>Ga0307990_1002078_pt1 | contig 16282 bp, 14 predicted proteins | sample EllFjometagen129_FD_203168 | JGI IMG/M metagenome (GOLD analysis project Ga0307990, IMG submission 203168) | Marine microbial communities from Ellis Fjord, Antarctic Ocean - #129 | ecosystem: Environmental > Aquatic > Marine > Unclassified | place: Southern Ocean | collected 2014-10-08
CCAATGCAAGCGACAGTATATACTGTGAACTTCTGGGCCAGTTTGCGGTACATGCCGGAATGGCAGGAAGGACGGGAATGGTGGTAGGACTTTACAATGGAGAATATGTCCATCTGCCGCTTAAGGCAGTGGCATCCCGCAGAAAAGTGAATACGGAGGGTAACCTGTGGATGCGTGTCCTCGAAGCAACGGGACAGCCTGTATCTATGAAGAATCTAAAGGCTTAACCGGTGATTACTGATGATTTGCAACAGGGCATATTATCACGATATTACGTATAATCTAAAAGTCAGCGCCTGAAGACGTACTATCTTAAACCCGCCCGGGTGTACCTCAAGCCAGGGAGTTAACCCCGGCAAACGACTCCAGGGGGAATAAAAATGAAAAAGCTTAAAATTGTGTGTATCGGGAATTACCCCCCGCGGGAGTGCGGGATTGCGACTTTTACGAGGGACCTCGTTGAATCGATGGAAGGAACCGATCGGGCCGAGTGTTCCGTCGTCGCGATGAATGATCAGGGCCAGGACTACTCGTATCCCGAGAAGGTGCGACATGTCATCAGGCAGAACCATCAACGGGATTATCTCAAGGCGGTCAAATTTATCAATTACAGTGACGCCGATGTCTGTGTGCTCGAACATGAATTCGGGATATTCGGCGGCGACAGCGGCATTTACATCCTTCCGCTGATCCATCGGCTCAGGATTCCCCTTGTCGCTACCCTGCATACGGTGCTCCAGAGCCCTTCCTATAACGAAAGAGCCATCATCCATGAGATCGGTGATAAGGCTGAGAAAGTGGTGGTGATGAGCCATCGTGCGATCAAGTTCCTGACCGAAATCTATGATGTTCCGCCGGATAAGATCGAGCTTATTAAACATGGGGTCCCCGATCTCGATCTTGTTCAGAGGGATCAGTATAAAAGGAAGTTTAAACTGAATAACAAAAAAGCCCTCTTTACCTTTGGCCTGCTGAGCCGAAGCAAGGGGATCGAAACAGTAATCCAGGCTCTGCCGCAGGTTGTAAAGAAACATCCGGAGGTTGTGTTCATCATATTGGGTAAAACACATCCGGCCGTGTTGCGCAGTTCGGGCGAGGAGTACCGGAATTATCTGCGACGCCTGGTCGAAAAGAATAATCTGAGAGAACACGTCTATTTTTATAACCGTTTTGTCAGCGCACCGGAACTGTTTGAGTACCTATCCGCCATCGATATCTACATCACTCCCTATCTGAATGAGGCCCAGATTACCAGCGGGACCCTTGCCTATGCGGTAGGAGCGGGGGCAGCCGTAATCTCTACACCCTACTGGCACGCGCAGGAACTCCTGGCAGAGGGGAGAGGAAGGCTGTTTGATTTTCACGATTCAAACGCACTTGCCGGTATCCTCAACGAACTGCTGGATAACCCTTCCACCCTGCTCGAATTGCGACACAAGGCGTACACCTACGGGCGGCAGATGACATGGCCCGTTATCGGGGAGAAATATGCCAACCTCATATACGACGTGGCGCAATCCTATCCGGAGGTAAGCACCAGAGAGGATGCTATCGTCGACCCGCTGGTTCTTCCCCCCTTCGATCTGGCCCACGTCAGGCAGCTCACCGACGATACCGGCATTATCCAGCATGCGAACTACAGTGTGCCGAACCGGAAAGAAGGATACTGCCTGGACGATAATGCCAGGGGGCTGTTGATGGCAACCATGGCCTATCGCCAGAAGAGAGACCCAGCAACCCTGAGTCTTCTGCCCACGTATCTCAGTTATATCGATTATATGCAGCGCGACGACGGCCTGTTCAGGAATTTCCTGAGCTACAATCGAACCTTTCTGGACGAGGTCGGATCGGATGATGCCTTCGGTCGAACCATATGGGCTCTGGGATACCTTATCCGTTTCTCCCCCCACGACGCCTTCTTTCAACTGGCCAACCAGCTGTTCTCCAAGGCCTATCAGCATTTTAACAACATGCGCTCCCTTCGGGGTATTGCCGACACGATCATCGGTGTCTGCCATTATCTCCACCGCTATCCCAGTGATGAGGGAATGAATGAAACCCTTAAGGTTATGGTGCAGCGGATCATTGCACAGTACGGAGATGAGGCCGATGACCAGTGGCACTGGTTTGAGCCGACGGTGACCTATGACAGCGGCATTATCCCCCTGGCCCTCTTCCATGCCTATGAAACAACCGGTGATGAAAAGGTCCTGGCCGTCGCCCGTGAGATGGCGGATTTTCTGGAAGGAATCATCTTTAGAGACGGGTATCTTGCTCCGGTGGGATCCGACGGCTGGTACCCCAAGGGCGAACAGTGTGCGCGGTATGCGCAGCAACCCATTGACGCGATGGCCATCGGGATGATGTTCTATCAGGCCTCCGTCGTGACCGGGGATAAACACTACCTTGAACGGATGTTTGCATCCTTTATGTGGTTTCTGGGTGAAAATGATCTACGGATCCCGCTCTATGATTTCGAGACATGCGGCTGTTGCGATGGCCTTGAAAGCCGCGGGGTAAACAGGAATCAAGGCGCGGAGAGTATCCTGGCGTATCTCATCTCCCACCTGACCATCCTTCTGGCCCACGAACAGGAGACTCTAATCTCCTGATTGAAAACTCGGTCATCTCTTATTCTCACAGGGAACTATGCTGGAGAAAGCCCTGCCGTATACAACAATGTAAGGAGTTCGGGAATGCCGATTATCCAAAGATATGCAAAGAATCCAATCTTAACCAGAGACGATGTGCCCTATCCGGTAGCAACGGTTCATAATGCCGGGGTGATCAGGTATAACGGCAGATACATAATGATCTTCCGCTCGCATTTAACCAGCGGCCGCAGTATTTTAGGACTGGCTGAAAGTAACGACGGGTTTCGGTTTACGGTTGCCGAAAAGCCATTTATGACCCCGGCGACGCACGGTATATTCAAGGTATATGAGGAATATGGTCTCGAAGATCCGCGTATCACTTTTATAGATGGCAAATATCTTATAACCTACAGCGCCTATTCCAGACATGGCGCGCGCATCGCGCTGGCCACAACAAGAGACTTTAAAAAAATAGACCGGATTTCTCTGATCACTGAAGCAGATTCCCGCAATCTGGTCATTTTCCCTGAAAAAATAGATGACCTCTATGTCCGTCTCGACAGGCCTCATTCGGGGATAACACCCTGGTCCATCTGGATATCCTATTCTCCCGATTTGAAATACTGGGGGAACTCCAAGCTGATTATAAAACCGGCTCAATATCACTGGGATGAGATGAAAATAGGCCCTGGAGCGCCTCCCATCAAGACCGACCAGGGCTGGTTGAATATCTACCACGGCGCCTTTCAGACCATGGCTGGCTCGGTCTACCGCCTGGGGGTTGCCCTGCACGATTTGACGGATCCATCGATAATCAGGGGGGTCAGTGATGGCTGGATCCTGCAGCCGGAAGAAGAATACGAGGTCACCGGGTATGTTCCCAATGTCGTCTTTACCTGCGGGGCGGTGCCGGAACCGGACGGCACGCTTAAAATCTACTGGGGCGGAGCTGATACCGTAATGTGCATGGGTACGGCCAATATAAATGATCTGATTGACCTCTGTCTGAAAAATCCCAGAGCGGCCCTATGAAGAAGACAAAAGCGGGTAATCCATCACACAAGGAATTGAGAGTCAGAATGAAGGGGTGGTCTTTATCCCAGGTGTTGCGTTTGCAACGTCGGACCTGGCGGGTTCATATTGAAGGCCGCGAGCACTTAACCCAGTTGTATGCCGGAAATAAGCGATTTCTGTTTTGCTTTTGGCACGGGAAATATGTTCCGATATTTCCCGTGCTGGAGGGCTACAAGGCGTGTGTTGTCAGCAGCCGGTCAGAACGGGGAAGCGTTATCGCCGAAATCTGCCGAAACTTCGGTTATCAAAGCGCCCAGATACCCGATCAAGCGCGGCATGAGTCCCTTCGGCTTATGGAAGAGGCTTTGTCCGAGGCCCAGGCGGGAGGGATGGCGGTGGATGGCCCGCTGGGTCCACGTCACCGTGTAAAAAGCGGCGTGATACGGATTGCTTCAGCTGCCGGATTTGATCTTTTGCCGGTTTCGGTGGATAGTCGCCGGAAAATAGTGTTTAAAAAACGATGGGACCGGATGGAGGTTCCGCTGCTTTTCACAAAGGTCTGTCTGGTCATCGGTGAGCCCATCAAAGTACCGCCCGAACTTCGTTCCGGGCAGATTCGAGACCTGACTGACAATCTTGCCAAAACCATTGCGAAGCTGGACAAGAAGGCCGAAAACATGGTCCGCAAGAATGGGACACAAAAAGAATAGCTGGGGAATTTTGATCGATGATGAAAGTGTTTCGCCCCATATCTCAACATGTGCCTGTGCATGTCTCCAAGCGAGTCCTGGGGTATTTCGGGCTGGCGGGGTTGTTTTTCCTGCTGTCCTTCATCACCATTTATTTTGTTCACCACTACTTTGCAGAGGGACAATTTCGGCTCGACCCTCACCTGTTGTCGGTTCGCGTCATCGGCAGCCTGGTGGTTCTACTGGCCCTGTACTATCTGGCGGACGGTTTACGGCTGTACTCCGTCATCAAGGCGATGGGGTTTCACATTGAGTTCCCGTATATTCTGAAACTCGTCTTCGTCAATATTTTCGTGTCCAACGTCACCCCTCTTGCCACCGGCGGCGGTGTGGTCCAGGTTTATTTTATGAAACAAAAAGGGATGTCCATCGGGGAGGCGACGGCGGCCACGTCGATCAGGACCATACTGGCTGCCCTGATGCTTTTCATCCTCACACCGATCATTATCTGGGTCGAACCGAACCTGTTTCGTATTTTTTACCATAAGAACCTGCTTTACGGCATCACCGGATTTTCATGTGTTTACCTCGCGGTTTTTTGGATCATCCTTTTCCGAATCCGGGTGATCAAGCGTTGGCTATTCCGGGGATTGTACTTGCTCAACATCCTGAAAATCCTATCGAGGCGGCGGTTCAGGTCCCTCTTCTTGAGACTTTCTCATGAATTGGACTTCTTATCAGATGGATTCAAACGGTATTTCAGAGGCGGCCTGGGCTGGGCCGCACTGTCTGTTGTGTTTACGGCTCTTTTTTTGTTGCTGTTTTTTTCCTTCTCCGTCGTCCTGGTCAGAGCTCTGGGGTACCAGGTGCCGGTTTTGACAGTACTGGCCTTCCAGGTGGTGGTGACCTTTTTCATGTACTTTGCCCCGACGCCGGGGGCCGCAGGGATTGCCGAAGGCGGTTACGGTCTGCTGTTCTCCCAACTGGTTCAAAAACAAGACATTACGCTGCTGACCCTGTCTTGGCGATTTTTGACCATCTATATCGGGGTGGTGATCGGTATTTTTGTTATCTACAGGGAAATTTTTAACCGTAAAAGGCGGTCCGGCAATGAACCGTAAAATGAAACTGAAACTACTCCTGGCCTGTATTGTGCTGTTTATGGCCGCTCTTGTCGGCTATAAGGTCTATCTACTTGTTTATGAAGGGGATTACGAGGCGCTCAACGCCGACAATATCGATCAGATCGAATCGCGCCTCCGCGGCAAAGACACTTTCAGCTTCGCTGTTGTCGGCAATGTCAAGAATTCCATGAGAATTTTCGAGAGGCGCATTGCGCCCCTGATCAAAGGCAGGGGCGCCGATTTTATCGTATCCGCCGGAAACGCCGTCTACGACGGCACCGAAGACAAATATAGGTTGCTTTACCGTGGATTCAAAAAACTCGGTATCCCATACGTGCTGGCCATCGGCCACAACGAGGTTGAGGATTTTGGGGCGGGGAAATTTTACCGGCATTTCGGCCCCTATTTCTTTTCTTTTCATCTTGAAAATGCCTATTTTATTTTTCTTGATTCAACCGGTCAAACGTCGTGGAAGTGGCAAGAACGGTGGCTGAAACAGGAACTGGCGCTGGCCCGGGAGTACCCATACCGGTTTGTGGTGTTAAACCACGCCCTGTTTCCACTGCTTGGTTTTGACTCGGATGACGCCAAATATGTCATTAAAAAAAGCCGCAGCCGGTCTTTGCAGTGTTTGTTTTCTCAGTACCGGGTGACGGCCGTTTTTTCGTCCGGGTATCCCGTTTACCACGAAACCAAATTACAAGGGGTTCGGCATATCATATCGGGCGGCGGCGGCGGATTGCTCCTGGGCCAGCAGAAAGAGTATTACCAGTATGTAAAGGTCAGCGTGGAACAGGGACAAGTAACATATGAAAATGTGGCCGTCCCACACCGGCTGGGTCCGTTTCGCTACAAACTGGAAACGCTGAAACTTTTTCTGCACTCGTTTTTCTATATGAGCCTGTTTAACTTTCTGGTGACTCTGGGCATCATCGGTCTCGTTGCGCTGAAGGTATATTCGCTGACCATCCGCCAGGCGCATTTTTACCGTGATTTCAGTATCGATGAAGAGGCGCTCTCCAAAGCGCCGCTTCGACTGGCCATGTTCACGAACAATTACCTTCCTTTTATCGGTGGGGTGCCCCTTTCCATCGACCGGCTCTATCGGGGGCTTGTTAGCACTGGTGCGAAGGTGAAACTCTTTGCCCCCTTGTATCCGCAGCAATGGCCAGACCCACAGGATGGAAGCGTCTTTCGGTGTCCCGCTCTTTTTCATACCCGCGCGGCCAAATTCCCGGTTGCCAACATCTTTTCCCGAAGGATCGATACAGCGTTCAAAACCTTTCCCTGCGACCTGGTTCATGTCCATCACCCTTTCTGGCTCGGGGGAAAAGGCATGCGGCTTGCCAAAAGACGCGGCATTCCGGTGGTTTTTACTTACCACACGCGACTGGAACGGTATACTCACTACATCCCCCTGCCGGGCGCTGTTTTGAAAAGCATTGCGGCTCACTCCTTGATCAAGCATTTTGCCAACAAGTGCGATGCCATTATCACCCCCACAGCCTCCACTGAGGAATATCTTCGAAACCTCGGTGTCAGCTCTCTGATAGAAACGATACCCACCGGTATCAGCATTGGCGACTACAAAAGCTTTTCTCCGCAACAGATTCATGATCTGCGAAGTCAATATGTCGCCTCAGGCGAAATCCTTTTGATCAGCGTTGCCCGCATGGCGGAAGAAAAGAACCTTGATTTTTTGATCGACGGACTGGTTAAGGTCAAAGAGCGGACCCACATGCCGTTTAAATGTCTGCTGGTTGGGGGCGGACCGGAAAGGGCACGGCTTGAGGCGATGGTGGCCGAACTTGACATGGATAAACAAATTATTTTTGCTGGAAACATGATCCCGCAGGAGCTGATCCGGTGCTACTTAGCCGCCGACCTTTTTGTGTTTGCCTCCACCTCTGAGACCCAGGGGATGGTGCTGCTCGAAGCGATGGCCGGAGGCTGTCCCGTGGTGGCGGTGCGCGCCAGTGGCGTCTATGATGTGGTTAAAGACGGCTATAATGGGTTCAAGGTGCCGGAAAGCACCGAGAGCTGGGCCAAAGCGGTTGCAATTCTTTTGGAGGACAAGCAGCTCCTATTGGCCTTGTCTGAGAACAGCCGGGCATTCGCCGAGAATTATTCCGTGGAAAAGGTCACGGAAAAGGTCTCAAGGCTTTATCGCCGGGTGTTGGTTCTCAGTAAATCAGAAAACGGTAAAACACGATGGTTTTGAAACGCAGTATCAGTATCAGCTGCACCATTCTCGGAAAGGCCCCTCCAGTTCAAAATGACCTGATTGAGCTGTGTTTGAAAAATCCCAGAGCGGCGGTGTAAGATGAAAATTGCAATTTTAGCCCCTATTTGCTGGAGAACGCCCCCGCGGCATTATGGACCCTGGGAACAGGTAGCGTCGAATATTGCCGAGGGCCTCGTCAATCGCGGATTGGATGTAACGCTTTTTGCAACGGGTGATTCCCTGACCGGAGCAAAACTGGAATACATCTGCGAGCGGCCCTATGAAGAAGACAAAACCCTCGATCCAAAGGTATGGGAGTGTTTACATATTGCGCATCTAATGGAGTGTGCCGATACATTTGATATCATCCATAATAATTATGATTTTCTGCCGCTGACCTATTCGCGTTTAATCACAACACCGATGGTAACCACTATCCACGGGTTTTCCTCACCACAAATTATCCCGGTATTCAAAGAGTATAATGATCGTAATTATTTTGTATCCATCAGCAATTCAGACCGCAGCCGGCAATTGAAATATATCGCCACGGTTTACAACGGCATTAATGTTTCTGACTTTACATTGAGTGAAACAGTGGGCGAATATCTGTTATATTTCGGCAGGATACATCCTGATAAAGGGACCTGGGAAGCCATCCAGATCGCGAAAAGGTTTAACATGAGACTTATTATTTCCGGGTTTATCCAGGATCAGAGATATTATGAAGAAAAGGTAGAGCCGTTTTTAGATGATGAGATTGTGTATGTCGGTAACTCCGGCCCGAAAAAAAGAGATACCTTGCTCGGCAATGCATACGCCCTTCTCCATCCCATCAGTTTCGATGAGCCCTTTGGCTTAAGTGTGGCTGAATCGATGCTGTGTGGAACACCGGTGGTAGCCTTTAACAGGGGGTCCATGCCGGAGTTGATCGTCCAGGAGAAGACCGGATTTCTGGTTGATACGGTTGATGAAGCCGTATCCGTCTTAAAAGATGTAAGGCAGATTGACCGCACATACTGCCGGTCGTGGGCCGAAAAGAATTTCAGTCAGGAAAGAATGGTCGATGATTATATTGAAGTTTACCGAAAAATACTGGGAAAGTGAATATCGTAAAGTGATAGGAACTCTTTATCGATACACGATTATCAGTTTAAATCTGGACCTTTTTGCGCCGAAACAAACACGATATCATCGTACAGAAAGTCGGAAGCTAACTCGCTGAATCCTGCATATGTCAACATAGACTCGATCTCCTCCATACCATAATAATTCTCCCTCCAGAGCGTTTCAGCTTTGCCGCCTTTAACGGGATCCACTACTATGAGTTTCCCTCCAGGTCTCAATACTCGCCCTGACTCTTTTAGTGCCTGCGTCGGATGCTGAATCTCGTGCAAAGAGTAAAGCATAATAACAGAACCGAAAGATTCATCAAAAAAGCAGAGTTTCTGTGCATCCCCGGCAGCGAGGAGTACAAGGTGCGAGATGCCCAGAGTCTCCGCTTTTCTCCGGGCTGCAGTCAGATGAGATACGGAGATATCGACACCATAAGTGCTGCAGTCAGATCCCGATGCAATAAAACCGATTAACCTGCCATCGCCACAGGCAATATCCAAGATCGGAGCAGCATCGGCAACTGCCTCAGCTATTCTCTTATGAATTTTGGGCTCCAGGTCATCGTAGACGTTTTGCTCTGCCATCTATGCTCCTACCTCTGCGTGTGGCTACATCCTACTTCATCAAATACAATCAGTGTGCTCCCTCAATCATTCAGCAACTTGTCCAAAAGCTCATCTACCAGCACCGTGGCAAAGCCCGAGGCATAATCGGACATCCCGTAGGGCGTGATTAGCACATTGTTATGAATAATCGAACCGCAGGAATAGACCACATTAGGCACATAGCCCTCTCTTTCTTCCTCATTGGCCATCAGTAAAGGCTGCCGGAGCTGGCCGATGATTTTGGAGGGATTCTCCAGATCGAGCAGTATAGCCCCCAGGCTGTACCTCCTCATCGGGCCCACTCCGTGGGTGATCAGCAACCAGCCTTTTTCGGTCTCGATGGGGGAGCCGCAGTTGCCCAACTGAATAAATTCCCAGTGATATCGGGGTTCTTGTATTTTTTGCGCATGACGCCAGAAATGGATATCATCGGAAAACATAATATAGTTATTTACCCCGTCATGGCGCGAAAGCATGGCATATTTACCCTTAATTTTTTTAGGAAACAGGGCCAGATTCTTGTTTTGGGTGTATTTGCCGTAGATCGGTGATATCTTGAAATTATAGAAATCTTTTGTTTCTATGAACTTAGGCAAGATGGCATGTCCGTCATATGCTGTATATGTCGCAAAATAGGTGACACTTCCGTCACCATTAGTAAATCTTACAAATCGCGCATCTTCGATACCATTGCTTTCATGGGCGGAGACAGGGAAAATAACGCGTTCCGATATTGCGGTGTCCAGCGAAAAGCTTATTTCGTAATGAGAACTGGCCAGCCAGTTTATTGCATTTATAACCTTTTTCTTGCTGTAGCTTAGTTTTATATTTTTGCTGACTTCGGCAATACTTTCCTGCAATTCATGGTAGATAAATTTATCTTTCAGATTATCCATGATAAACCCGACAATATCTTTGTGGATATTCATTTCATGTAATTTTTCCAAAAAATGTTTTTTTTCATATACGTGACGCTTTACCGTCTCCGGTAAATCAACGAATCTTCCAGCAGGTCTGAAGACCAGCTCATTATTCCGGGTGATTATGCCGCCTCTGAATACGATGGATGAGATATGCCCCTCCCCGACCGCACGAAAACTGACGATGACCCGTTTCTGTCCTTCTTCGAGATTACCCTGGTTCGGATCTTCAACGATCGAGGGATTAAAGAAAGCGGCTGCCTCGATGGCATATTCCGAGGTAAAGTAGGAACCGATCAGCAATTTTCTCTCAAGAGGCAATGTATCCGGGGATATGCCAGGGTCCGATGCCAAGACGTATTTTATGGTATCGAAGTTTTTCTCAAAAACTTTTGAGATATTGCGATGCCGCTTTGAAAAATCGGACAGCACCTCACTAAGAGCTGAAGCTACATCCTGGTCAGAAAAGTCCAACACTCGCTTGATTATATTTCTTGCCCTATCCTCAGTGCCGGGCATATAAAATCTGGAAATGATCCTTGTAGAATCGGGATAAAATTTATTTGGTAATCGATTTATAATTAAAGCCATTGTCGCCTCGTATGGATATGGATAATCGGATGTATATGGTTCGGCATCAGGTAGGCCCAAATTTCAAGTGCGCGGGGCAAACACCACTCAGAGTTCAGATTTATATATACCGGATAATCTTCATCATTGAAGAAGGTGTCTCCCTTGCTACCATTTTCACGTTGGATTATGCGGTGGGGGAACCCGAGAGTCACTACGCACGCAATTCTTAACATAAAAAGGAGTTTTCTCTACACTAACCCTATTCCCGTTGTCAAGAAATAAGTATGATGTACACCGATTATGCATTTTGGATGCGTGTCCTCGAAGCAACGGGGTAGCCTGTATCTATGAAGAATCAGTAGAGGAGCGGTCAAGGCAGGCACCTGAAATAATATCAAAAAACACTTGCAAAAGTCCTCGATATAGTTTAGGAAGTGGCTTGATTTTCTTGAAAGGAGTTGATTATGTCTCGATTTTGTGAGGTCTGTGGTAAAGGGCCTGTAGTAGGAAACAGCGTAAGCCACGCGCATAACAAGACAAAGAGGGTCTGGTATCCTAATCTTCAGAAACTGCGCGTTGTTGATCCAAAGACCGGAGCAGTAAAGAGAATGAAGGTCTGTACCCGATGCCTGCGTTCCGGAGCTGTTAAAAAGGCTGTCTGACAATAAATAATCTATTCGCCTGGCAACTGCCGGGCGAATACTGCCAACTCTTTTATCTTAGAGCTATTCACCTATTACCATCTTTTTGAGTTTCGCAATACCTATCTGGAATGTTCCATAATCTGTTCTGCCATACACCTTGGTATCTTTGTTGAGAATCAGTTCGTCTTTGCTATTATTTCTCAGGAGTATTAAACCTTTAAGCTTTCCATCTTTCAAAAAGACCCGGACGCTTTTAATTTTTTCAAAGGGAATTGTGTATGTACCCTTCCCCTTCACTCCCTCGATAAAGGTCTTTCCCTCTATGCTCACTTCTGTACACCTGGTAACGATATCCATTTGATCAACAAAGGTGGCACTGAACTTCTTTTCAGTTACAGGTATACTGTCCGGAGAATCATCACCTGTCATAGAACCCATACCCAGTATAAAAGGAACAAACAACATGATCAGAAAGCAGATGTATAATCTTTTCATTATCTTTCTCCTCCAGCAATCTCGCAGATATCTATTTCTTCTTTCAACGCCTCGAGTATTCCGTCAACATCGTAAACGAAATCGGGTAATATGGAAAGCTGTACCACCGAGTTGTCTTTGTCTACTGTTGTAATAGTCGCAAGACCTTCGTACCCTTCCAGAATATATTTGACATATGCAATATCCCTGCGGTTCAATCTCAGCTTTCTCTTTATTACACCCCCTTCTCTCATATATTGTGTCGTAACACCCGGCTTATAAAACATCAAGAAATAAATGATTTTGTTGGTTTATGAGGATTTTTGTTCAAGATCAAGGCATGCGAAAAAAATAACCGCAGGTATATGGTTGATATTCCGAGGATTATTTTTTGAGCATAACGCAGAAATTGGGCGAAAAGACCATTAATCAACAGCATCATAAATCCATCCTTGACATGGCATGGTGTCTTGGCTATATTCCGGCTCTATTTAAATCAGGACAAAGAAAACATGTTGCCAATCACCCGCTGGAAACTGCCGGACACCAACTTAGAGGCCCAATCTCTCCTGACCAGGGAACTGGAAATAAATCCTATTTTATCACAGATATTGATCAACCGGGGCATAACCACACCGGATGATGCCAGGAAGTTTTTATTCCCTTCCCTGAAGCAACTGCACAACCCCTTCCTTATGAAAGATATGGAAAAGGGTATTGACAGATTGATAGAAGCAATCTACGGGAAAGAAAGCATCGTCGTCTACGGCGATTATGACGCGGACGGCATTACATCCACGGTAATTCTCGTAAAATTTCTCAGGGAAATTCACGACAATATAACATATTATATCCCGGGACGAGTTGAAGAGGGATATGGCCTCAGCAAGACAGCCGTCGACAAATTCATAAAAGATGGAACAAAACTTGTCATAACTGTGGACTGCGGTATTTCCAACCATGAAGAAATAGCCTATGCGGCGTCCTCGGGTGTTGATGTTATAGTAACAGACCATCATGAGGTTCCAGATATCCTGCCCGACTGCAGCGCTGTAATTAATCCCCATCGCAGTGATTGTTCCTTTCCCTTCAAATCTCTTGCCGGAGTGGGAGTTGCCTTCAATCTCCTGATTGCCCTCCGCGGAAAACTCCGCGACCTGGGTTTCTGGAAGGACAGAAAATACCCGAATCTCAGAGAATATCTGGACCTGGTTGCCATAGGGACTATAGGCGATATTGTCCCGTTGCAAGGTGAAAACAGGATTCTTTCAAAGATTGGCCTGGGCGTGGCAAACAATACAAGGAGAGTCGGGCTTAAGGCGCTGATGAAGATAAGTGATATGGGCAATAAAACCGTCAGTTCCGAGTCGGCGGCATTCAGACTTATTCCCCGAATCAATGCTGCCGGCAGAATCGGCGCTCCCGAAGACGCAGTGGAACTGCTCCTGACGGATGATGAGGAGAAAGCAACAATACTTGCCCGGCGCCTCGATTCATACAACGGGAAACGCCAGGAAATGCAAAAGGCTATTCTTAATGAGATACTTGAAGATATACACACAACTATTGATATCGAAGACGTAAACTCCCTTGTATTTGCGTCCCACAAATGGCACCCCGGCGTCATAGGTATAGTGGCTTCAAAGCTTGTGGACAGGTATCACAGGCCCGCTATACTGATAAGCATAAAAAACGGGATCGGGAAAGGTTCGGGCAGAAGCATCCCTGAATTCAATCTGTATGGTGGACTTGAGAAGTGTTCTCCCCTGCTGCTTACATATGGCGGGCACAAATATGCGGCTGGAATCTCCATAAGAGAAGAAGATATAGAAAAATTCTCCAGTACATTGAGCAGGGCGGTGTACGAAGAGATCGGTGACGAAAGGCCGATTCCGGAAACTGTCATAGATGCCATGTGCGGTCTGAACGAAATAGATTACAATCTCATCTCTCAGGTCGAAATGCTGGGCCCCTTTGGAAACATGAACCCTGAACCTGTTCTCTGCACAAAAAATATAAAAATCTCATCCCTTACAACGGTCGGAAACAATCATCTGAAAATGCGCGCAAGCGGAGATAAGATGCACTGCGATACCATATGGTTCAACGGGGGGCATCTTTCCGATTTCCTTTCCGGATCAACGGTTGATATCATCTTTACTCCCCAGATAAACCACTGGAATAGGAACAGCAGCATCCAGCTCAAGATGAAGGATGCAGCAGTGCCCTGATTCTATTCCCATTCTCTCTTATCAATAATGAGTTTTCCATTGTCAGGCAGTTCCGTCTTCACCGGGTCAATGCTGTCTATTTTGACGGCACAAATCTCGTTGAATACAGATCTGAAACGTTCGGCATCGGTGGCTTTATATTGTTCATCATCCACTACTGCAACAGCCAGGAAATCTCTGTAGGATTCCCTCGTTACAATCACCTGAAATCTGACCCGCGGGAACGCCTGCCCTACCCTTGCCAGCTGGCCCGGCGTGATAAACATTCCTCTGACCTTGACCGCGTCGCCCACCCTTCCGGCAATGCCGCTCAGTCTGCTGGATGTTCTTCCACAGGGACAATCCTCATTTATTATACTTGACAGGTCTCCTGTCCCAAAGCGCAATAGGAAGAATATGTCATTCAGCCTGGTTACCACGACTTCACCCAGCCTTCCCGGTTCTACGCATCTGCCTGTGGAGGGATCCACTATTTCGACAATTACATCCTCGCAGATATGCCACCCGGCCTTTTCAGAACATTCGTATGCTATATCTCCAACCTCCGTGGCCCCGTACATCTGAAAAGTATCGATTCCATACTCCTCTTCAAACTTCTTCCTGAGTGATGGCTGAAGAGGTTCGGCCACAAAACATGCCCTCCGGAGCCCAAAGTCCTTTCTGAAATCATGTCCCAGTTCTTCCGCTTTTTTGATAATAGCGTTTAAAAAACTCGGGGTGCCGGTGTATCCGGTAACGCCAAGATCCCGAATCAGCTGGACCTGTGTCTCGGTACCCGATGTTCCCGAGGGGATTACAGTTGCTCCGGTAGACCTGAGACCTTCATGAAATGTCAGACCGGCGGCTACCATATGATATGAAAAGGTGTTGAGCACCCTGTCACCCTTACGAAACCCTGCAGCAAAATAGCCCCTGGCCCACAGTTCATTTTCCCCGAGGTGTGGTTCGTAGACCGGTCCGGGTGATATGAATATCCTGTCTATGCCGGCATTTTCGCCACAGAATCCCCCGAAAGGAGGCTCGCGCCGTTCCAGTTCGACTACTTCTTCCCTTGAAATTACAGGCAATTTTTCAAGATCGCCTGTGGAAACGATGTCTGATGGTTTCAGACTAAGCCTGTCTAATGTTTCTCTGACCATTTTGGAATGTCGGTAGCCTGAGTCAACCATCGCGGATAATCTCAGATTGTTGTCCTCTTCCCTGCGAAGCGTTGATCTGCTTTCCATATCATCAAAAAACCTGTTCATCTCAATCCCCTATTTCTTCTTTTAACTATTAGCGGTCAGTTATCGGTTTTGACAACCGGTAACCGGTAACTGTAAACCGGAAACCATTTTCTTGTTGGGTTTCGCAAGCTCTACCCAACCTACAACTTCACCCCCACCCAACCTCCCCCATCAAGGGGGAGGAGTTTTCGGGGAATCTTTAAATTAATGATATTGGTTACACCCTACAACCATCGTTTGCGTCTCTTATAGGACTTTACATCTCGGTATGATTTCGCATCGCCGGACGTTCCCATTCCAAGATAGAACTCTTTTATATCGGGATTTTCTTTGAGATCCGCAGAAGATCCTTCCATGACGATCTTGCCGTTTTCCATGATATAACCATAATGGGCTATCTGGAGCGCCATGCTCGCATTCTGCTCGACCAGAACAATAGTTGTCCCCTGTTCTTTATTTATTCTCTCTATGATGCGGAATATTTCTCTGACTACGAGTGGGGCAAGTCCGAGAGAAGGTTCGTCCAGCAGCAGCAGCTGTGGGTGCGCCATCAGCGCGCGTCCCATGACAAGCATCTGGAGTTCACCTCCACTGCAATAACCGGCCATGGCCTTCCTTCTCTCTTTAAGTGGCGGGAAGTATTCATATATAAGGTCCATGTCCTTCCTGTATGGTTTACCCCAGCGTGTAGCCGTACCCACTTTCAGATTCTCCTCTATTGTCAGATACTTAAAGGGTTGCCTCCCTTCAAGCACCTGGATGATGCCCTGACGTGTTATGATCTCGGGCGGAGAATTCTGAATGGATTTGTTTCTGTACACGATATCTCCATCGGTGACCTTTCCATT
>Ga0307990_1002079_pt1 | contig 16278 bp, 9 predicted proteins | sample EllFjometagen129_FD_203168 | JGI IMG/M metagenome (GOLD analysis project Ga0307990, IMG submission 203168) | Marine microbial communities from Ellis Fjord, Antarctic Ocean - #129 | ecosystem: Environmental > Aquatic > Marine > Unclassified | place: Southern Ocean | collected 2014-10-08
ATCTTACCGAAGACTACTTCAAGGTCTACGGCGTCGCCTTGGAAAAGGCCAAAGAGCTGGGAATGAAGATGAGTCTCTACGACGAGTGCGGCTTCCCCAGCGGCGGTGCCGGCGCCAGGAATGGCGACCAAAACCCACGTTTCTTACGACAGTATCCGGATCATACGATCAAACGTCTGGACAAGTCCGAAAAGGACATCACCGGACCGGCTCTGTATTCCGTTGGGATTCCCGAGGGCAAATTGATGAGTGTCGTGGCCATGGAAATGGAAACCAAGAAGAGAGTGGATCTTACACCCATGGTCAAAGACGGCGAGGTGAACTGGTCCGTTCCCTCCGGGAACTGGAAGGTCATGATCTTCTGCTGCGTCAAGTCCCGCGAACCCATCGTGGACTATCTCGAACCCGAGAGCGTGAAGCTTTTTATCGAAATGATCCACCAGCAATACTACAACAGGTTCGAAGAGTACTTCGGTGACACCATCGAAGAAACATTCTTTGACGAGCCCACCATGTATCGGGCCGAGGGCAGAATGTGGACCGGAGCATTCAACGAGAAATTTATCAAAGAACACGGCTTTGATCCTGCCCCGTATTACCCTGCGCTCTGGTATGACATCGGCCCCGAAACCCAGGCCGCCAGAAACTACCTGTTCGGGTTCAGGTCGAAACTCTATGCCACCGGCTTTACCAAGGTCATTCAGGATTGGTGCGATGAACATGGGATCGCCGCCACCGGACACCAGGATCAGGAAGAGGTCCTCAATCAGGTCAGCATCGCTGGCGATTTGATGTTGTGTTTCAAGCATCTGGACGTTCCGGGAGTGGATATGATCGTCAGCATGAGAAGGCATCCGCCCTACAAGGTCATCAGCTCGGCTGCTTACAACTGGGACAAAGCGCGGGTCATGTCGGAGACCTATGGCGCCATGGGCGAGATCAGCTGGAAGGATATCTACCATGTAGCCATGGAGCAGTACACGAAGGGGGTCAACCAATTGATTCCTCATGCCGTGTGGTACGACGACACGAACGTCCGATTCCCACCGGATCTCTCCTGGCGCCATCCCTTGTATGCGGAGGGACTGCCGGAGTACAATAAATTTATGGGCCGACTGAATGTGCTGCTCCAGAATCACGGTCGGCACGTTGCGGACATCGGCGTGCTCTATCCGATTGCCACCTTGCAAGCCGGTCACTATCTGGATGGCGCGCTTGGAAAGATGAAGGGAGGCGTCAGGATTCCCGAGGCAGACTACCGGGCTGTTGGCGATTTACTAATCGAGAAGATAGGTCGTGATTACACATTCATTCATCCGGAAGTTCTCAATGAAAAATGCACTGTCGAAGGGAGCACCCTCATGCTCCATAACCCGGTCAATTATGAGGCCTTCAACGTAATGATCATGCCCGGCCACAAGACCATCTACTGGAGCAATCTCAAGAAGATTAAGGAATTCTACGACACCGGCGGAAAGGTGATTGCCACCGGAGCCCTGCCGTACAAGTCCGCCGAATTCGGGCATGACAGAGATGTTGTTGCCACCATCGAAACCATGTTCCAGCGCAATCCGGAACCGACCCGCAACGACATCCGTGTATCGGCGTCCAGCACCTGGCAGGGCCCCGGCCACGGCCCCGAACTCGTCATCGACGGATCCAAGGAAACCCGCTGGAATGCAAAGAGCGACATGTCCGCAGACCAGTGGCTGGAAATTGATTTCGGCCAAAAGAAAGCCTTTGACTGCGTGGCCATTACCGAAGCCCTCGACCGCATCACTGCCTACAGCATTCAATACTTTGACGGCAACGACTGGGTGGATTGTGCGAAGGGCACAACGCTTGGGGAAAAACAAATCATCTTCGACAAGGTAATCGCCTCAAAAGTCCGGCTCTATATTCATACGGTTGCGGCGAATAGCGCATCGATCGCCGAATTCTCTGTAGCCCTTGGTGATACGCCGCTCTTCTTCGCCCCGAAAACGACTTCGCCGGGCATCAACCGCAACGAGGCCGGTGGTATGGCGGTTTTCCTGGAGAAACCGACCACAGAGAGTCTGCGAGACACACTCGATAGCATGCAAGAGGTCTATGACGTGGAGTTCGAGACCGGCAAAGAACTTCGCTATATCCACAAGGTTAAAGATGGAACACACATCTATTATTTTGCCAATTTAGAGGAATCAACGGTCGACAGCTGGATAGAACTCAGGGGGAAGATGTCTCCGGAAGTATGGAATCCTCACACTGGAGATATCTCAAAGGCTGAGTATTCGTATGCGAAAAGGGGATCAACTGAAGTCACGAAAGTGAAACTGGAGTTGCAGCCAGAAGCATCACTGTTTGTTGTCGCAAGACAATAAGCAAGGAGTGGCTTGACGTTTCCGGAAATGCATCAAATAGAGAAAAGGACTACGCCACATGCTTTATGGATTGGAAGAAGTCTCGCGCTGACTCAGTGCACCAGAGACATCAAATGTGTGATAATGAAATAACCCATTAGGAGAAAAAAATGAAAAGAGTATTCATTGGTAATGATTTTGTCTGCTTGCTTTTGATTGCAATCATGATTGATTCAGCTCCTGCAGTCACCGCCGCGGATGAACTGGCCTATTATGTTGACGGCAAAGCGGCAGATGCCGCGGCGCTTAAGAACCTGGCGGAGACTGCCGGAGTGAAAGTGGGAGATTTAGCGGGGAATGGATTGGAGCACGCTCCCCATACAACCCGGGACAGTTTTGGGGCCGCCAGTGGCACTCCCGCCGGAAAGTCATCCGGATCTTCCGAAAAGAGTGAATGGCTCTTCTTTCGGGCTGCGAGTATCGGGAATAAACCGACTCCCGCCGGGAGTGGTTTGGGGTTCACCCTCGAATCGGAAACAGGCAGGGTCATCAACCTTAGTACACTCAGTTTTGATCTGAGCCTCGGTTCCGCATCGGCAGATTGCGAAGCGGAGGCTGCTTTCACGGTGTTTGTTTCCGTGGATGGCGCCCCTTTTTCCAGTTGCGCCGCGAAGACCAGGAGGTGGCCCAAGACACCGGGCTTTGACGCGGTTTCCACCGAGACGGTTGACCTTGGCACGATCTCTGAGGCCGGTCGCGTTGATATACGCATTGCGCTTGGTGATACAGCGTCTGAAAAGCACCATAACAGCTTGGCCGTGTGGATTCAGGGGATCCGACTGACGGGTACCATAGAAAAGGGTACGGCAAAAAAGGCGATACAGCTTGCGGACATCAGCCTCGAAGAGTTGCCCGACTTCATTGCCAACAGCATGCGGCTTGATGAGAAGGTTGAACAGTTGAATATCTTTCCACCTAAGGAAAAAAGAGTTGCGGGCATTTGGAAAGGTGGGCGGTCACAGGTGTGGAACGAACGTCTGGGCATTGGCCCCATTTTGGCTCTTCCCGGTCCTCGCGGCCCGCGCCCAGTCGGCGGTATCCTCGGACCCTGTTCGCCTGTCTCGCTCTGTCTCGCGTCGACGTGGGACGATGATCTGGTGATGAAGATGGGGCGCCAGTGGGGGCTTCTGACCAAGGAATATGGTTCCAACGCGATTTGGGGGCCGGGCGTCAATATCATCAAGGATCCACGTGCGGGCCGCAACTCGGAGTACGCTGGCGAGGACCCGTTCCTTAGCGGTAGGATCGGCAGCGCTATCGTCAAGGGCATGCAGTCCGTTGGCGTAGTCGGCGACGCGAAACACTTTGTGGCCAACAACTGGGAGACCGGTCGACAAAGCCACAACGTAGAGGTGCCACAGCGCTTGCTGCGAGAGCTCTATCTGCCCGCCTTTCGCATCTGCGTTGACGAAGCAGATGCATGGAGCCTAATGACATGCTATAACCAAGTGAACGGGACTTGGGGCAGTGCCCACAAGCAGTTAATGACGGATATTGTCCGAAAGGAATGGGGATTCAAGGGGTTTTATGTCTCAGACTGGGGTGCGAAATTCGGCTCTACCGCCCAAGCGATCAAGGCAGGCCTTAACTTGGAGTTGCCGGGACAGAATCAATACCGTTTGGCGTACATTCAAAAGGCCCTGGATGCTGGCGACATAACGATGGACGAGATCAATACACGGGTTTTCGAAGTGCTGCGTGTTAAGAAGACACGTATGACGTCCCCTCAGGTTACAACCGCAATGATTTTGTGAAGCTGATGCGGCGGGCAGGCGCCGACGGGGTGGTTCTCCTGAAGAACGAAAACGAAACGCTGCCGTTGTCTCGCAAAGACAAGATCGCTTTGATCGGTCCGTTTGCTAACGACAAAGACAACATGGTTGGCAACCAGGGCAGCAGCACGGTCCCCTATGACTATGCCGTCACCCTGAAAGAAGCCCTGGGTGAACGCGGGATATTCGCAACCTTCACCAAAGGCTGTGACGTCGCTGTATATGACGGGGCTGAGTTCAGAAGTGACTTCCCCTGCGCGATCGAATACTTCAATGGCAAGAAGCTGGAGGGGCCGGTGGTTCACAAGAACCAACTGGCTTCGCTTAACCTCACCGAATTCCTCGCTGAAGATGCAAAGACTATGGACACCGAAGGGATCAGCGGGAAAGCTTACCACACGGATGGCCGGGTTGCAGCGCGCGTCGCGAGCACGCCCTCTTCCGATCAATGGACGCTGGCCGCCTGGGTAAAAATCGATGATCAGTTCCCGAGTGAGACAGGTTGTTTTTTTGAACTTACCGGCAAGAAGAGCAATGAACGCATTGTCGTAATAGAGTCCAGGTTGCAAGCCCAGAATGGGGGGGCTTCCAAAAATTCCAAAACAACTTGGCGAAATATGGATAAGCGATGGATCTCGGTTGCTCTGGTCTCAACCGGAGACTCGGTGCAAATGTACCGCGAGGGCAAGCTGATTACCGAATGCAAAGATGTCGGTGCCTTTGGCTCGATGGACATCTGGGTTGGTGCGGACAAGGAAAACCGCAATGGGTTGAGCTTTGATATCGACGATCTGATGATCTGGAATAAAGTCCTCAGTGCCGAAAATATGGCAAAACTCGACAATCGCTCATTGGCCGGCATCGGGAAGCCGGTGTATAAACAAGGCTTTGAGGAAGCCGTAATTGGCGGAGGTGGTATCCCGGGAATCAAGGATGCTCTGGATATGAGCTGTTCCGCCACGGGGACATTTCAACTTGCAAAACCCGGCAAGGTCGCCTTTCGCATTGAGAGCAATGGCGGGGTCCGCATACGCATCAATGGCAAACTTGTCTACGACCTATGGGATGAGCAGTTAGCCGGAGGGCGTAACGGTATCTTCTGGCATGTCTTCAACGATACTGAATCTCATGAGATGAGGGTCGAGTTTGCCAGTAAGCACGCGCGAAGTCCCGGCTACCTACGAATGGACTATGTATTGCCCCCCGAAAAAGATATTTTTGGCGATGCTGTCCGGGTCGCACGCGCTGCGGATGTCGCCGTTGTATGTGTCGGGGTGGATCAGCGGACACAGCAGGCGGAAAACCGTGACCGCGGCACGTATGTACTGCCTTCATGGCAAGATGAGCTGGTCCAGGCGGTACATCGGGTCAATCCCAAAACCGTGGTGGTTCTCTTCACCGAGGGTGGCTCGGATCTTCGCCACTGGATTGATGACGTCCCGGCAGTGTTAGAAGCCTACCATCCCGGCTCTGAGGGGGGAAATATCATCTCCGATGTGTTGTTTGGCGATGTGAATCCATCGGGGAAACTGACCATCAGTTGGCCGATGGACGAGACGGATCTGGCCTACACCGGACCGGATCCCCACTACCATGACACGATCAATGAATTCGGCTATCGCTATTTCGACAAGAAGGGGATCAAGGTCCGCTATCCGTTCGGATATGGCTTAAGTTATACGACGTTTGGATATACGGATTTAGAACTGCGAAAGTCGAAAGACAAGGGCTATCCCGCTAGCGCTACTATCACGGTTACAAATACCGGGAAACTCGCTGGCAAGGACGTGGTGCAGGTGTATGTCTCGGACGTGAAGAGCACGGTTGAGCAACCCAAGAAGGAACTTGCAGGTTACGCCAAGGTGGATCTCAAGGTGGGCGAATCGAAAACCGTGGACATTCTGCTACACTGGACCGCCTTCAAATTTTTTGATGTCGAACAGGGCAAGTGGATACTCGAACCCGGTACATTCACGATCCGTGTCGGCGGTTCATCTAACGAGCTGCCGCTACAGCAAACCATTGAATTCTAAGATGGCGTGAAAACCACGAAAAAACCCACTAAGATCAAGGATATTTCTCATGCGATATATAGCCCCTTTGCAGGCCATTCTGCTCGGCGCGTTTACGGCAACTGCCCAGCTATTGGTCAAGACATCCTGGACTTTTATGTACGAGAACTCGTCACTTTTTGTAAAGGCCACCGAGAACGGCCATGGCAACCATAGATGAGTGCTTGTACCATGTTCCTTTCTATCAGGCAAGACTTAGTAAGCCGAAAGTGGCGCAAAAAGCCGTCGCAAACGAAGACTGTAGAACGTTGACAAGGCTTCACTGAAATGGCCTCATTTTGCGAGTTGGCGACTACAACCGTCCTACAACCAGAAGGCCCGTTATCTACCAATTTGGAGAAATGGGCATTCCTCAAGTGCTGTGCCTATAGCACCTTCTGAAATAGGGAAATTGTTAACATTTTCAATGTACAAATTACAAATGGGCTGCCACGAATTCTGGGCTTCGTTTTCGCCTTGTATCGCTCCCTCTTCGTTGGTATAGTTCTTTTTGTCGACGCAAATCGGTTTTCCTATCAACAGCTTGTGATGGATACCGGTGTCAATTGCAGCTGGAGAGAACCTGTTTACCGAGAGCTAATGGGAGTAAACAATTGTCAGTCAAGGGACCACACTGTCACCTGCTCAATGTAGCCATCATGCTTCGAAAGAATTGGGAGTAACGACGCCATGAAACCATATACCACTTGCATCCTTGTGTTTGTTCTGGCAGTCGCCGCAGAAGCCTCCGCCGGTCCGGTTCCGTTGATTCAGAACCGGAGAAGCGATTACGTCATCTACTATGAATCCACGGCGCCATCCTCGGTGGCGCAAGCCGCCTCGGAATTGCAGGAGTATCTGTTTCGAGTCAGCGATACGAAATTGGCGATCGTCCATTCTCCTCGCAAGAAGATGATTTCTCTTGGTGACAACGCGGCTTCCCTCAAGGCCGATCTGCTGGGGGCTGTGATTCCCTGGGAGGGGTTCTGGATCATCACGAAAGGTGAAAACATCTTCATCCTTGGCCGTGATACCGCCACCGCTGAGCTTACTCCCGGCGGCGGCACCTCGACCGGAACTCGCAACGGAACGTACGAGTTCATCGAACGATTCCTGGGTGTACGATGGCTGATACCAGGTGAACACGGTGATTATGTGCCTAAGTTGGCCAGCATTACGATACCTGATACCGATTTCACGGATGCGCCCGTACTGCTCAATCGCCGGCTGCCCTATACACAAGAGCGACGTCTGGAAGTGAAACATTGGTGGAGACGGCAACGACTTGGCTGGAGCCTGTATTTGACTCACGAACACAATTGGCGCCGCACGATTCCAGCGGCCCATTTCGACAAGCATCCCGACTGGTTCCCTGAACGTGGTGGGGTGCGCATCCCTCCCACCGGACGATACAAGCTGTGCACGACCAATCCTGGTTTGGTCGGCGCCTATGCTAACGCGACGATCGCCTACTTTGACCAACACCCCAGGGCGACGTGTTACTCGCTGTCCCCATCGGATTCAGCAGGCTATTGTGAGTGCGAGCAATGCTCGGCGTTGTACGAAACAGATCCCCATGGGAATCTGTCGGTGACGCCAGCGATCCTGACGTTCTACAACGATGTGGCAAAGTTGGTTGGCAAGAAGTATCCTGACAAGATTCTGGCCGGTTATGTCTACGCCGACTACGTTTTCCCGCCGAGAAAAACGATTGTACTGGAGCCGAATGTCTTCCTTGTTTGGGCCCCAAGCTTCGACTATGGGTTCACGTTGGCCCGTCCCACGCTGCGCCAGCAATGGGAAGATCTGCTGCATCAATGGATGCAGGTCTCCAGGAATATCTCTTACTACGACTTGCCGGTCAACATCACGACGGAAACCGGCGCACTCAATCCACCGGGGCTGGAAATCCTCAAGTTCATCTACCCCCGTCTGAAGGCCGCCGATGTCAAGGGTGTCTACGTTTACGGCATTGCAGCGTGGGGCCGTGCTGCTCCGCTGAACTACTTGCTTGCCAAACTTGCCTGGAATCCGCAGGCCGATGTCGAAAAACTGTTCGATGAATTTTGTGTGAAGGCCTACGGCGCTGGCGGTGATGACATTAATCGAATGTTCCGTCTGCTCGATGACGAAGTCGCACGACATTATCGGGAGTATCCGGCTGCTCGCTATCGGCTGACGACTGACATGATGCGAGACATCTACGCTAAGAACCTAATTGATATGGAGCGCCTTTATATCGCGGCACAGTCCAAAGTGCGTGATTTAGATGCCAAAGCCCGCTTGAAGATGATTGGCGATAATCTCACCGCGATGCACTGGACTTTGCGCCAGTATCGATTGCTGAAAACCCCTCGGGAATCCAGCTTCTATCTGTCCGATGCCGATTTATTCCTGTTTTTGGCAGAACACAAAGGATCGCTTGCCTTACAGCCCACAGTAGCGACTAGCCCTCCGGCATACGTCAAAGCAAAGCTATCCGTTTCATCTCCGGAGAAAACGACTCACACTGATTCCGTGAGGCCATTTCACCTGCGAGGGGATCAGCACTTGGTTCTGCGCCCGGTCGGGGCCGATCGGGTTGAAGTGACGTTCAGTCGCATTGCCACCCGTGGCAAGTTGGTTACCTACAACGTGTACGGGGCGGATGGCGCAGAAGTGACAAGTGGTTTGATGAGTGCCGAGGCGATGATCCTGTTGGAAGCGACAGGGTCTCCGTATTACCACTTGGTCATCTCGGCCGGCCCCGCCTCCTTCATGGTGAAAGCGACCGGTGCAGCATGGGCCGTCGATGGCAACTTGAGCGACCAGGGACTCCATCTACTGGGGCAAGTGACTCCAATCTACTTCCACGTACCCGAAGGGATACGTCAGTTCCATCTGTCTTTGGAAGCTACGCCTCCTGGTGAGACTGCCCTTGCCACACTCTGCGCTCCAGATGGTCGATCAGTTGCCGAGTTCGATTGTACCAAGGCAGCAGTCGATCGTCAGAGCATCGACGTGGCGATCAGTCAAGCGGGCTGGTGGAAAATGGACATCCGACAAGCTGCCACAGGGGCGATGGATGACGTGTGGATAAAGCTGGGCGCCCAGTTGAACGGCTACTTCTCGCTGATTCCAGATCAGGCACTTGGTATCCGAAAGACGGGAGACGCCTTACTGAGCAAGAAATAGTTAAGCAATGGTCGTTTGTCGAATCGTGTGTTGTCAGAACGTACACATACATCAGTATGTTCTTTCCCCGTCCGGTCCAAAAATATAAAACTCCTCCGAATTATGGTTGCACTTTACCATTAACTTATTGAAGTATCAAGAGGTTACGATACACTTTAATGATGGATAACACACTGAATGACAAAGCTAGTGGCAAGTGGTTAAATGTACCTTTCATTGCGACAGTGACACGACTCCTGTGCAGGGAACTGATACTTAATATCTTCGTCAATCATTTGGTGATCTTTGGTTTGAATAGATTGCGGTATGTTGTTGATTGCTATGGTTCCTTTTATAATGAGCGAAGACCACATCAAGGAATTGGCAATAAGATACCGGCAAAGTATCATATGGCAGGGCAGCGGGGCGGTAGCAGTCTTATGAATTCATCGGTCAGGCGTGTTCTCAGGAAAGACTTGCTTGGTGGCTTGTTGAAATCTTATTCACGTAACGCCGCCTGATGATGGATGTGATATATTGGCGCCCTCTGGTCCTGTGTTGGCTGCAGTAGGTTGTAGACATGCGTGTTACGGCATTGGCAAGGCAGGTTTGAGTTGTGTCGCAACAAACGTGGCAAATGTCAACCAGATGGCTTTTGGCGTAAAATTCTAAAGAAAGAAGGCCGTTTAATTTTCTGTGGGCTTGACTGAAAGTAAAAATGGCCAGAGCTATGAATATTTGTACCTGACGGGACCAGGAGAGTACGGTATCAAATTGAAGTCCAGCCAGGCAAACATAGAAACATCCTTTTTGATGACTAAGCAGAGTGACGTTCACCCCTAGGAAAGTTCTAGTGGATGAATCCTATCTGTTTAAGGAGACAAATGACATGATAGTGCAGACTTTGCTTGAGCGATCACGGCTTTCAACGATGTTTCTGTGGGTATTATTACTGCTGGGCTGTTGCTTGAGTACTGCAGTGTCTCAAGTCCCAGAAACAACCAAACCGAATATCGTTTTCTTGATGGCTGATGACTGGTCCTGGCCGCATGCTGGCATATTGGGTGATCCTGTGGTGAAAACGCCTCACTTTGATCGGATTGCGCAAGAGGGAATACTGTTTGAAAATGCCTTTGTTTCCACACCATCCTGTACGCCGAGCCGTTTGAGTATCCTAACAGGGCAGCATCACTGGCGTTTACGCGAGGGTGACAGTTTGGGTGGATCTTTGCGGGAGGAATTCCATGTATACACCGAGATGTTGCAGGAGGCTGGTTATCGTATTGGTAGATTTGGCAAGGGAGTCTGGCCCAGTAAGCACTCGTTTCGTAACCGTGATTCATTTGGTGAGCGATTTCGGTCATTCGATGAATTTATAGAGAAACGCCAACCCGGTGAGCCTTTCTGTTACTGGCACGGCGGGCAGGACCCTCATCGTCCGTATGACTTGAAAGTCGGCGTTAAAAGCGGTATCGAGTTAAGAGACGTCAAGGTTCCCGCCTGTTTGCCCGACAATGAGGCGGTGCGTTGCGATGTGGCTGATTATCTCTGGGAAGTACAGCGTTTTGATCGGGAAGCGGGGCAGATCTTCGCACGGCTGGAGGCCATGGGTGAGCTGGAGAACACCCTCATTGTGATTAGCGGTGACAATGGTATGCCGTTTCCACGTTGCAAGGCCACACTCTATGACCAAGGCACGCGTGTTCCCCTGGCGATCCGCTGGGGTGCGAAGATTCAAGGAGGTCGGACTGTCGCAGATTTTGTCAATCTATGTGATCTGGCGCCTACTTTCCTGGAGGCAGCCGGTCTGCAACCGTCTGACCAGATGACCGGCCAGAGTCTGATGCCTGTTCTCCTGTCGAAAAAATCCGGTCAGATAGATCCGACGCGAACCTTTGTTTTGACAGGCATGGAGCGGCACGTGTATTTATATCCTGCTCGCGCTCTGCGTACTAAAGATTATCTCTACATCCGCAATTTTGATTCTGAGACCTGGCCCACCGGAGAAGTCGAAGGCTATAATCCCCACTACGACTTTGCAGCCCAACCCTGGCCCACAGGGAAAGGTGCCTTCTCCTTTAACATTGATCCATCGCCTTCCAAACAGTTTTTGCGTTTGCACCGCAATGATGAGGACACCCAGCCGTTTGCTAATCTGGCCTTCCTACAACATCCACTGGACGAGTTGTACGATCTCGCGAAAGATCCGGATCAATTGTTTAATGTTGCCCAGGATCCGGACTATGCAGAAATCAAGAATCAACTGCGTCGAAAGCTGGACGCGGAACTTATCAAGAGCAATGACCCACGACTGAAAGTGTCAGGCTATCGCCAGCAGAACATCGAGGGATGGCCGGTTCGGATCAGCGACGAACTGATCAGAGCCCAAAAAGACGCCACGGAAAAGGCGATTCTGCTACTGACATCGCAACTTGAACAGATTACTGAGGTCGTTCCAACAGAGGCGGTTTCTCTTCTTCAGGATATTCCTCTCTGGTTCTCGCCGACGTATGAAGGTGTCAGAGCCAAGGCAGAGTATTACCCAGGGGCCGGGTGGCTGCGGGACAACGGCCGACATCCGACACTCGTTCGCTGTGTTGAATTCACGAACATTCCCATCTTTGAAAAAGAAGTTCGTCGCATGCCCATGATGGCATTGCATGAACTGGCCCATGCGTATCACCATCAGGTACTTGGTTTTGAGCATCCTGGGATCAAGGCCGCTTACAAGAAGGCTCTGAAAAGCGGCACTTACGAGGCGGTGCTCCGGGGCAACGGCACAACCACGCGTGCTTATGCCATCACCAACCACAAAGAGTACTTCGTCGAAGCAACCGAGGCCTTCTTTGGACGCAATGACTTTTATCCATTCACCAAGTCGGAGCTAAAGCAACACGATCCTGAGATGTATGAGCTGTTGCATATGCTTTGGAAGGTGGGGCCGGCTGTGGAAAAGGACGGATCGCGGCGTGTTGTGGCAATTGCTCAGTGAGGGATGTCGTATCGGTTCAGGATCTGGCCTTGCATCCGACACGTCCCGAACTCGTGACCGGAACACACGGGCGTAGTGCCTAAATAATGACAAAATCAGGAGAACTAGCTATGAGACGTATGACAGCGAGTGTTGCCTTCATCCTTTGTGTATTCCAGTGTTGTTATGCGACTGCCCCCAACAAAATTGTCCAGCGTCCCAATGTGTTGTTTATTGCCATGGATGACCTCAATGACTGGATCGGTTGTATGGGGGGGCATGTGCAGGCGAAAACACCGAATATTGACCGTCTTGCTGCCAGCGGCATGCTTTTTACCAATGCTCATTGTGCCGCACCCGCGTGTAATCCCTCGCGTTCGGCCATTATGACCGGACTCTCACCGCACACCTCCGGGCTTTATGCCAATGGCCAAAAGATGCGTGAGATCCTGCCGGATGCCGAACTCTTGCCCAAGTATTTCTCCAAGCACGGCTACTGGGCGGGCGGATCAGGAAAGATCTTGCACTACTTCATAGATGCCCAGTCCTGGGATGACTACTATCCGGCCAAAGAAACAGAAGATCCCTTTCCCCGTACTCTGTATCCTAAACAGCGACCGGTGAGCTTGCCGCGTGGCGGACCCTGGCAATATGGCGAAACCGACTGGGGGCCGTTGGACGCAACGGATGAAGAATTTGGGGGTGATTGGCTGGTTTCGAAATGGGTTGGCGAGCAGCTTCAGAAAAAACACAAGCAACCATTCTTCCTGGCCTGTGGTATCTATCGACCCCACGAGCCGTGGTTTGTTCCGCAAAAGTACTTCGATCTTTTCCCGATCGAGGATATTCAATTGCCACAGGGTTACAAAGCCGATGACCTTGATGACCTCCCACCAGAGGGGCAACGACGTGGTCCTAATCGGTATTTCGCCCACATTCGCAAACACAAGCAGTGGAAGCAGGGAATACAGGGTTATCTGGCATCGATCGCTTTTGCCGATGCCATGGTGGGACGCGTCATAGATGCACTGGAAAAAGGCCCCAATCGTGACAATACGATTGTCGTGTTATGGGGTGACCACGGTTGGCATCTGGGCGAGAAGCAACACTGGCAGAAGTTCACAGGTTGGCGCGTCTGTACGCGCGTTCCGTTGATCGTTCGGGTTCCTGACGGTGTCCCGGGACTGTCACGTGGTACACGTGCAGGAAGCACCTGCACGAAACCAGTCAATCTTTTGAGTTTATTCCCGACACTGACTGAACTCGCCGGCCTGCCGCACAAGGCGGATAACGATGGTCCGAGCATTGTTCCTTTGCTAGGAAATCCTCAGGCCAACTGGCCTCATGTCTCGGTGACGCATCTGGATAAACCGGGAAGTTATGGACTCAGCGCCGAACGTTGGCGTTATATCCACTATGCCAGCGGGGATGAGGAACTCTATGACAATAAAACAGATCCCTATGAATGGACCAATCTCGCGACCTTGGCTGGTCATGCGGCGAAGCTAGAGGGACTCCGTGCTTTGGCGCCGAAAACATTTGCGTCTTTTGTTCCGCCAATGGACAAATCACTACCCAAACTCAAATGGTACCCTGCTTCTGAATTACAGACACCAGCCTCAAAGCCCGATGGGGACAAGTTCGATATTGTCTTCTTCAATAAGTATAAAGACCAAGTAAAACTCTGCGCCATGGACCGTCAAGGAAAACCAATCTCTCGCGGTTCGATCGCCTCCGGTTGGCGTATACGCCGGAGCACGAAACCGGGATCTGTATGGTTGGTGACTGATACAGAGGATAAACCGCTTGGTTATCTTATCGTAGGTGATCGGAGTGCTCAGGCCGTTATTCCGAAAGATAACTGACACGCAAGCCTTATCAGGTTTCGCTAAAGTGTGACTAGGAGAAAGCAGCATGAAGAAATTGAATCGACTCACCTATCGGGCCACTCCCGCCGAACCCCATCCTATTGCCGTAATCTATCTTTGGACGCTTTTGTTCATGGTGCTTAGTCCGTTGGCATCGGCTTCTGATCGGCCCAATATTCTCTGGCTGACCTGTGAAGACAATAATGTCGACTGGGTCGGCTGCTATGGAAACCCACACGCGGAAACGCCCAACATAGATAAGCTGGCCACCGAGGGATTCCAATACATGCACTGCTATGCGAATGCGCCGGTTTGTGCCCCATCACGCAGTACCTGGATCACAGGCGTTCATGCACTGTCTATGGGAACCCACCCCATGCGCAGCCGCTACCCCATTCCCCATGATAAAATAAGCTACTACCCGGACCTGCTGAAAAAGGCCGGATACTTCGTGGGAAACGCCAAAAAAACAGATTACAATATCGGGGGGCGTGAGGACCGCAGCGCGTGGGATACCAACAAGGTGGACTGGAACGAGTTAAAGCGCAAGCAGCCCTTTTTCATGGTCATCAATAACACAAAATCTCATGAGTCTCGTGCCTTCGGTGATGTCAATAATACCACACACAGTCCCAAAAAGGTCAGGCTGGCGAAATATCATCCGGATATACCTGACATCCGGAAGAACTACGCCCACTATCACGATCAGATGAAAAAGATGGACGCCGATATCGGCCAGGCCCTGGCGGACTTAGAGCAGGCCGATCTCGCAGAGAACACCATTGTTGTTCACAACTCCGACCGCGGTGGTGTCATCGCACGCAGTAAGCGTTTTCTCTTCAATAGTGGTACGCATTGCCCCTTGATCATCCGCATTCCGGAGAAGTTCAAGCACCTGCGTCCGGCTGACCCCGGCACCAAGATTGATACACTGGTGAGTTTCATTGATATGACCAAGACCTGGCTGAGTCTCTGTGGAGCCCCAACGCCGGACTATCTGCAAGGCAGGGTCTTTTTAGGTCCCCAGGCCGAGTCACGCCAGTATCATGTAAGCTTCCGTGCTCGCATGATAAGGATCTCGAAGTCGGACCACGTTATATCTTGGCATTTAAAAGACTTAACAATTAGCAGGGCCTTCAGAACAGGCTTAGCCGCATTTTTGGCCTCTGTTTTCGAGCTCTAAAAGGAAGAGTCGCCAGCCAATAAAGACAAGAAACTTCCATCTGCTTAACGTCCAAATGAAAAGGGCCTGTTCGATTACAATCCAAAGCCGTCATCAAAGGCCTGCGGAGGGCTCGGTGATCAAGCTCGCTTGAAGAGCAGAGAGGACGCTTCGCTGAAGTGTGAGGTGTGAAATTCGAGGTGTGAAGTGTGGAATCGCTTTGCGATGGCCGGTTATATAAAAAGCTATCAGTTATCAGCCGTCGGCCAAAGAACAGCAGCTTCCATCCGAATAACGTTCAAATGGGAAAGGCCCGGTACGATTACGATTTAAGCCGTCATCAGAGTTCTGCGTCGGGTTCTACGACCAAGCTCGCTTGATGAGTAGAGACCAATGCAGGACGACTTGCCCCTGGCAGGAGCACGCGATAGCGTGCATGACGGCGATTCCTCGCATAAGCAAAACGTCACGACTTCGCGGCCGCCTTCATGTGTCTTCATGATTTTCATGGTAGAAATAGTAATTCGTTTTTCGTTTCTAGTTGTTGGTTTTCTGTGACCTTCTGTGATTTCTGTGGTTGAAACAGTTTTTAGTTTTTAGTTCTTCGCGGCTTGGCGTCTTGAGCGAATCCTGTGAGCGGGCGCGAGATCATGTTTTATATTTGAGGTCCTCGGCTAGGCTTCTCGGGGCCTGACCTTGACGTAAGGAACGTCGGAACAATTAGTGTCGTTCAGACGGAATGGCAGTGTAGTTCCACTTAGGCAGTAGCGTATCAAATACGATGTGTAAGCCATCTTTAATTTCGTCAGTCGCCTTCTGGCCTGTCTCGTATAGTTTATTCATTATATTGACCGTCGTTCGTAAGCCCTTTTGGGTAACGGCCTGTCGCATTAACCGGA
>Ga0307990_1002080_pt1 | contig 16267 bp, 8 predicted proteins | sample EllFjometagen129_FD_203168 | JGI IMG/M metagenome (GOLD analysis project Ga0307990, IMG submission 203168) | Marine microbial communities from Ellis Fjord, Antarctic Ocean - #129 | ecosystem: Environmental > Aquatic > Marine > Unclassified | place: Southern Ocean | collected 2014-10-08
TTGTACTATTGATATCCAGGTAAAAGTTTTTTTCTACAAAATGAAAAAGCTTATCTTGATGTGGAAATAGATACAAATAGTCATCATCTTGAATAACAAAAATTATTTCAAATGGATTATGAAATAATAATGGTAAAAAATTATAAATCAAATGCTCCATCTCATCGGGGAATTTTGTTTTCAGTCTAACACCTTTAACTTCTTTTTCATACACATAGGGTGGGCTGAACTCCTCGATATCTCTTTTTGCTTCTTGAGAATGATCTTCAAATAAAATAGTCGAACTGTGTTTTAAAAAGAGACGAGTTTTTATAATTTCTACATTATAATATTTAGTTCCCTTCTTCCTTTTAAGAGATTCAATCTTATCAATGCTAAAATCTATAATTGGTACTGATTTTATATAGTTACCACTTGGGGTTATTAATTTAATGATTTCTTCATCCTGTGTTTCTTCGATATAAGCTTTGAAACACTTTTCCTGTTCGAAAAGAATCTTCCCCTGATACATATTGAATGGAATCAAATCTTTATCAACTTGTCTCGATTGACCTGATGGATATTCCACATTAATAAAGTTATTTGTAATAACACCCCAAGAAGGGATAAAATGATTTTCTAAAATCCTTCCTAACATGCTTTTTTTAATATTTGCGAATAAATCATTGAGTAAGGCGGTTTCAGATAAATGGAAGAGCTTTCTTCCTGGTAAATCTTCAAATTTAAATTCTGACCAGACTAATAAATACGATAACAGATCATCAGGAGGAATAATAAATACAGTACCCCCATCTCTCAAAAAATTATTTATGTTATAAGTCAAATGTTTAAAATCTCTGGGCATCCCAATAATTATAACAATATCAAAAACCTTTTTAAAATCTATAAATAATGATCCAAGATTATTGGTTACTGTAATGTTGGAACTAACAGATAGTCCTTTGCGAATATTTGATGTTAACTTTTCATAAGCATGCCAGATAAGTATATTATTGTTTTCATTATGTGCTTCTTCAACCATTTTCAAAAGATTATTAATTTCTTCCAGAAAGTATTTACGTTTATAATGAAATGTATTCATATCTTCCAGAAGATTAACTTCAAAAGGAGGTAACCAATAATAAATGTAATTATTTTTAATATAATCTCTGTTTTTTATTAATTCAAAATTTATTGATGAATTTAATAGATTGCAAAAAGTAGAAAAATCTTCATCAGTTGATGAGCTTACAACAAACCTAGATGAGGATAAAGAATTTAATAAGCTGATAATCCTGGTTAGAAAGATAATCTCTTTTGTACCATATAATTCAATTCTCTCAATACCTATTAGACCTAGAGAAAAAATAAAATCCCGCAAAAATTTCTCCGAATGATACTTCTTAATACAATTATAAAAATTCTCTGTAGTCGTAAGTACTATATCAGGATATTGTTCCAATGTATTAATAAGATGTTCAGATGAATCTGTAAAAACAATTTTTGAAGGTATTATTTCCTTTATTTTGGAAAATTTCTCTCTTAATCGGATAGTTTTTTCTTCTAGTTTTTTTGCATTAGGTTCTAAATACAGAATAGATTTCCCTTGATAGAATAATGAATATATTGCAAGGATATCAATAGTTGTCGAGATTCCTGTTCCATACCCACCAACCATATAAATATCTTTATTCATTTGGAAAGAAGTTAGAGCTTTTTCTTGATAACCAAACAGCTTTAATTCTAATGATTCCAATAAATAATCAAGCTCTGGAGATAAAGATGACTTTCCTATAGTGTTTGACGAGTTTATTGTTTTATATGGTAAAAGTTGTCCTCTGTATTTATAATGTTTTTTTATTTTAGAAATGAGCTCATTATTTGTCATTATCTTCCTCTTTTAATTCAAATATTGAAAATAAAAGTATCATTTGATAATTGTTCTTTTGTGTTGGTTCAAAGTGTTTGATTTCGTCGGTTGGAAGATCAATATTTCCTAGAATATTTTGATCCTGTGAAATAATAAGAATCTTACGAACTGATTTTTCTCTGTAATCAACTACTTGATCCAATTTCCATAATAACCCAGAATCAGGCTCATGGCAGAATTCCTTCATACTCTCTTCAGTTTTTTCATTTAATGTGCTTAGCTTTAACGAGATAAATGCTTTGAAATATTGCTTCATAAAATAATCGGATAGTTCATTTTTATCAAATCCAATATAATTATCAAGATTATCCAATTTAAAGCTATTAATATCATTTGCTGTAGGAATGAAAAAGACTAATCTATTTTTAGCTGAAAAGATGGATTCTGTTAAATTTTGTGGAGAATTTTCTGTTAATAGTTTAAGTATTCCTATAGAACGCTTAATATATTCTGAATATATATAATTAATTTTCAGATTAAGTAAAGCAAGGTTTCTGTTCCATACAATGCTTGGAATCCTTTTGTATTCTCCATCAATAGCGTTAACAACTCTTGAATACGAATCATCACATAATTCATTTATTTCTTTACACTTTTTCTTTTTTAGCTTTAACCACCTTGTAATAATTAGAACTAATGTAAATATGATTGCCAAAGATATTGAAATCTTAAGCTCAGCGTTTAATAAGAAAAAAAATAAAGAAAAGAGTAAGGATAATGATAGAATAATAAGTACAAAATTCGATTTAAAAGCAAAAGTAAATTTAAAAAATGACGTGTATCTTAAGTGATAATCCTCAAGTTCTGAATTTATCCCATCTTGGATACGTTCATACAATTCATTTATTTTAGTTTCAGCGGTTTCCTTAACTTTATCAATAATATTAATCTCTTTTTTAACATTTTTTGCTAAATTAAGGATTTTATTCTTTAACTTTTCTCGAGTTTCACTTAATTGAACTAAGAGGTTTTTTGCCCCTTTAAAAGTAAGATATGGATGAATATCTTCAATGATCTCATGTAATTTTTTATTACGGATTTCGAAGATTTTTTTAAAAATTAGTTCTACACTTTTTTTATTAAAATGTTCTGCAATTGTAGTTTTTAAGGTTTCTTCACTGATTTCCAGTTTAGTAACCACATCGATGTTAATATCAAATGGATTAAAAGTAATTTGCTTAATTGTAAATGAAGACAAATCTAGATCTTCTTTGATAATATTTATTTCAGGACATGGAATTGATTGATCTGATGAAAGGATCTTTTGATACTTTTTATCTAGAATTGATGGAATTTCTAAGATTTTTTCCGGTAAGTAAATTCTTAATGACAATACACCATTAAGTTCATTATATAATTTCGCAGGAAAATTAAAGATCGAATACAGTATCAATTCAGTTTCTACAATTGATATTGGAGTACTATCTTTTAAGAAAAAATCAAAATATAGTGGTCCTGAGATTGAAAGTATCTTCTTTTTCTTTTTAATAATATTTTCAATCTCTATATCGTGATTATGAAGTATTAACAGTAATCTATTTTCCCCATCGGAATTAAAAATTTCCCAAAATTCATTACATTCAAATGTGGGAAATTGATCCATTTCTCGGACTTCAAGAATTAATGTAATTGCACTTGTTTCCTTCCGTTTATTTTGCAATAAGTTTATTAATCGTTTCAGATCACCATAGAATGCATTTATTCCAAAGTAATTTGGAAATTCAAGATGCCCACCCAACATAAAGAGGATTTTATTCATTTAAAACAATGCCAATCCAGTATGTTCTTTAAGTAAATTACCAATATCCTCCTTTGTGTTACGATAGAATGAACCTTCATATTTCATTATATTACCCTTACTATCTCTTTTAACATTGACCTGATCTTTTAAATGCTTCCAGATATTATGAGCAGTCATATTTCCAGATGATTTTGGTGGCTCAATAGGTATAAGCTGCTTATCTACTTCGGCTAAAAGAGTATTATATTTTACTATAATATCTTCTGTAGATGCACGAGGTTTAAGAATATCTTCTTGAAGTTTAATCTTTACTTCTTCCTTGATTTGATCTGCATAATCATCTCTAATCTTATACATTGCATCTGTAATTGTTCCAAGATTCTTTTTCCCATAGTAAAAAGATTTACTTTTTGCTTTCCCTTTCTGTGTTCTGTGTATTATGTTAAATCCCAAAGCCATAATAAACAAAAAATCATTAAATTCAAAACGAGATTTGTGTTCAATATTATCTTTCCACTCATCTAAGAACCGTTCATCATTAAATGCGCATACACTTTCTTTTGTATCATTATATAAAACAAAATTCGCTCCTTTAACACAGTTTAGTAGATACAATGGGCAGCCGTACATGTAACTTAGCATAAAGATTCTAAACTCATCAGACTTTAATTTTTCATGTTTATTGAAATTTTCTAATGGAAGGTCTAAGTTAGGACTTGCATATATTGCTGGTTTATTATCAGGATTATATTGGTTTAATCTATCATTATAATATGATGATTTATATTCAGTTTGATTTTTCATCGACCAGAAAGGATTTACTGAGCTTGATAATTTATTTAGGAAACCTTTAATTGCTAATTTGATCCATTCTTCTCTTTCCAGTTTTTTGTTCTGAAGTTCACCAATTGTTTCTTCTCCAACTTGATAAACAAATTCTGTTAAAAATCTGCTCTTTTCCTCAGGTAAATTCAAAGAATTTTGAAACTCTTGATATTTTCTCCCAAAATGAGATTTTAATGCTTTATCAATTCGGAAGCTTTTATTAATCTGTTCCTTAAATGATCTATCAAGTTTATATTTTGTTATTTCTTTTAAATACTCAAATGCTGTTGAAATTATCGCATCTTTATTCCTACCTTTAGTTTCGGCATTATCTTCATACAATTTATCATAAAAAGAGGATAATCCAGAAAGCGACCTGTTTTCAATATTCATTCCTGACCAAAGAGAATTCCGGAAAGAATCAATAAGCGTAAGATCCTCCATTAATTCTTTATGAACTTGTTCCAGGTCTTCCCTATCAACAGGAACACTAATGAGCAATGGAAAATCATTCTTCTTAAGTTTTTCAACATTCAGGATATTGCTTTTATCGTGATGGTAAGATACTTCAAGCTCTTTATAATCTTTCATAAGTTTTGAATATATCTCATTTAATGAGTTTACTAAATCTGCATTTGTTCTAGCAATGTCCTTTAATGTTTCATAAAAATTTGCAAGCAATTCATTTAACATTTCCCCCATATATGCATTTATATATGTGTTCTCATTATTATAATTATTGAAACCAGAATAAGCAAGCCATTCATCTATCAAGTTTTTAAATTTACCTTTCTTAAATATAAATTTCAATGGATTTGATGGTAACTCAGATATTTCATTAATTATATTTTTCATAATTTCAGAAATTTCAGAGGATGATTTTCTAACTGGATAGTTTTTAAATATCTCAGCTTTCTGTAATTCAAGTTTTAATATTAGATTATTAAGATACTTTGAAATCCCCATAAAATTTAAAGAAGTTTCCATTTCTTTTATCATTGATTCTTTCAAATGTTTACGAAATCCTGAAATTTTCTTAAGCAGTATCTCATCGATTTCTTTTTTCCAGATAGAAAATTTCTCATTTATTTCTGCTAATTCTATAAGTTTGTAAGATAAAATATTGTCATTAAAAACATCCAAATTATCTGTTTTTCCAAGATCAACAGCAATATTTTTTATATGAGTTACTAGTTTACTGAAAGCATCAGAATTACGTAATACTTTGGAAAATTCACTTGCGTTTTGTTCATAGATTTTTAATCTTTTTAACATTTCTGTTGGATCCGTTAAATTCAATTCACTAAAACCGTTTTCAAACGAAGATACGAATGCCCCTTTTAGCCAATCTGTTATTTCTTCATATGGGACGGTGATAATGGATACTGCTGCACTACCAAACCTACGAGCCCTTTCTCCCTCAGGAGAAATTTTAGGTAAGTCTGCAAAATCTGCAATTGTGTTTTGTAAATCGTTATCAACATCGTCTAATGACAAAATAAACAATAACCAACTACCGAATTCCATATATAATTCTATTAATGATTTATTACCTTTTCTTATAAATTGTTTACCATCTAAATTCTTTTCATCAATTAAATAGACCATATCAAATAAAGCAGAAAATTTATTTGTCTTTGCTGGTAATTTCGCATCATAATATTTCATCTCAAATTTATCCGGTCTCTCCATCCATCTTTCAAGTTGAGTCAATGCTCCAAGTGCAACCTTATTTGAGTCGATATAACCAGATCTTTCCCATATTATACCATGAAACAAAAAAGAGTACAGTTGGAAATTTGGATGCTGAGTTAATAAGTCGCGAATAAGGAATCCTACATCAATAAACATTCCCGCACCTGTTCCACCTCCAATTGAATTGATAAGATAGATGCAGTGCTTAGATTTTCCAGAAGTGACATCTGGATCAATGCTCTCAGCTTTTGCGATTAGTGCTTCAATTCCCTTAGTTAAAGGTTTAAAATTTTGCCAGAATATTAATCTACCATTATATCTATGTCTGCCTGCTGCATTGCCTGGTGACAAAGTGGTTTCAGGATAATGTCCCTCATGCCACCATTTTTTAAAAACAGAGTCCTTTGCCCAGTGCGTATCTATTACTTCTCTCGGATTAGGAACACTTACTGGAATGAAATCTATACTTTGTTTTTCTGATTGCTCAGGTTTATCTACATCAATCCCAGCAAAAATAACTTTCGATTTTTTTGAGTCAACCCTAGTAAATTCAAAACGATTATAAATTTCTTTTATCTTTGTAACCGTTGTTATCCCAGAACCACCTATCCCAATAAAAATTGTTGCCATGATAAACTCCTTTATTTTCTTTTATTATTATCAAATTGAATTTCTACATCACCAAACTCAATACTTTCACCAGTTCGAAGAATTACTGGACTTTTTCTGACTTCAATTCCATTTTTTGTTAACTTCTGTTTTTGATTTTCAGTTAATTGAAATTTAAGTTTTATCCTACTCCCTGTTGAATCAGGGTAAACTTTTAGAGAAACTGGAATTCCCCAACCTCTTTGTAAATCAGAAAGTCTTTTGCAAGACTTACCACTGAGTCTTTTCGGATATTCATTACCATCTTTAATAAAAATAAGTCGTCCACTAAATTTAGGAAGTAATTTATAAATTATTACTATAAGAATAATTAAAAATAATACTGCACCCAAAATATACCAGATAGTATAATCAGGAATAATTACTTCGTACGTAATCCCAAATTTCTCTGGAGTAATTTTTCCGTTATCATCTATTGTTGAAAAATTGACTAATACTTCATAATTTCCTTTAGATAAATTATTTGGGGAAAAGATTATATCAAATTTCTTATTTTTTTTACTTAAAGAGATAATTTTTTCATTATCATCAAAATCAACTTTTATTTCAGCTGATCTTGTAATAGAAACCACTCTAAATTGCAATTCAATTTCTTCTCTTTTACCTTTGATAAGTTTATAGGAATTTTTTTTCAGTTTTAATTCAATTTCAATTGGAATTATTGATACTGAATCAATTTCTTTTTTTCTTGGTTGTTCAGTAACTTCAAAATTATCAGATTCCTCGCTTATTTTAGTTATCGCATCAGGAGCTTCAGTTCCAAAGGTGATATAATAGATAAAAGAATTCAACGATTCTAAAGTATTTTCACCAAAATAGTCTTTTAAGATTTCTGAAAAGCGTTCTGGTTTCTCATTCAATCGTTTAGGAGGTTCATTTTTCCCATCAGTAAAGATGTATATGTATTTTGTTGATCCAGGATATAGCTGGTTTAATTCATTCAACCTTTTAGCCAAATGATCGAATGCTGCACTCATATGGGTCCAACTATGATTAGAAACTAAATTCGAAGTTTTATCATAGATAATTTCCTTATCTTCCATACTTGTCAATACGTTGTCCCAGTAATATGTAACTTTATCTCCAAAACCAATAATTAGTAATCTATCATTAAGCTCAACGTCATCTCTAATGAAATTTTCCATTTCAATTTTTACTCTCTGCGACAGTCCATCTCTTTTCATACTACCAGATAAATCAATTAGAAAAACGTAGATATCTTCAGGGTTAGAAGATTCTTGAGCATAGATATTTGGTAAAATAACTAATGTGAAAATGATGAAAAGTAACAATTTACAAGATATATTTGTCATAACTTCCTCCAATCAACAAAAACGTTACATTAATATTACATAATTGAAATATATTTAGCATTTTAATAATGACTTTGTATATTTGTCAATATTTAACAATCCTTCGTCCTTATTCGACAATTACTAAAAGTTGATAATCTCCTATTGAAAAGCTCTCTTTTACGGTCCCTTTCACTTCTAATCTCACTCCTTGAGATGGCAGTGCCTTTTTTGTGATAATTACAATTTCTCCTGTTGTATCTTTTAATTTAAAGTATTTAATCAAAAGAAATGATTTCTTTTCAATTACTTCACCATAAACATTCACAACCTTATCTTCATATGAACGTGGGTTAGAAATAATTTCACCAATCGATGTAACAAATATTGGTGTTGTTGTTATGTGTTGAAAAATGTACAATCCAACTACGGCTATTCCTATAACAAAAAGTACTAAAATTGAAATCCATAGTTTTTTTTTCATTAATTTATTCTCCTTCTAATAATTTATATACTTTATGATCAATTATTCTAAGTAATTTGCTTTTAATTTCATACGGTAAAAAACAATATTTAAATCCATTTCTAACTAAACTCAATGTTTCCCATTGAGTTATGCCTTTTTGTTGATCTCTAAATGTCATTTCTGAAAGCCATAGATATTCTGTTGATAAATCTGTGTTTTGAACAGCTGGATCGTCAGTACACACCACAAAATGAAGATTGTTTTCCAGAAAAACAGAAGAAGGATATTGTTTAAAATAATATTTTTTGCTTTCAGTTTCTTTTTTAGAAACAATAAATCCTTCCTGAGTTAAGAAATTGCTTGAAGGACACAGCTCGATTGAAATATCGAAATCTTTAAATCTATCTCTTAATTTATTAGCATCTGGATCAGATAATGATAATCCATGGCCTATCCTATCTGCATGAAGCTCATATGCTGCTTCCCAAATTTTCTTTGATTTAGTTTCTTCGCCTGCATGAATAGTAATGGGCATACAACTCTCAAAAATCTCAATAAAATCATCTCTGAATTGTTTTGGATCATTTCCTGTTTCTAATCCAGTAAGATCGAATCCACATACAAATGGGTTGATGTCATCTGATAACATGTCATTATAAAAAAAGGAATTGTAATCTTTAGAATCTAGTCGATTATCAATTCCGAATTTAACATTTTTTTTAATTTCACTTTTTGCATAATGTCTCTTTAAAGCAATTATTATTGTTAATATCAGAAAATATCCTTCATCCTCTTTTATTTCTTTCTTAAAATCATTATACCCTTCACAAATTGCATCCCAAACTTCATCTTTAGAAAGCCCACCTTTTGTAAAATTCAAAGGTGTAACACGTAATGAAAGGTAAAAGAGATTATCATCCTTTGCTTTTCTACAAATATGTTGGATTGCTCTGCTTATTGTGTTTTTGGTTTGCATTATATCACTTCCGGTATAATCACATCCTTTTAAAAATGATTCGAGTGAAATACCACCAATTGAATTTTCAATTTGATTACCGTGTGTAGCTTGAATTAATTTTTCTAAATATTTAGTAGTGAACTTCCCGTTGAATAGATAGGTTAAAAAATCTTCGTCATTTTTTTCATTCTCCTTTGATAAGAAACAATTAAATAATGCTGTAACTTGATAAGGTCTTATGCTATAATAGTTATCTGAGATAAAATTAAAAAACTTTTCCGGGGATTTTATTTTTCTTAGTTTTTTAATTTTATCTTTGATAGTAAATCTTTTATCAGATTTATTCGAAAAATTATTTATTTCTTCAGCATACTTTCTAAATATTTTCCCCTGTTCATATATTTCGAATAACATCTCATTTAACTTATTATTATTCTTGAGTGATTTAAAATCATTTTCGCACGTAAATTTCAGGTTTTTTGTATCAATTACCGAAGAGATTTCCATTTCATTTATATTATCTAATTCAAAATTAGAATTTAGTTTAAATGCGGTTAATGTTTGAATAACCGTATACATTGATAACTCAAGTGTTATTGTGGCATCTAAATATCCACCGAGATGACAATGTAGATCAGCCTTAGGTAATATTTTAATCCATTTATAATCTTCATCAAATTTTAGAAATTCGGTTTGGAGATTTTTTCTCTTCCATCTTGGTAATTTATTCAAATTTCTAAAAGAATTCCCTTCACTGATAAATTTTGGATAATCTTTTCCAAGTTGAGCAAGTCTATATGGTATAGAAAAGATTCTCTCTTTGGGTATATAAAACGATGCACCAAAATTTAGAGCTTTTTGAATATCCTCAGTGTTAGTACTTCTGCTAACCGTAATGATTTCATATTTATATTTTTCCGGTTCATATTCCTGAATCTCTGTTAATCTTTTTATGATATTCAAACCTAATAATTTATCTCCAATCAATAAATCTGTAAAAATATAACGATAATTTTTTAGACGTAACTCAAACTCATATATAATATTATCCTTTGTGGTTCCTGTTTTATTATTAAATGATATTTTTCTGCTTTCTTTTTTATTATAATCATCATTTAAATAACTTAAGAATTTCACTATATCTTGCTTATTATTTATTCCATCTGCTTGAATTCTATTAAATTTGCTACCTGATTTTAACTCAATTGACTTTTTATAGGTTAATATCTCAAGAATTTGAGAATATTTTTTTTCAATCTCTCCGGTCAAATTATCATCAATTATTAGAATTCTATTTTTCTTATTATCAATATTATAATCTCTTAAATCTGTTACTAAATTTCTAGCCATATCCTCTAAAAACCAATGTAAATTTAAACCATAAAATTGTTTACCCATTTGATCAAAGTTCTTATTAATAATAGCATCATCTAGCAGCCGTTTACCTAAATGTGCAGATCCTGGTATAGTTTCAACAATTTCTTCTGCATTGAAAGATTCATTTGATAAAGGTAAATAGTGCTTAAACAAAGATCTTACTATTTCATCCTTTTTATCCTTTTCTTCGGAATCATTTTTTTTTATTAAAAGATTACTTTCTTCTTTACAAACACATTCTAAAGATTTCTGAAAAATTTCATAATAATTTTTATTCATACCAATTCCCTTGATTAAAAGATTAATACAGTTATTATTTTTTTAGGATTTTGTAATTGGTGTATGCTTCGGTAAATCATATTTAATGTTTCGTAAATTGAATTTGATTCAATTATTTTTGCTAAATTATGTTCTTTTAAAAAATCAATTATTAATTGTTTTTCTTGAGAAACCTTTGAGAATTTTAGTAATAAACAAAATTTTACATGTAGAGTATTATTTAAAATGTCTTCTAGTTGGGGTAATTTATTATCTTCGATTTCTATCTTAATTCCTTTCACTAATTTTAGATAATTGGTTAGTGAATTGCAAAGTAAAGATTCTTCAAGTTTCATTATTATTCCTTTTCTTATATGCTATTATTAATTTTTTCATTATTCTTTGTATTATGTCAATTCGTTTCTCGATAGTCAAATGAAAATCTTTATTAAATTTTAACGACCAGATATTCACAAATAATCTTGCGATATTCATTTCGAATGAACTATTTGTTTCAATTTTTGCTTTATTAATTTTCTCGATAAAGAATTTAAAGATAGTAAATTGAATTTTTGAAATATTTTTTTGCATTGTTTCTAGCTTTTCATCATTTATATCTATCTGTCCAAGATAGTAATTAATAATTCTCTCTTTATTTATTTTATCAGTAGTTTTAGATATAAGTCTTTCGAAAATTATAAAATGTTCTAGTTTTGCTGCATCCAGAAAAAAATGATTAATTCCAGTTTCAGCGAAATCAATAAAAATTAAATCATCTCCCAAAGACAATAGATTTCTAAAGGTGAAATCACCATGTGATATAGATGACGTTATTGTTACATCTGGATCATCCAATATTGAACAAATTCTTATTCTAATCTTTTCGAGAATAATTAGCTGTTGTTTTGTTAAACCAATTTTACTATTAGGCTTAGTGTATTTATTAATTTTCCTATTTAGATCATCTATTAATTTTTTGTGTGTATTATTATCAATAAACGGAGCAATCTTATCATAAAAAACATTAAGAGAGTTTATAATCTTATTAAATATCTGCCTGACATTATCATAATCTATTGCATCATCTAAAGTCATTGCTTCATCAGGTGTGATTAAACTCTTAAATGCGGCCTTATCAAGATATTTGAATTCCTCAATATATCCAATTAATGATCTTGGGTGAATATAAGGAACAGCATAATTTTTATAATTTTGAACTTCATTATGAATTCTTTCAAAATTACCAATTTTTAAGATAACATTATTTAATTTATAAAATTTATCATTATTAAAAGAAACTTGTTTAGATAAATTTGGAAACATTATTACTTTTTCAGAACTGTAACCTGTTACAAGTATTTTAAACTGAATTGTTTTGCCATAATTATCTTTAAACACATACTTAATCAATTCATCTTCATAATCTGATAATTCAGTTGATATAGTCTCCATATTTTCAAAATTGAAAGTATCACTATCGAATATACTATAATTATCCCTTGTTTTAGTTTTAGAAGGCTTCCAAATAATATCTAAATTTTCTAAAAATTTGATTTTACAATTTTCAAATCCACCTTTAATATTAATCCATTTTTTGTTAATTATATTATGCAACATATATGCTGCAATGTCATAAGCTTTAGAAGTAATTACTCCATATTCATTTTTATTCTTAGATTTTTGCGGAGGAACTATTTCATCCTTAAAAGCATTGAAACAAGTTTTGTAAATACTTTCATCTTTATTAATCTTAGGTTTATAGTTCGGCTTTATTGTTTCAATTTCAATCACCGTTTTGTTGTCTCCCTGCCTAAAATCATAAGAGAGAAAACATCCATTGATCAAATACTCAAACTCATCTTTTAATCCCCGATAAGGACTTTTTCGAACAACACTAATAGGAACTCTTGATGAACCATAATCTAATTTATCTGCTAAAGCAACTAAAGAAGATAATATTTTTATTTTATCTTTTATTTTGCTACTTTTTAATTCAGATTTAACAGCGTTACATAAATTTTTGTTATCTATTTTAGTTGTTTGACTATTGTGATTTTTTTTATTATATTTAAATTCCAATGCTTTAGATTCAATATCATAAATGTTTTCCACTTTTTTTAAAATATCATCAAATGCATTGGAGTCAAGGAATTCTTCAAAGGAGTAATGTCCATCATGAAAAAGATCAATAGTTCCAATTGCATATCTTTGAAACTCACTATAAAATTCAAAATCTAATAATTCTTCGATTTGCCCTGTTACTATCCACCAGTATATTGTCTTACAATGGTTACTCCTTATTTTATGAAATTCGCTTAATTCAATGTCATCATTATATTTAACGGGCATCATACCAAAATCGTGTAAAATTGTAGATATATAAGCCACCAAATATTCTTCTTGAGAAAATTCATCAGCTATCGGATACATCAATTTTGATAGATTATTCAATACATTTTGAGTATGAATCAAGCCATGAGCATTGAAAACAGAATGATACTTGCTATGTGAAAAAAAACTTTCTAGATATTTTGAAGTATTGACATATACTTTATGGCAGAGCTTTCTATTTTTTATATTAGTAATTTTAGTATTAAAAAAAACATTATAAAGTGGATATTGTTTGTATTGTCTACGTTTATTAATACTTTTATCAATAACTTTTTTGAATGATTTTAAATCCAAATGTTTCTTAAAGAAAACATGTTCTCCAATTAAAGTTTCTTGAATTACATGAACATCCATTGAAGATGTCCAGAAAACTACAGGCAAATATGGATCTCGTGATTTAACATTTTCTTTAACCCAATCTACTCCAGTAAGATTATTTTTTAAAAAATAATCAACAATCAATACATCATATTTTGAGTAATTCTCAATTTGAACGTTAGTATCACCTTCATAAACAGTTTTACAATCTTCACAAAAATCGACATTATAATCTTTTTTGTTGAAAATATTAATAAACAATTTTTCCCAAATTCTGCTATTATCATCTACTATTAATATATTTTTCATTATGTACTTTAATTATACTTCTTATTGTGAAAATGATGATTTGAAATAAATTTAAATAAATCAAATAAATTTTGGGAAAGTTTTGAGATACTCGATTCTTGGGGAGTTTTATCATCATCACCTACCAATTTAAGTATTCTTTCAATCATATTAATGATATACAAATATTCTCCTTCTATTATTTTATGAATTGAAGGAAAATATTTATTTTTTATACTACCTCTTAGATCTTCTAGCCGTTTTCTGATTTTCTTATTGTCAAATTTAAAATTAGGTAGTATCGCATTATTATCACACCAAATCTTAAGAAGTCCTATCTCAGAATTTACAAGATCTTTTTGTGAGCCATGCGTAAAAAGACTTACAACTGATTCAAAAAATACTTTAGACATTTCATTTCTTATGATATATTTCCAATATTCTTTACTCTCCTCCTTGAATGAGACATTAAATTCATTTAGAAATCTAAATAAATTTTCTATATTAATTTCATTGAAAAGTTCACATGTTTCACTTTCATCAGAATATTTAACTTGAACAAAAAAGATATTCCCCTTTTTTTCTATGAAATCGTAAAGCTCACTCAGATTTTTTTCGTAAGATTGAGTATTACAAAAACCAATACTAATGATATTTTTGTTGTTCACTGATTTCACAAATTGAAGATAATTGCTAATTGATCGTTCAAATAAAGAATTTTCTTTTCCCTTTTGCTTTGTTTTTTTATCCTTAATAATCAAAAAGAATGACACTATGTCCAAGCCTATTTCATCTTATAATAAAGCTTTATATTTATAAACTTTGTATTAAATTCAGATAAATTACAAAAAGAAGTTACCCTATATCTCATCTGATCTGCTGTCATCCCTATTAATCTTGCTGCTGCTGCTTTTTGTCCATAAGTTTTTCCAAGTGCATTATCGATTGCCTGTAACTCAATTTCCATCTTTTTCTTTTTCAGATCATCAAATCTACCTTCAGTTTCATCTTGTTGAAAAGGTGTAATGATTTCTTTCCTTAAATGTTTAATTTGTAATTCTGTATCATTGTACATTCTTGCATTTGTACAAGCTTCCATAATTACAGATTGCAACTCTCTGACATTACCAGGCCAGTTGTACTCACGGAAGATGTTATAAACTTCTGTTGTCATGTTTTTGAGATTAGTTTTCTCTTTTACACTGAAATGTGTGAAAAAATAATCAGCTAAAGTTTTAATATCTTCCCTTCTTTCACGCAAAGGTGACAATTCAATTTTTATACGATTTATTCTATGGTAAAGATCTTCTCGGAATTTTCCTTCCTTAATTAATTTTAATAAGTTCTTATTTGTTGCCATTATCAACTGAATATCAAGTTTTTTGTTTTTGGTGCTCCCCACAGGTGTAATGACTTTATCTTCCAGAAATCTCATTATCTTTTGCTGGGTAATAAGATCATAGTCCCCAATTTCATCCAGAAAAAGTATTCCACCATCTGCTTCTTCAAATAGTCCTGTCTTATTTTTTTCAGCTCCGGTAAATGCTCCCCTTGTATGACCAAATAATTCGGTTTCAAGTAGTGAACCAGAGAGTTCAATTAATGATGTTTCTTTATAAGGTCTGTCTTTTCTAACAGAATATTTTCTGAAATATTTAACTGCCAGATTTTTCCCTGTTCCGGTTTCACCCTGAATAAATATGTTTGCATCCTTGCTATTTATAGCTAGATCTTTTAATCTATCACGAATAATTTTAATTTGCTGACTTATTCCAATCATTTTTGCATCATTGTATTTCTTTTCCAACTTAAATGTTTTCTCTTTTAATGTTTGAATCTCATGGTAATCATGGCAGTAATTAAATATCCTGTTTCCCCATTCAGCCCAATCTAATCGTTTTTTTAATAGAAAATCTTTTGCGCCAAGCTTGATGGCTTCTACACTTTTTTCGTATGTTGGGTAACTGGTCATAATAACCACAGGCAAGCCGGGATATTGTTTTATTATTTCCGGTAAAAAATCCATTCCTTCAGTCTTATCAGGTATATTTTCATCGAAAACCAGATCCAATAAAACGAG
>Ga0307990_1002082_pt1 | contig 16259 bp, 18 predicted proteins | sample EllFjometagen129_FD_203168 | JGI IMG/M metagenome (GOLD analysis project Ga0307990, IMG submission 203168) | Marine microbial communities from Ellis Fjord, Antarctic Ocean - #129 | ecosystem: Environmental > Aquatic > Marine > Unclassified | place: Southern Ocean | collected 2014-10-08
AGATTTAAGGCCAAAACTTGAAAACTATATTTCGAGGTTTTCGTTCAGACACTAAATAGCATCGCAGTAGAAGGGAATGGTGTCAAGCATAATCTCTTCGTCTCTTAACTATGTTTATTTGTAACCGTTCACGGTTCACCGTTTCCCGCTGAAAGCGGGATTCAGGGTTCAAACTTAGACTGATTTAGGGGTGCATGAAATATGCTCTCCTGAAACAAGGCTTCAATTCTGAGTCCAATTCAGGATTTATTAGATTCTTACGATACGTCAAGCTAATTTATGCTGAAGTTAAAAGCAAAAAGAGGAGAAAATCGTAAAACAATTAACCTTTGAACCGTGAACAGTTACCTTTTTCCTAACCCTGAATCCCGCTTTCAGCGGGAAACCCTGGACCCGTGAACGGTTACGTTTATTTAAAGTTCTTTCATATTATTTCCAGGCAATTAGCTCGGTCCGACCCCGGTTCCAATTTGCTCTAATATTTTTTAAAAATTGTCAACCTTATTTACAATTTGTAAAAATATGGCCATCTTCCCTTTCACAAGTGTACCTCTTTTCACCTATTTTATTCGGGTTTCGTTTCTTTTAGAGACCTTATGCATGATACCAATCACATTCATAAAATTCCTGCACAGACACATCTTTCGATTAAATCCAAACCAGTCATCAGCCAAACCTATTGAAGTGAACGAAATCCGGTAAAACCGCAATCGTATTAGTTTTTGAATGATCAAAACCTATAGTCTAATTTTCCCATTTTCCAATAAGACGGACTATAGCCAGTAACTTTCATATTCATTATATTCACAATAAACTTGGATTGTGAAAACCTTGAACAGTCCAAAATTTGTTTCTTTCATTAGGGCCTTTTTTCAGAATGTTATTTGTCTGTTGGGCGCCAAGTTTTTAAGAAAATCCTCACAGGGAATACATAATACACCTTTTATCTTCAACCTCTCTTTACCACGATATAAAAGGCAGGTCCGAGCTTGATTATAATCTTCTTTAAATGCAAGTAAACCTCTGAGCATCTTAGCCGATATTTTCGCAGTATTTTTTACTTCAATGGCGCAAAAGGTATCCTTTCCATAGATGACGAAGTCCACTTCATTCCCCGACTTTGTTCGCCAGAAATAGAGATTGTCTCTACCCCCATTGTAGTTTATCCATGCCCTTAGATGTTGACAAACCAGACCTTCCAGGGCGGCTCCGAATTCCGACGGCAATTTCTGTGCTTGTGTTGTCCGGACGTGAAGTGTGGGAATAAGTTGCCTTGTTAATTCCGCTGCATCGAACTTAATTGCTGAAATTGGGGTCTGGCCACGCTAACTTATTTAGAATTAACGCTTAGCGATCTATAAATAGGTGTTTTCAGGCCCAATATCGCCCTTTTTTACACCAAAATGGTAGCTATAAGGGATGAAAAAGGCTCTCAAAGTTGATAGGATTTTCCTGTTTAGATTTTTTTTCTTCCTGAGGCCAATACTTGCAGTATTGATTTTTCGTAACCGTTCACGGTTCAACGTTCAGGGTTCAGGGTTAGGGAAAAGACTGAAATTGGATTCCCGAAATGCTCGTAAAAATACGGGATTTGACACATCATTGCCAAGTACCGTGCTCCAGATTTGTGGGGACGTAGAAGCGGTCGGTTTTCCGGTACAAAACGCTTGCAAAATGGCATATGGTGATGAAAGCACAACCTTTTAATCCCGCTGTAAGCGGGAAACCTTTGAACCCGTGAACGCTTACAATTTTTCCTAACACAAAGAATTAGCTCCCTTTGCTAAATGTGAATAATGCTCTTTTTGCCCCTGAAAAGATCGATATAGGGCCTAAATAAGGGTATTTTTCGTTTTTTCTGTATTAGTTTTAGATAGTTAGCGTGGCCCGACCCCAGCATGTTTTTTTAACCGGGTTAGGATATAGCAAAGCCCCTATTATTCTAACAGATCAGGCCAGTCTATTGAGGTAAATTTTTTAGACAGTCGGTGATCGTCATCAAGAACAGAAAAGTTCAGATTTGTAAAAACCTTTCTTGAAATATCTTGAATATCCTTAATGGGAATAATTTCATCTTCCCTTCCGTGAAATACGTAAACCGGTATGCTAATTGTTTTTGATAGGTATGGATTAAATTCAGAGAGATTAATAGCCGGCGCAAGAAGTATGAGCTTTTTAATTCTTTCTTTATTTTCAAATGAATATAAAGCAGCCATGAGCCCGCCTAAAGAAGATCCTATCATTGTTATTCCCTCTTTATCTCTCAGCAGTTCTTCAAGCTTTAGCATCCTTTCCGATACATCGCCTGAAAAGTCGGGAATTATCATTTCCGGAAAAAGGTTTCTGAAGAAGATCCCTTTTGTTCCCTGACTGCTGCTTTCCTGACCGTGAATAAATATTGTTGTGTTCTTCATTGCTTATTATGACCTTTTGCTATCCTCAATTTCCTGAATCTTTTTCTCAAGCCTTGATATCTTCTTTTCCAGCTTTTCTATTCTCTTCTTTCTTTCTTCCTTGTCGCTTGTTTTAATGACGGTCTTTGGACTCGTTTCCGCAGTCTCATCTTTAACAATCCTATGGACGCTTGAAACACTTACCCCGAATTTTCCGGCAATCTTTCTCATAGATTCCCCATTTGCATGGGCTTCTGAAATTTTTTTCTTCACATTTTTATCAATTATTTTTCTTGCCATTTTAAACTCCTCCTAAAATTTAGTTTTTTGAGTCTTTAATAAGCATTATCAATTGGTGTCTTTGAGTTTTGTTACACTGCTAATATCAAAGAATTCAAATGCAGGGTAAAAGCTGACCCTATCGCCCTTTTTTATAACGTGTTTAAATGAGGCTGATTCGCCATTTATAAGCACAAGATCAATTTTTTCAGGTGGTATTTTCAGGCAGGAAACCGCATCTCTAATGGTAGTTGAACCTTTTATGGGAAAACTGAAATCCTTTTTTCTTTTTTTGCCTGGGAGATAATCATTCAGTTCTTCATACATTCTGAAGCATGCCTTTAATCCCATAAGAATATACCCTATTATTTATTGATAGCTTCGTAAAAGGTTTATTATATAGAAAAGACTATCATATTTTTATATATTCTGACTACTAATTTTTTGTATCTGCTCAATAAATAGGGGAAAGTACTTTTGGATAATGATAGATACCCACCTACCGGATTCCGGCTTTCGCCTGCCTGTGCGTCGCACGCAGACAGGCCGGAATGACGGAAAAGAGAATTTTTCTACTTTTTACGAACCCATCAATAAATAGAGTTAGTTATCTTTTATCCTGACAACAGTTATGGTGCAATTAACCTACATCTTTCCTCTTCAGCTGGTCTAATTCCCTCTTCATTTCTTTTTCTTTTAGTGAGTGCCGCTTATCGTACTTCCTCTTACCTTTTGCAAGGGCCAGCTCAATCTTGATTAATCCTCTTAATAGATATACTGATAAAGGAATCAGAGAATATCCTTTTTCCTCTGTCTTGCCTATTAACCTCTTGATTTCCTTTTTTTTCATCAGGAGCTTTCTGGTCCTCTTGGGATCCATATCTAAATAGTGGGTAAACGGATAGGGAGTTATATGCATGTTAAATAAAAACAGTTCACCATTTTTGACCTTTGCGTAACTATCACTCAGACTGGCTCGGCCTTCTCTTAGGGATTTGACCTCTGGGCCATGAAGAACAATTCCTGCCTCATAAACATCATCAATAAAATAATCGTGCCTTGCCTTTCTATTCCGGCAAACAATCTTTTTCCTCATCTCAAACATGCTTATGCGTTCCCCGATGTTCTGTACCTGAACAAGTCTTCTTTGAAAATATCCGGCAATATGGACTGGGCCTTTTTTAAAACAAATTTTTCAATCTTATCACTGGTTGATAAATTCAATACTCCTTTAAAGCTACCCTTAACTTCGATTAACGGCAAAACCCTTATTATTTTTTTTATCAGAGGGATAGACCCTATATTCATACTAAATTCCTCTAACCCTAAAAAAAGAAGCACTAAAATTGCAAGGGGATCACCAGCTATCTCGCCACATATTGATATGCCTATTTTAGCCTTTTTAGCTGCCTCTACCGCCTGTTGCAGCATCTTTATAATAGCAGGGTGGAAAGGTTCATACAGATGGGCGACATGTTCATTGTCCCTATCTATAGCTAATGCATATTGAATTAAGTCATTAGTCCCAATTGAAAAGAAATCAGCATATTTTGCAAGGATATCTGCAATAGAAATAGCAGAAGGTATTTCCAACAAAATCCCGATTGGTATCTCCCTGTTATATTCAACGCCTTGTTTATCAAGGGATCGCATAACGCCTTTAAGGACTCTCTTTGCCTCTAAAAACTGCGACAGACCAGATATCATTGGAAACATAATCCTGATTTTTCCAAATGCGCTTGCCCGTAAAATTGCACTCAACTGGGTTTTAAACACCTTTTTTTCTTTAAGGCAAAAGCGAATAGACCTAAGACCTAAGGCTGGATTCTGCTCTTTAATTACATTCTTGTTTGATACAATATTGTCGCTTGCAATATCTAAAGTTCTTATGGTCACTGAACGGGGGGCTACGGTTTGCGCAACATTCCTGTAATCGTTAAACAGGGTTTCCTCATCTGGAAAGTCTCTTCTAACCATATATAAATATTCCGTCCTGTAAAGTCCTATGCCCTCTGCCCCGTTCTGAATTGCCGTTTTAACCTCTTCTGAAAATTCAATATTCGCCTTGATTTTTATCTTGTATCCATCCAGGGTCTCTGCAGGAAGGTGGCTTACCCTATGTATGGCGGATTTATAGATATTATAGTGCTTTTTTCTCTCTTCATACTCTATGATGGTCTCAGGATCAGGGTTAATAATAACATCACCTGTATTTCCATCTACTATCAATATATCACCGTCCACTATCTTATCAGTGGCGCTTTCCAATCCAACTACTACCGGTATCTCCAGGGCCTCAGACATAATAGCCATGTGCGATGTTCTGCCCCCTACATCCGTCAAAATACCCATTACATTGTCTACATTCATCTCAACAATATCGCATGGGAAAAGCCTGTGTGCTATTACTACCACCTCTTTCTTAATATCAGCAAGGCTGTCTATATGCACCCCGGTTAAATGCCTTAATATTCTCTCACTTACACTGTCTACATCATCCATTCGGCCGCCGATATATTCATCACCGATAGTCTTAAAAATCTGCTGAATACTATTCACAGATTTCTCCAAAGCCCATTCTGCATTAATTTTATCCTTCCTTATTTGTTTTAAGGATGAATCAAATAATGCAGTATCATCAAGCATCATTAAATGAGTATCTAAAATAGAGGCGTACCCCTTCACCTGCTCAGGCATATTGGATTTCAGATTCATAATCTGGTCTCTGGCCCCTTCCACAGCATGTCTGAAACGATCAATTTCCCTTTCTATTTCCTTCTTGTTAAATAATCTACTTCGAAATATCTTAGTCTTGTATCTGTCCAGATGATGAGCCTTTCCAAAAATGATACCTGGAGAAACCGGGAATCCTTTAAGCATCTTTTTTTTGGAACGAGACCTGCTTTTAACATTTTCTCCGAAACGGCCCTTAAAAAGCCTTTCCAGTTCATCCATGAATTCTCCGGAATCCATTCCAGTTATCCTGACTTCAATTTCACTTCCCATTGGGCATGCAAGTGAGAGAATTGACAAAATGCTTGATCCATCGACCTCCCGCCCATCTTTCTTTAAAAACAGTTTTGATTTATACCGGTTTCCTAACTCTACTATTTGGCCTGCCACCCGTGCATGCATCCCAAGTTCATTAATTATTTTTAATTTTCTTTTTTCTTCCATAATTATTTCTATTTAAGATGAGAAAATAATTGTCACCTCTCATTATCCCTTAGGCCTTCAACAACAATCGTATACTCGCCCCTAATATTCTCATCTCTAATCAGGGATAATACCTCGCTGATCGGCCCCCTCCTAACCTTCTCAAAAACTTTTGTAATCTCTTTGGCAAGGGCAATATTCCTATCACCAAGGATTTCATTCATATCATCGAGCATCTTTATTAGCCTATGGGGTGATTCAAAAAATACCAAAGTTTTCCATTCAGTCTGAAGTTTTTTTAACTCTTTTCGGCGACGTCCACCTTTGTTTGATAAAAAACCGACAAAAACAAACCTATCTGTTCGCAATCCAGAGACGGAAAGTGCTGCCAGGGATGCTGATACGCCTGGTATAGGCGTTACTTCAATGTGTTCTTCTACAGCCTCCTGGACCAGCTTGGAACCTGGATCAGATAAACCAGGTGTTCCTGCGTCGCTAACAATGGCAATATCAAGCCCGGATTTAACCTTTTCAATGAGTTGTGCTCCTTTAAAGTGCTTGTTACGGCTGTTATAACTAATTATTGGCGTTTTTATACTATAATGGGAGCATAACTTTCTTGTGTGATCCCTGCTTTCAGCAGCAATTAACCCTACATCCTTTAAGACCCTCAGTGCCCTTAATGTAATATCTTCTAAATTACCGATTGGGGTAGAGACAATATAAATCCGACCTGTATTTGAGTCATTGCTTTTTAAGATCATTAAGATTAACCCATTTTAGGCATAAATAACCAATTAGTAAGCCAGATCAAATGCATTCCTTATAATCTCAATTTCTTTTTTTTCATCAATTAACCTCACAGCCGCCACATCAAATCGTGCCTTAATCCCTGTAAGATTGTTGGACTGCATATAATAAAGGGCCGCCTTGGAAATCTGTCTCTGCTTCCTTATATTTACTGCATCCTTAACCTGACCTAAAGGACTGTTTCTTCTTGTTTTTACCTCTACAAAAACAAGGACATCTCCATCTTTTGCAATTAAATCTATCTCGCCTAATTTACATTTATAATTGGTTTCTAAAACTTTGTATCCAAGATCCTTTAGTCTTTTTCCGGCTAAATCCTCACCATATTTCCCTAAAGCAATCCTTTCTTTTGTCATGGGCGAACACGTTTAAAGGTAAGTCGATGTATAGGGCATGGGCCATAACGAACTATGGCATCTATATGTTTAGCTGTCCCGTAACCTTTATTTGAGGAAAAGTCATACTGGGGATATATATTATGGTAGCTGTACATAATTCTGTCTCTGTAAACCTTGGCCAGTATAGATGCCGCTGAAATTGATAGAGACAGTTGATCGCCTTTTATAATACACCTTTGACTGATGGGATGATCAACGGGATGGGTTCCGTCTATCAGTAGATAATCGGGTCTGGGATTTAGGGTTAATATTGCCTTTTTCATTGCCATTAACGTCGCCTGTAAAATATTAACCCGGTCAATCTCTCTGGAGCTAACCACAGCAATTGAAATCGCTAATGAACTTTCTTGAATAAGGGGAAAGGCCTTTTCCCTTGCCTTTTCAGACATCTTTTTTGAGTCCCTAACCCCGTACAATACAACATTTTCCGGTAAAATCACAGCTGCAGCAACAACCGGCCCAGCCAAAGGGCCTCTTCCCGCCTCATCAACACCAGCTATTAAAGAGTAACCTTCAAGCCTTGCCTGATATTCGTAGGAAAGATTGTTCATGTATATTTACATCAGTTTCTTCTTTCCTTAAGTCTGGCTGCTTTACCTCTCAATTCACGCAGATAGTACAGTCTCGATCTCCTTACCTTGCCTCTGAAGCCAACTTCTACCTTATCTATTGTTGGAGAATGAAGGGGGAAAATCTTCTCCACTCCAACACCATAGGAAATTTTTCTTACAGTGAATGTTGCGCCTGTAGTGCCTTTTTTCTTCCTGATCACTACCCCTGCAAATACCTGTATCCTCTCTTTATCGCCTTCCCTTATTCTGCTGTACACCTTAACGCTATCTCCAGCCCTAAAGGGGGGTATGTCTAATCTCATCTGCTCTTTTTCAAGCATTTCTATTTTATTCATTACAAAATTCTCCTTCACTCCAAATTACATATCTATTTCCCTAAACATGGTAAACTGGGAAAACAACCGGTCCAAAATTATTGCAGAGGCTGTCCTTACAGAAAGATGGTTGTAATCAGATACCCCAAAAATAGGTTCTAAAATATAATCTGATTTTTCTATAAGTTCCCTTGATATTCCCCAGGCCGTACCAAACAAAATCATTACCTTTCTTTCAGAGGCCACAATCTGTCTTGCCGATTGATAGCTAATACTTTTGTCTTTGTTTCTTCCTGCGTCAGTGGCCATTAAAATTGGCGTTTCACCTTCATCTTCTTCAATCTCTAAAATGGCTTCCTCAATTGTTGATGCAATTGAAATTAGAGACATTGCCTCTTTTCTATCTTTATTATAACCAGCACCAAAACCCTCTGTCCAATGCCGGCAAATGCGATTTATCAGTCTTTGCTGATCTTCAAGGGGATTGATAATATAAACCCTTTTAGCGCCATAAGTCTCGGCACATCGCGCCAAGTCATGAATGTCTAAATTAGTTATGGCTGAAGCAATTATCTCTCCATTTTTGTTATAAACAGGATAATGAAGCAGCCCGATATAAAAAGGATATCCTTTCACAGGTTCCAGATTCACCGTTCAGAGTTACTTTTGTGATATATACCTGAACTTTCATTGATTTCTTCCTTGCCTCTCAATTCAGATCTTTCTTGCTCCCGCTTTATTTCTTTCAGAATAGCCTTATCTTTCTCATTAAAATATATCTTGTTCAATAAATCAGGTCTTCTCTCTAATGTCCTTTTAATAGACTGGGTTCTCCTCCAAAGCCGTATCTTCTCGTGGTCGCCGGATAATAAAACAGGCGGCACCTCTTGACCGTGAAAAACCCTTGGCCTGGTATATTGCGGATATTCCAGTAAATTATCCTCAAAGGACTCCTCAATATTAGACCTAGCGCCTCCTAACACACCGGGAATCAACCTGCTGACAACCTCTATGATAATCATTGCAGGTAGTTCACCACCAGTCAAGATGAAGTCCCCGACAGATATTTCCATATCTGCGTATTCGGTCCTTATCCTTTCATCTACCCCTTCATATCGTCCACATACTAATGTAATTTGCCTGAGCTTGGCCAACTTCCCGGCTAATTCCTGATTAAAGGATAGGCCTTGTGGAGTCAGGAATACAATCTTTCTATCATCCTCTACATTTGAAATTGATTTCAAGGCCCTGTAGATTGGGTCAGGTTTCATGACCATACCATCACCTCCCCCAAAAGGCCTGTCATCCGTCATCAAATGAGATCCCTCGCCAAAGTCTCTAATATTAACCAAGTTTACATTTATCTTTTCATCCCTTACTGCCCGTCCTATGATACCATAGTTTATAAACCGGCCGAACATCTCCGGGAATATTGAAAGTATATCAAACCTCATTAAATATCCAGCAGACCCTTTACTGGTGATATAATCATTTTTTTATCACCAATATTTATCTCCTTAACAACCTGTTGAGTTGCCGGAATTAAAAATTCCTTTTCCTGGCCTTCTACCACATAAACATCATTTCCGCCTGTAGGAAAAATATTTTTTAGCACCCCTAAATATTGACCTGATAGCAGATACACATCCAGACCTATAAGTTCATACCAGAAAAATTCATCCCCATCTTCCTTTAACAGAGATTCTTTCTTTATCAGTATCTCGGCCCCTTTATACTTCTCCGCCTGATCAATTGAATCAATATGGGATAATTTCAGGATGCAGACTGACCCATGAGGTTTTGCAGAAACAACCTTATCTTCAAAGAATTCCTTTTTGTCCATACTCAAAAATACAGAACCGGCCAGTAAGAATGTTTCTGTAGACTGAGCATAAGAAACAACCCTTAATAGACCGGTCAGCCCGTGTGGGCGGATAACATGTCCTATAAGAACCAAATCTTTAAGGTCTTTTTGACCCAACTATTCTAAAATCTCCAGGACAGATCTCTTCCTTATTTTGGTTGAGGCCGCGCCAAGTATGGTCCTCATTGCCCTCGCTGTTCTACCTTGTTTGCCAATTACCTTTCCCAAGTCTTCTTTGGCAACCCTCAGCTCAATTACAGATGTCTGTTTCCCCTCAAGTTCAGTCACTTCGACATCATCCGGATTATCAACAAGAACTTTAGCAATATATTCTATTAGATTTTTCATCTCCATAGCTCCACCTCAAATTTTTAAAAAAATATGGCTTAACCTATTCAGGAGGAAACTGTTTGGGTATCTTCCCTCCTTAAAAGAGAACTTACTGTTTCAGATATTTTGGCGCCTTTTTTCACCCATTTTTCGACCCTGTCTTTATCAATTTGAGCCTGATCCTGATCTTTAAATGGATCATAGTATCCCAATACCTCAAGAAATTTTCCATCTCTTGGTGATTCCGAATCAGTGGCAATAATACGATAAAAAGGCCTTTTTTTTGTCCCTTTCCTTGTTAATCTTATTTTAACTGGCATATTTTTGACTATTACCCTCCTTTTTTATAATTAAATTGTAAAATTATTATCCCTTAAATTTTCATTAAATCAAATAAGTGTCTCATTCTCCTAAAATTATTTACTTTTGTCAATAATTAATATTGATTGCCGGCAAAAAGTCTCATTTACCCGTTTTATACAGAGCTAAGGTATTTCAATAATTCATGATTTTTCCTTGTTAGCCCTCATACTAATTACCTGAGCATTTACAATTATTTAAAGCTAAACATAGAAGATAGGCCCTTCATATTCCCTTTTTTAAACTTCTTCAGCATAGTTTTTGTTTGCGCAAAATTCTTCAGGAGCCTGTTAACATCCTCTACCCTGTTTCCACTACCAAGGGCTATCCGTTTCCGCCTGCTTCCATTTATTATTTTGTAATCTTTTCTCTCCTTCGGGGTCATTGAGTTTATTATAGCCTCAACCCTTACAAGTTCCCTTTCATCTGTCTTTAACTTGCCGGCCTTCATCATCTTTCCAACGCCTGGTATCATTCCTAAAATCTCCTCCATTGAACCCATCTTCTGGATATAGGAAAGTTGTTTTTGAAAATCCTCAAGATCAAATTCCGCCTTGCCTATCTTTTTCGAAAGCTTAATGGCCTCCTTTTCGTCAAATTCAGACTGGGCCTTATCAATCAATGACAAAACATCTCCCATACCTAAAATCCTGGAAGACATCCTCTCTGGGTAAAACGGCTCTAATGCATTAAGCTGCTCTCCTGTTCCTATGAATTTTACAGGTTTATTTGTAACACTCATTATAGAAAGAGCCGCCCCACCCCTTGCGTCACCCTCCATCTTTGTTAAAATAACACCTGTAATATCAATTTCTTCGTTAAACTTTTGAGCCAGATTGACAGCATCTTGGCCCGTCATTGCATCGGCTACAAGAAGGGTCTCCACAGGCTTAATCCTGCCCTTGATTATTGAAAGTTCCTTCATGAGCTCTTTGTCTATGTGGAGTCTTCCTGCAGTATCAATAATCAAGGTATCTGATCCGGCTCTTGGCGCAGCCTCCAATGCCTTGGCACATATATCTTCCGGCCTGTCAATACTTTTAGAGGGATAAACAGGAATGCTAATCTCTTGTCCTATTTTCTGGAGTTGTTCTATGGCTGCCGGTCTCTGGGTATCTACAGGCACTAAATAGGGATGTCGGCCATTTTTTCTTAAATAATTTGATAGCTTACCGGCGGTTGTTGTCTTACCCGACCCTTGCAGTCCAACAAGCATTAAACTAACAGTGCCTTTGCCTGTAATGTCTAAATCCTTCTTCCCTTCCCCCATCAGCTTAATAAGGCATTCATTAACTATTTTTATAACCTGCTGGCCAGGTGAAAGACTTTCCATAACCTCCTGGCCAAGAGACCTCTCTCTGATTTCCCCTAAAAAGCCTTTAACAACTTTGTAATTAACATCCGCTTCAAGAAGCGCCAACCGTATCTGTTTTAATGCATCCTGTATATTTTTTTCGCTCAGGGTTCCCTGCCCTTTCAAACCCTTAAAGACTTTAGCAAGTTTTTCAGTTAATAACTCAAACATATCTTATAACCCTTACTGTTTATGCATTATATGTTATTGCTTTTTCCAGTCTATGTCAATGGAATCATTTTCACCCTCAGGGAAACATCAAACCCAGTGCTATATTATGGTTTAAGCAGTTTCTTTCCAGTGCCATTGCACTCCGGGCATATTGCGTTGGCATAATCGGCACAGCAGCATCCTGGAGAAATTTCCGGTTCACAAGAACAGATCAGGCCTGTCCCTGAACAACGTGGACAGATCTGATTTTCCAGAGTTTTCTCACTTGAAGGAGTCTTTTCTATTTGATGTTCTCCCTGTTTCATAAAGGCACTCGCCTGTTTCAATGTTTTTAAATTTCATATTCAATATACCAGTGATATATAAATTCATCCTCTCTGCATACCGAGTGAATTCCTGTCTCAGATGAAGGTTTGCTAAAACGGTATAACTGGTAAATAATAATTGTAACCGTTCACGGTTCAGGGGTTCATAAGGTTCCATTTTCGTCACCAGACTGAATTGGAGATGCGTATTTACGAGAAAAACGTCAGCTTTGTCAGGCCTAATCCAAAATTTGGAGATAAATTGGCAATTATTTAGGAAAATGTGCATATTTGACTATAACTTCTGGCCTTTAATGCCTTCTTTGTCCTTAACCCTGAATCCCGCTTTCAGCGGGAAACCTTGAACCCGTGAACGGTTACTAATAATTTTACTCCTTGGCAGTAGTTTTAGACTTAAAAATAAAACACATGACTTTACATACAGACCTCGTAATTTATAGCGTATAATGGTGTAATATTTTGGACACAAACCTCTATTTCTAACCCAGGAGTTGGGTTAAAAGGTTCACTCCGCCACAAGAACGGCGGATAAAGGTTCAGAGGTTGAGCTCCCTTGATATTAAACCAATGGAATCAATAACTAAGGGAAACATCGCGAAGCAGTTAACCCTGAACCCTGAATCCCGCTTTCAGCGGGAAACCCTGAACCCAGACCGAGCTGATGTCAAATTAATTTGCAATACCGTGGGATATATAGATCTACAGTCATTTGTATAATGTGAATGACGAGGCCTGAGCATAGATTAATTTATAAGCAATTTACTATGTTATGTCAATTGACAATTGTATGTAAGCTTTTTTTATTGACAAGATATTATTAATAATAAATTATAGTAACCGTTCACGGGTTCAGAGTTCAACGTTCAAGGTTAAGGACAAAGTAGAAATTGAAGACCCGAAGTCTTCGTTACAAATGCTCATTTTCCCAAATAATTGCCAATTTGGCTCGAAATCTCAGATTATTCATAACAAAAATGACGCATTTCTCATAGATACGCATTCCAAATGCAGTCAGGGGACGAGAATGTAACCTTATGGACCCCTGAACCGTGAACGGTTACAAATTATAAAAAGGTGAAAAGTGAGACTTTCACTTTTTGTATATGCAAATATGAACCTATGCCATATTTTTTCCTTACTTTACTTTTTCAACAATCAAATATATTTTAGGGTCTACCGAAGAATCTGTGGGTAAAATGTATCAATATACCATTTAACTTGTTAATATTGCACAATAAAATATCAAAATATTGCTGCTTTTTTTAACAACAAAATTCGTTGTTTTTGGAAAAGTTAAATTCCTTCAATTTTCAGCATAATTCTCAATTTTTCATTAGAATACTGTTATTTAATAGCCAAAAAAACGAGCGGTATTATTACTAAAAATACGTGTTGAATTTATCAGAAGAAAATCACCCTTATGATGCATGGGTTTACAACACAGGTTTAAAAGACATTTTTTTGATCCTAATGATACTAATACCCGGAATTAGCCGGTTAAGGTATTTTATCAATGATTTTTTTCAAAAGTTACTCTTTTTTACCCACAGATTCTTCAGAAGAGCCATCTTTGAAGGCGCTAAAAAGGCAATGGACAATTCAGATGTAGGGGCATATTTATTCCCTGAAGGTCCAGTAGCTTTAGAGATTGGCTTCACTACGGCATCTACTGTGGACCGGGTGCTGCGCATACCCGGTGTAGAGCGCCTTGATGGACTGACAGTGCGCTATGAGGGACAGAGCTACCTGGAGGCCTTCAAGGCCTTCAACACCATGGCAGATCTAATAGAGCTGGTGAATTTCATTTAGTTTAACTTAAAGAAATTACAAATAATGACCTCTAATGAAAAAAAGATAATATTTTTTACCTCTTATTGCCATTTTCTATCTCATTTTTTTATGCTTATTTTCCCCTCTTTGGTAATCCCCCTTACACATTACTTCAAAATGCCCCTTCCCGATGTTTTGTCACTTGGTTTTTTCATGTATCTCTTTTTTGGTTTAGGCGCTTTGCCTATGGGCATGCTGGCGGATTTATGGGGGTCCAGGAAAATGCTTTTATTGTATCTGCTCGGCACCGGCATTTCTTCCCTGTTCGCAGGAATAGCAAAAAATCCAACACACTTAATGCTCGGCCTAACATTTGCAGGCATATCTGCCTCTATTTATCACCCTGCAGGCATGGGCCTAATAAGCAAAGGCTGCAGCAGGAGAGGGTTTGCTCTGGGTATAAATGGAGTTTTTGGAAATATCGGCCTTGGCCTGGCGCCAATTGTCACAGGCATTGTTACGTACAAGTATGGATGGCGTGCAGTCTATATTTCATTAGGCGTATTTTTATTATTATCAAGCATTTCATTGTTTCTCGTAAATTTTAATGAAACATTAAAACATATAGATAAACCGAAAATCATTGCAGGCAATAACAAGACCATGCTTTATTTTTCAATACTTTGTGTATGCATGATGCTTGCAGGATTCTGTTATCGTGGAACATCCGTTGTTATCCCGACATATTTCGAGCAAGCCGTTCCTTTCTTAAATGACCTGATTAATAGCTTTTCTTTTATCAAACTTACCGGCACTAAAACATTGTCTGCCACTATACTTACATCAATCGTTTATTTTGTCGGTATTTTTGGAATGATGACAGGAGGCCGCGTGGCAGATAAAATGGATTTACGCCTTGGGTATTTTTTGTTTCACCTTCTTTCATTGCCGTTTTTAATTCTTATGACCCAGTTCACCAACATCCCTTTCTTTATCTTTACCATAGGCTATCTGTTTTTTGCCCTTGGCATGCAACCTATTGAAAACAGCCTTGTTGCCCATCTAACACCGGAAAAGCTCCGTTCAACAAGTTATGGCGTAAAATTTATCTTCACATTTGGGATAGGCTCTTTGTCGATATTTTCGGCAAAAAGTATAGTTAAAATTTACAGCATTGTGTATGTGTTCTGGCTTCAGGTTATTGTTATCTTTGTTCTCCTTCTAACCATAACCCTTCTTGCTGCAATCACAAGAAATAAAGAATTCAGGAATTAAGAATTAAGTAAGTCATGGTGTTTAAGGTTAATGCAAAAAAATCAATTCTCTTTGCGGCTGACAGCATGCTCGGGAAGCTTGCCAGATACCTAAGGATTCTGGGGTATGATACTGTTTACCAGTCAAATTACCAGGAAAATGAATTATTAAAGCTTTCTGCAAAGGGCAGGATTATCCTGACAAAAAATCAGAAAACTTTCACCTCTTATCCTGATGCCATGTTAATAGAACATAACACAGTAAAAGACCAAATCAAAATTGTTGATAAAAAAATAGGTCTTACAAGGGATCATAATACCTGGTTCAACAGGTGTTCTCTTTGTAATTCGATATTATCTAAGGTAGAGGAGGATGTGGCCAGAGAAAATGTACCGGATTTTGTTTTTGCTCACCACCCTAAGAATATTCTTTTTTGCCCGGCGTGTAAAAAATTTTACTGGCCCGGCACTCACAAAGACAATATGGTGAAAAAACTCAAAGGTTGGGGTTTTTAAATCCTTTTATATCATGGAACATTAAACAATCCTTTGTAATTGCTTCATGAATTGTAACTGTTCAGGTAGCCAGAAAGGCACAAAGTCACAAAGGATAGATATATGTTTTTACCTTTTATCTAAGAAAATGAAGTCTTTGACTTTAAATTACCCTTTTCTTTCTGTATGAGTTCACGCATGATAATGTAATGAAAAAGGTCATCAAAAGATAATTTAATAATCTTCGTGACTTGGTGTCTCGGTGGCAATATACCTGAGTTACGCCTATAATTCCTATTTTGCTACAGAAAAAACTTGACTATAGTTAATTTTGGTTATATTCCACCTCAAAAAAAGAAAAAATTTCGCATCATTTTAGCAAATGACCTCTGCGCTTTGCTCCAGGGTTATTAG
>Ga0307990_1002083_pt1 | contig 16255 bp, 7 predicted proteins | sample EllFjometagen129_FD_203168 | JGI IMG/M metagenome (GOLD analysis project Ga0307990, IMG submission 203168) | Marine microbial communities from Ellis Fjord, Antarctic Ocean - #129 | ecosystem: Environmental > Aquatic > Marine > Unclassified | place: Southern Ocean | collected 2014-10-08
GCTGGGCGAACTTCTGGCCAGGCCCAGCTCGAGGCATCCAACTGGGCGGTAGAGGTTGTGCAGGAGACAGGCCAGCAAAACGGCGGGCCGAACCACTACATGCTGTACCTCTGCGGGTTGTTCGGCGATCCGGGGTTCACGATGCACATCCCGACCGAGCCGCAATCGGCCCCGGCACGCGTGGAATCAAAAGGCGACGTGGTAAGCGTTTACGCTCCGGCCCAGTGGTGGCCCTGCCGCATCCGCGTGCCGGAAGATTGGAAGCTCTGGACGGACAAGGACCTGTACGTAATTCGCGGGGCGGGGACGTTTCCCAACCGCCACTGGGTGGATGACGGCTACGACGCGGAGGAAACCTACGTCGGGGCCGTTCTGCGAACGGATCGAAAGGTCGCGAGCATCAAGCAGGTCCAGTCGCCCAAGAAGCCCCTGGGCTGGACGGGCAAGTTTATTGTCGACAAAAACGTTGACGGAACAAGCACTTATCGATGGCGAGTGCGCCTGGTTGATTTCGACCAGAAGACCGGCAAGATCATCAGCAAGGTGGACCGGCTGGACTACAAGATAACGTTCGAGGATTCGCTGGTGAGCAAGCCGTGAGGCATTTCGGCCGCCATCGCGGCCGGGATGCACACGCCGTATTGCGAATCGAAAAGTCCCTTGGCAAGGCAGCGGTCAAAATGGTAACATGCGGCCCCCCGGCCGAAGGTCACTGGCAGGTTTGCCGGGCGTGGCGATGAGGTAATAAGAACATAGGGAGTTTGTGCTGCATGGCAGAACATCTGCCGGGCACCGTTGCTGATGGGAACCTCCGCAGAGGCAGGAGACGAGCGTGAATTTGAAGACATCAGATCGCCAGGAACCCAACGTTCGCCGCACGGCGGGCGGCGCGGCTTGGCGACTCGCTAAATCCTTGCTACACATCGCCATTATGACCGCTGCGATTCTGCCGATTGGGTGCAGCAACTCGCCGTACCCCGAGAAGGACGCCAACACCAGAACGCTGTACAACTCGATGATGGAGGAGCCTCTAACCCTTGACCCAGGCGTGGTCTACGGGGGGGGCTCGAGCATCCTTATGGACATCGTCGAGACGCCGCTCCAGTACAGCTACATTGACAGGCCCTACAAGCTCGAACTGCTGCTGGCCAGCGAAATGCCGACACGCCGGTACGAGAACGTCGAATACGACGGCAATACGTATCGTTGTCCCGTCTATACGGTCCACCTCAAGAAGCATGTGATGTACCAAAACCACCCGTGCTTCATGGAGGAATACCGCCACCTGACTGATGAACAACTGCGGCCGATTTCGAGCATCAAGGATTTCGAGAAGACCGCCACTCGGGAGTTGACGGCTGACGACATCATATATGGCATTCGTCGGCTTGGCGACCAGCGGATCGACTTCCCGGTCTACAGTGTCTTCTCGGACAACCTCCTGGGCTTCGACGGCTTCAGCAAGGCCCTGGCTGCCCGGCTTGACACCGCTCGCGAGAAACGGCAGAAGGCGGCAGGACCGCTGTACAACAAGGAGATGGACGAGCAGTTCAACCCCGTCTCCCTGGACTACGGCGAAGGCGCCGAGAAGTACCCGTTCATCCGAAAGGTCGGCCGCTACACCTTCGAACTGGTCCAGGTCGGCAAGAAGATCGAGAAGAATGGCCCCGCGATCAAAGACGAGGACATCGGCGGATACCCCCAGATCCTCTACTGGATGACCTTCAGCTTTTTCGCCCCGGTGCCCCACGAGGCAGTGGAGTTCTTCACCCAGCCGGGCATGCTCGCACGGGGCATCACGCTCGATAAGAACCCGGTTGGCACGGGTCCATACGTGCTGGATGACTACGATCCGACCAGCCAGGTGGTGTTGCGGCGGAACCCCAACTTCCGCGTCGTGAAGTACCCGTCACTGGCCAGGCCGGACCCCAACGACGAGGAAGCCGTCTGGAACTACAACTTGATGAAGGACAACGGCTTGCTGGAAGACTCCGGCAAGCGGCTGCCGTTCATCGACACAATCGTATTCCGCATCGAGAGGGAGGCGATCCCTCGGTGGAATAAGTTCATGCAGGGCTACTACGACACCTCGGGTGTTCAGGTTGAGCAGTTCGACCAGACGGTCTCGCTCAGCTCGCAGGGCGAATTCAATCTCACGGATTCGATGAGCAGTCACGGCATCCGGCTGCTCCAGACGACGACTGCCTCGCTGGGCTACGAGATGTTCAACATTAACGATCCTGTATTCGGTGGTTATGGCGAGAAGGCCCAGAAGATTCGCCAGGCCATCAGCATCGCCATTGACACCGGCGAGGCGATCGACATTTTCAGTAACGGCATGGCTCTGGAGGCCCAAGGCCCGATTCCACCTGGCGTTTTCGGAAATGTGTCGGGCAAGGCGGGCATCAATCCGTACGTCTTTGACTGGAACCCTTTAGCCAAGAAGCCCGTTCGCAAGAGCATCGAAGAAGCCAAGAAGCTGCTCGCCGAGGCGGGCTATCCGGGCGGCTTCGACGCCAACGGAATGCCCCTGGCCATCGATTACGTTACCTACCAGGTCTCGCCGCAGGCGCGCAGCGGTCTGATGCTGCTCCGAAAGCAGCTCCAGCGGATCAACGTGCGGCTCGATACTACCCAACTGAGCTATAACGAGTTCCGCAAGAAGATCATGAACGGTGGCTACCAGATGGCGCCCCAGGGCTGGGCAGCCGACTACCCGGATCCAGAGACCTTCCTCATTCTGTTCCACAAGGCCGAGAAACTCTCCGAGGAAGCCAAGAAGCAGCCCAGGTACAGCAACCCCGAGTACGAGAAGCTTTATACGAAGATGGCCAGCATGGATAACTGCCCCGAGCGGATGGAGATCATTCAGAAGATGGTCGCGATCTTGCGGGCCGACGCCCCGGTCGTCTTCAAGAGCCACTCGATGGCCACCGGCCTGTCGCACGACTGGCTGCACAACTATTTCCCCTACCCTCTGACCAAGGGCACGGATAAATACCTGCGAATCGATGCCCCCACTCGTTTCGCGTATCGAAAGAAGAACAACGTTCCAAACTACTGGCCGGTGGCGATTCTGCTGATGGGCCTGGTGGCCATCGCAACCCCCGCCGTGATCATGACTCGGCGACACCTGCGAGAAAAGTAAGCCATGATTGCATACATCATCCGACGTATTCTGTACGCGATTCCGATCGTAATCGGCGGCGTGTTACTGACGTTCCTGCTGTTCTTCATCGCCAACTCGCCGGAGGATATGGCGCGTCAGGCACTGGGCACGCACGCCGATGAGGCTGCCGTCCAGAAGTGGGTGGCTTCACGCGGCTACGACGTGCCGATGTTCTTCAACCCCGACGCCAAGAACTTCGGCAAGGTCACCAAGACGATGTTCTACCAGAAGACCGCCCGGCTACTGGCGTTCGACCTGGGCCGTTCCGACGCGGCGGGCCATCGTCTCATCGGTCCAGAAATCCGCCGGCGGATGTGGCCCAGCTTGTGTATCGCGGTGCCCAACTTCATATTGGGCCTGTTGGTGAACATCAGCTTATCGCTGATTGTCGCATTCTGCCGCGGGACGTACCTCGACCGCAGTGCAACGGTGATTTGCGTGGTGATGATGTCGGTTTCGGGCCTGTTCTACATTATCGCGGGCCAGTTCATTTTCGCCCAGTGGCTGAAGATATTCCCGATTTCGGGCTTCGACTGGGGGGGCAACACGATCCGGTTCGTGTTCCTGCCGGTTCTTATCGGCGTGTTCACCGGCATCGCAGGTGGGGTGCGATTCCTGCGAACGGTCATGGTCGAGGAAGTCGGCAAGGACTATGTCCGCACCGCCCGCGCCAAGGGCCTCGGCGAAAAGGCCGTCATGTTCCGCCACGTGCTCAAGAACGCCATGATCCCAATCCTCACCGGCATGGTTCTGACCATCATGTTCCTGTTCATGGGCAGCTTGGTCACTGAATCGTTCTTTGGCATCCCGGGCATGGGTGCCATGACCATGACCGCCATCAACGCCCAGGATTATTCTGTGATCCGCTCGATGACGTACATCGGCTCGCTGCTGTTCGTTACGGGCCTGCTGCTGACGGATATTGCCTATACGCTGGTCGACCCGCGCGTCTCACTGGGTTCCGGCGGCTCGCGTAGTCTTCACGGCCAGCCTTCGTTGAAGGAAGTGGCCGTCGTCGTCAGCAGCCTGGCCGTCCTGGTTGCCATGGCGTTCAGCATCTACCGCGTGGTCAAGTACCTCAACGGCCTGAACCTCCAGACTCGCGTTCCCATCGTGTCCAACGTCCTTGCGGTCGTGGCGATTGTGGCCTTTACCGGCTTCTTGATCTTCGCCCGCGGCAGCGAGCTGTGGTGCAGCGCCTGGCGACAGGTCCGTCGCAACCGCGTGGCGATGGTGTCGATGGTATTCCTGATTTTCTACGGGGCCGTGGGCCTCGCCGACGGCATATCCTGGCGGGATCTGAAGATCCCCGAGGGGGCACCCGAAGGCACCAGGCCGGTCCTGACCGAACCGCGGTCCGTGCTGGATCGGGGCTTCGATATTCCCAAGCTGGCCGCGGGCGAGTATGAGGAGAAGACCTACTCGGCCCCGCTGGCAAGCCACCTGTTGACCAAGGAGACCACCGAGAAGGAGATCGACGGCAAGATGGTCAAGCAGCGGAAGTACAAGCCGCTCAAGCGACCGTACCGTCACCTTCTGGGCACCGACCAGACGGGCAAGGACGTGCTCTACGTGACGTTCAAGGCAGTGCGGACCGGCCTGATCATTGGCGCCCTGCCCATTCTCATCACCGTGCCGCTGGCGATTTTCTTCGGCGTCTCAGCGGGGTTCTTTGGCGGCTGGGTCGATGACACCATCCAGTACCTTTACAGTACAATGGCGTCGATCCCGGGCATTCTGCTGATGGCGTGCTTTATGATCCTGTTCGGCAGGGGCGTTCCCCAACTCGTCGTGGTGATGGGTATCACCGGCTGGGTGGGCCTGTGCAGGCTGCTTCGCGCCGAGACGCTCAAGCTGCGCGAGCGCGAGTACGTTCAGGCCTCGACGGCCTTGGGGGTCTCGAAGTTCCGAATCCTCACCAAGCACATCGTTCCCAACCTCATGCACCTGGTTCTGATCACGGTGGTGCTTAGTTTCAGCGGGCGGGTTCTTTCCGAAGTCATGCTCAGCTACATCGGCATCGGCGTCGGGCCAGACACGCTGAGTTGGGGCACGATGATTAACGCCGCACGGTCCGAGTTGGGACGAGAACCGATCGTGTGGTGGACCCTGGTGGCGGCGTTCCTGGCCATGCTCGGCCTGGTCCTGCCGGCCAACCTTTTTGCAGACGCCCTGCGCGACGCGCTCGACCCATCGTTGCGGGTTCGCGGAGCGGGAGATAGCTGATGACGTTGATGCAGGTCAAAAACCTTAAAACCTATTTCGGCACGCTGGACGCGCCGCGCAAAGTTGTGGATAACGTGTCGCTCGACATCGAGGCCGGCCAGACTCTTGGCCTGGTCGGAGAGAGCGGTTGCGGCAAGAGCCTGACGGCCCTGTCAGTGATGCAGCTTCTGCCGACCGTCGCCCGCGTCGGCGGCGGGCAGGTCCTTTTCAAGGGTCAGGACATCCTGCAGATGAGCCCCGATGAGCGGCGGGAGATTCGAGGCCGGCACATCTCGATGATTTTCCAGGAGCCGATGACCAGCCTCAATCCGGTGCTATCGGTCCAGACACAGCTTCTCGAAGCAATCCCCAGGAGCGTCCGCGAGGGCGGGCCTGAAGGCCCCGTTCGCCGCGTGTCTCGCGCCCAACGGATTGCACAGGCTGTCGAGGCCCTGCGACTGGTCGAGATGCCAGAGCCCGAGCGCCGACTGCGAGAGTACCCCCACCAGCTATCCGGAGGCATGCGCCAACGCGTGATGATCGCTATGGCAATTGCGAGCCGTCCGGAACTGCTGATCGCCGACGAGCCGACGACCGCCCTTGACGTCACCGTCGAGGCAAAGATCCTCGACCTCCTGCGCGACCTGCAGGCCAAGCTTGGCACGTCGATCCTGTTTATCACCCACGACCTCGCGGTAATCGCCACTATGGCCAGCCATGTCGTCGTCATGTACGCCGGCAAGATCGTCGAAAAGGCGCCGGTGGATGAACTCTTCGCCCAGCCGCTGCATCCATATACCGAGCGGCTTCTTCGATGCAGACCCACTCGAACCCGCCGCGGGCAGGAATTGGAAACTATCCGCGGTATCGTCCCGAATCCAGAACAGTACCCCAAGGGATGTCGTTTCTGTGGCCGTTGCCCGCGAGTCTTCGGGCCGTGCGAGATGAACGAGCCACCACTGACGGAGATAAGCCCCGGTCACTTCGTGGCCTGTCACCTGTACGCCAAGGAAACCACGCCGGAAGTGTGGACCCCGCCTGTCCAGGCTGTCGATACCGCCCAGAGCCAGAGGCCCGAAGACGGCGTGCTGCTGGACATTCAAGGCCTGTCGATGCACTTCCCCATCCGCAAGGGCGTCCTTCAGCGAGTTGTCGGGCACGTTCGGGCTGTCGATGAGGTGGACATGGTCATTCGTCGCGGGCAAACCGTCGCGCTGGTCGGCGAGAGTGGCTGCGGCAAGACAACGTTCGGCAAGACGCTCGTTCGCCTCCTGCCCGCAACGGCGGGAAGCGTCTTCTTCGCCGGGCAGGATACGACGAAGTTGAACGAGCGTTCCCTGCTGCAATTCCGCCAGAACGCCCAGATCGTCTTCCAGGACCCCTACTCGTCGCTGAACCCGCGAATGCTCGTGCAGGACATCGTCGATGAAGGCATGAGGGTACACCGCATAGGTGCAGGCCGAGCCGACAGACTGAAACGAATAGAGGCGCTGCTGTCCGAAGTTGGCCTCGAAAAAGGCGCCATGACCTGCTACCCCCACGAGTTCTCCGGCGGGCAGCGACAGCGAATCGGTATCGCCCGGGCACTGGCGGTCGAACCGAAATTCGTCGTCCTCGACGAGCCGACCAGCGCGCTCGACGCGTCCATCCAGGCTCAGATACTCAACCTCCTGCGAAGGCTCCAAAGACGCAACGAGACGGACTGGCTTACATACATGTTCATCACCCACGACCTCGGCGTTGTCGAGTACATTGCCGATGAGGTCGCCGTAATGTACCTCGGGCGAATCGTCGAACAGGCCTCGACGGAAGCCCTCTTCGACAAGCCGCTGCACCCCTATAGTAACGCCTTACTCTCGGCCGTACCGCAAGTGGACAAGTCCACCGGCAGGAAACGCATCCTCCTGGAAGGAGACGTGCCCTCGCCGAGCGATCCTCCTCCGGGCTGCCACTTCCACCCGCGGTGCAAGCACGCCATGCCCATCTGCAAGGAAGTCTATCCGCCCTTGACAACCATGCCCGATGGCAGAACCGTGCGCTGTCACCTGTTCGGCGAAAAGAAATAGGTTTCAGTTCTCGAACCCAAGGTCCTCGGAAGCAGGCACGAGGCCATCAAAGATGCCACGGCTCTCGCATGGTGCGCTTCATCATTCGTGACGCGTCCGCATCCCCGATGATCCACTCGGTGATCGCATCCCACCGGATCTTCCGCCTGGTGCGGACGGCGATGTCCGTCAGGTGGCTGAAGGTATCTGATCGCACGGCGTCGGCGATGGGGCAGACGGGGGTCTTTCGCGACAGTACGCAATCGATGAAGTTGGCCTCGTGGCCGGGGCTTCGGGGCATGTGTACGTCGCTTGGTCCGATAATCGAGGTGCGCAGCGAGTCGGGTTCGGTAATCAGGCCCAGATAGGAAATCGCCACCCATCCGTCCGTGCCGATGATATGGGCGTAGTTGCTCAGCGGCGCAAGTCTTGGATGTTCCTCCTGGGCAATGCCCGCCGCCCGAAACGTCATCTTAACGCCGCTGGCGAACTGGATGCTCGCGTCCCAGTCCGTGACGACGTCGTTTTGTCCCTCAGCCGGGATAACACCGGTGCCCTCGATTTCCAGGTTGCCCTGCAAGTGCGTGTCGAACGCCGAAACCAGCAGGTCCAGCGGGTGAGCGCCCCAGCCAGCCAGGAAGCCCAGGGCGTAGTCCCGCACATGCCACCAGTTCCCTCCGCGATCCGGGCAGCCCGTGTAAGGCCTCCACGGTGCCGGCCCCAGCCACATGTCGTAGTCCAAGCCTGGCGGCACGGGTCGGGCCGCCGTCGAACCGCCGGCGGGGCTGTTGGGAGACTTGACGCGGATCTCCAGCACCTTTCCGATTCGACCGCTGCGAACGAGTTCAGCTCCGAACGCGCACAAGCCCCATGACCGCGACTCGGCCCCATATTGGACCACGGCGCCGTGGCGTTTCACGGCCTCGCGGCAGGCGATATCCTCGGCAATGGAAATGCCCAGTGGTTTCTCGACGGACACGTCCTTGCCGGCGCTGACAGCGGCGATGGTCATGGGAACGTGCCAATGGTCCGGTGTGGCTATTCCCACCGCGTCTATATCAGGCCGGGCCAATACCTCGCGGAAGTCGCGGTAGGTTTTGCAGTCGGAGTTGCCGTATCGCTCATCAACGGTCTTTTTGGCTGCGTCGCGGCGGTTCTTCCAAACGTCGCAGACGGCGACGAGTTGGGCCTTCGGGCTGCCCAACTGCTCCCGGAGGTCCATCATTCCGCGCGGCCCCATGCCGATGTAGCCAAGTACTACCCGATCGCTAGCCGGCGCCCGGTCACCCTTGCCAAGTGCCGTCGATGTAATCACGTACGGCGCCGCAACGGCAGCGCCGCCGGCAAGGAACAGCCCCTTGAGAAACCCTCTGCGGGTAGACCTTGAGTTGCGACGTATTGTGACGCAGCCATTGGCCAAAGTTGTCATCTCACGTCTCCTCAGTTCGCCACAGCAGCGCCGTGGGCCTGGAGGCATGACGAACACTCATCGCCTGCCGCTTGTCTTACGGGCGACAATACACCCAATTCCTAAGGCTTCGCTGGTTTTCGCATGAACTCCGCAGCGGTCTGCAACTTCGGCGGGTTGGTGTCCGCCTGGATATCGGCGATCAACTTGTCGATTGTCGCCACGCGCGGGTTTGCCTTGGCATTGGGTTTCCCTCCGCCGACGCCCTCGCGAAGCTTTCGCAAGGCTGGCACCAGTTCCCGCGCGTTTCCGCCGTATCGGCTGAGGTAGACGAGGCACTTGTCGAAGCGGCGGCCAAGTCCCCAGCGGCCTACTTCGATGACGTCCACGCACATCTGCATGCCCTCGTGGATGTGGCGCCTGGAGATCAGGTCCAGTCCCGCCAGGCGGATGCCATCGGCGAACATTGTGTTGCTCGGTGCCATCTTGGCCGTGGCGACCATGATGTCCGGCAGAAGGACTTGGAGATCCTCGTCGGTCAGTTTGGGGTAAATCGCGCCGACCTTGCCCCTTGCGGCGGAGTCTTCGTTTTTCAGCAGGCCCCTGATGGCGGGGTACAGCAGCTTGCGGTTCTCGCCCTCGAGCGACTCGGCCAGGGAGGCCTGCCCGCCGGCCTTGAGGAACAGAGCCTTGGCGACGGAACGATTCACGATTCCGCGGGGGTCGTCGGGCGCATTGGCAGCCGCCATTTTGAGAAGGTCCCCCGCCGCCGCCTCGCGGGCTTTCTCGTCGCCGGCGCTGAGGGCTCGGGCAGCCAAGCCGCGCAGCCACTGGTCCTTGTCGCTCAGCAGTTCTCGCAGCTTGGCTGCGGCGGGGGAAGCCTTGGCGCCCAGCATCAGCAGCGCTTCGCACGCGCCGTAACGGGTGTTTTGATCCTGGGAGCCCAGCATCGCCGTCAGTTGGGCCACGACATTGTCATCCCGCCGGCTGAGCGAGCTTGCCGCCCTGGTTCGCACTGCCGGCGACCAGCTTTTCAGGCCTTGCAGCAGCTCGGACGTGGGCTTGGAGTCGTAGCTGGTCTTATTCCTCCAGAAGTCAAACCCCTTGCCCGCGTCGATCGTAGCGGTGACCTGCTCCCTGGTGAGGGGCTTGACGCAGGTGAGTTTCTTGCCGGTCAAACAGAGGCTTTTGAGCGGAAGGGCATAGGCAAGCAGATACGCGCCGGTCGAGTCCCAGCCGGGGTAGCAGTGATGGTTCCAGTTGGCCGGGTTGCCCTGGTAGACGAAAGTGCCATCCCACGCGCGGGCCAAGTCGTAGTACCATGCGTCCTGTTTCAGATACGCCGCGGTGGCCAGCTCGCCACTGCGCGACACGCCGGGCATGGCCCAGAGCACGTTGAAGAAGTTGCCCGTGTGCCCGCTCTCTCGTTCGGCCCAGGCGGCCGTGCCCATGCGGGCGAAGAAGCCCGCCGCCTCGGCGTCTCCCAGCAGGTCAAACAACACAGCCGCACTGGAGCACTTGCCGTTATCTTCGTGGTCGGGCCATGGGTCGTGGTCGCCGTAGGGGATCGCGCCCTTGTTGGCATACCAGCGCAGGAAGCTCGACGCCTTTGCGATCGCGCGGTCCAGCACCGGGTCCTTCACGCCGGCCTGGCGAGCCAGCACCATCGAAATCGTCAGGGACAGACCCGGCTGATTCATCGCGCCGTAGCCGTTGAGGATGCCGTTCGGGCGGGCGAACTTGTGCCCCCACGTGCCGACGTTGCTCTGGCCCCGTGCAGCCTCCATCGTCAGGCGTTTCAGGCCGGGCAGGATCGACTTGTCACCCGTGGCCATGTAATACTCGGCCAGGAACATGTTCGCGTACCCGTAGTGCCACGTCGCCATGCTTTCGAGTCGGAGTTCTGCCGCCAGCTTGGCGTACTCGGCCAGCAGAGGCTTGTATTCCTCCTTGCCGCTGGCAAGCAGCGCCAGGGCGTTGAGGCTGTTGGGGATGGAGACTTTGCCCAGACCCTTTTTCGCGATGGCCCGGCAGCCTTGCTCGAAGATCTTCTTGGACTTCGAACAGTTGTACGGGGCCGTGTCGCTGTAGGCGCCCAAGACCGCGAGCTTGATCTCGACGTTTTCGGTCTTGCCCGCACGCCAGCGGATGAGCTTCATCAAGCCGTGGTTTTTTTCCTTCTCAGCCTCGGTCAGTGCCCGGGCGAACAGAACCCTCGCATCGTCGTCAAACGGTTTGCCCGCCAGGCCGAGGATCACGTCGCCCTTGGCCAGCACGCCGGCGGCGGGGCTGCCGGCGGCGACCGTCGTGATGTAAATCTGCCTGGCGTCGAAGGTATGGCCCCTCCAGCCCCACACCCAACCACGAGCGCCGGTGGCGCCCAGCGTCCAGTCGTGGGTCTTGTCCGGTTTGGCACCCTTGGTGAAATCCATAACCGCTGGCCTGCCACCTCTTGCGGCGGCATTCAAAACTAGTGGTGACACTGTCATGAGCACAACGGCAACCAGCAGGATAACGATGCGGCCATTCAAAATAATTCTCACTATACAGTCCTTTCGCGCGGTCCGGCAACTTGCGGTCAGAAGCGGATTTCGCCAATAAGTTTCTACTTTGCCGCCTTCTTGATGAACTCAGCGACGGTCTGAAGTTTCGGCGGGTTTGTGTCGGCCTGGATATCGGCGATCAGCTTGTCGAGTTTCGCAGACTTGGCTTTGTCTCTGCCGACGCGCTTTTTGAGCTTCTGCAGCTCGGGCAGGAGTTCACGCGCGTTTCCGCCGTATCGACTCAGGCAGTCCAGGCACTGGTCGAAGCGATGTCCCATTCCCCACCGGCCTGGCTCTATGACGTCCAGGCACAACTGCATGCCTTCACGGATATGGCGTTTGGAAAGCAGGTCCAGCCCCGCCAGGCGGATCCCATCGGCGAACATTATGTTGCTGGGAGACATTTCCCGAATTGCCTTGACGATGGCTGGCATCAGCACCGCCAGGTCGCGGTCGGTCAACTTGCCATAAATGCGCCCCAGCGATCCGCGGGCGACGCCGTCTTCGTTCTCCAATATCGACAGGATGGCTGGATATAGCAACTGGCGGTCGACGCCCTCCAGGGAATCAGCCAGGATGCTTCTGGGTCCGCGCGCCCCGGGGAAGAGCGCGAATAGCGCCTGGCAGGCACCACGTTGGGCCATTCGCCGCGGGTCGGCCCGGTTGGCGCGAGTCGTCATGGCCAGCAGGTCGTCCACGCTGGCTTTGCGGACCTCGGGGCTCAGCGCCGGCAGGGCCTTGCTCGCCAGAGTCTGCAGCCACGGGTCCGAATCCTTGAGCAGCGCCCGCAACTGAGGCCCAGCCGCGTCGGCCTGCGCCCCCAGGCAGCCCAGTGCTTCGCAAGCACCGTAACGGGCGTAGCGATTGGAGCTGGCCAGCATTGTCAGCATCGTTGGCACAAAATCGCCCTTGCGCGAGCCCAACGCCTGGGCTGAACGCTTGCGAACAGCGGGCGACCAGTTCGACAAGCCCGCCAGCAACTGGTCGGTCGTGCGTTTCTCGTAAGGGTTTTTGCCGGTCCGGAAGCCGTAGTCGCGTCCGGCGGCAATGACCTCATCCACCTCCCTGGCGTTCAAGGCGGGAATCGAGCACGGTTTCTTGCCCGTCAGGTAGAGGCTTTTCAGCGGCAGTGCATAGGCCAGCATATATGCGCCTGTGCAGTCCCACCTCGTATACTTGCGATGCTCCTCCTCGCCAATTGGCGAGCCCTGATACCCGAAGGCACCATCCCAACCCCGGGCCATGTCGTAGTACCACGCCTGTTCCTTCATATAGGTGCCGGTGGCAAGCGGGCCGCAGCGGGAAACTCCGGGCATCGCCCATAGCATATTGAAGAAATTGCCCGTGTGACCGCGTTCCCGCTCGTCGTAGGCGGCGGTGGACATCCTGGCGAAAAACGCCGTCGCCTCGGAGTCTCCCAGCAGGTCGAACAGCACGGCGGCGTTGGAGCACTTGCCGTTGTCCTCATGCCCGGGCCAGGGCTGGTGATCGCCGTAGGGGACCGCGCCCTTGTTGACATACCAGCGCAGGAAGCTCGACGCCTTGACAATAGCGCGGTCCAGGATCGGGTCTTTCACGCCAGCCTGGCGGGCCAGCACCAGCGATACCGCAAGGGGCAGGCCCGGCGAGTTCATCGCGCCGTAGCCGTTGAGCACGCCGTCCGGGCGGGCAAACTTATGGCCCCACGTGCCGACGTTGCTCTGGCCCTTGGCGGCCTCCATGGTGAGACGCTTCAGGCCGGGCAGGATCGACTTGTCGCCCGTGGCCATGTAATACTCAGCCAGGAAGGTGTTGGCGTACCCGTAGCTCCACGTGGCCATGCTCTCGGCACTGAAGGCGGCCACTGTCTTGGCATACTCGGCCAGCAGCGGCTTGTATTCCTCCTTGCCGGACGCCAGCAGGGCCAAGGCGTTGAGGGAGTTGGGGATCGAAACCCTGCCCAGGCCCTTCTTGGCGATGACCCGGCAGCCGATTTCGAAGATCTTCTTCGACTTGGGGCAGTCGTACGGAGTCGTGGCGCTGTAGGTGCCCATCACGGGCAGCTTGATCTCGACGCTATCCGTCTTGCCTTCGCGCCATCGGAGGAGCTTGAGCAGGCCGTGGTTTTCTTCCTTCTCTGCCTCGGTCAGCGCGCGGGCGAATTGGATCCTCGCGTCGTCGTCGAAGGGCTTGCCGGCCAGGCCGAGGATCACGTCGCCCTTGGCGAGCACGCCATCGGCGGGCGAGCCGGCAGCCACGGCCGTGATGAGGATCTGCCGGGCCTCAGCGGTTCGGCCTCCCCATCCCCATACCCACCCGCGGGCGCCGGTGGCGCCGAGGTTCCAATCGTGGCTCTTGTCGGGTTTGCCGCCCTGAGTAAAGTCCATCATGGGCGTATTGGTTTTCGCCTTGGCGGCGTAAGCGGCCGGCGCGGCAATCATGGCCACCACGACCAGCACGATCACGATGCGATCCTTCAAGATGTTTCTCACGATAGAGCCCTTTCAGTGAGCCTGGTAACTTGTGAACTCTTGCGGGCACACTTCATGCGCCTCGCGAACTGGCCAATGCGTCCGGGTTACCGCCGGAGGCACCGCCGGGCGAACCTTGTTCCATGTATCTTCAACCCACCGCACGGGGCCGGGTTGCAACTATTATGTCCAGCCGGGGCGATGCAGGGCCGCTCGTGGCTCGCCCGCTCAGCCTTTGTTCTGATCCTGCCAACGCCTACGTTGACGCTGTGGCGCGTATGCGGCATTAGCCTCCAACGTTGTGTTCGGTTTCTAGTAGCTTACAGTTGTCCTGAAGATCCTTGCGACTAACCAAAACATCGAATGGCGTGGGTAATTCAAAACACAATACTTGGTTCCGCCTCTTCTTCGGAATCATCTTTTTGAGTAGCGCTTTGTGATTTGGAACCAGGCACTGAATAGGTTGTGATTCATCATCTGGAACGTGGTGAACGACTAGTTCTGATGCTGCGGGCAGTGTTGCATCGCATGACTCTGTATAATCATCCAGAATCGCAACTGTATCCAAATACCAAATGCACTCCACGCTAAGCGGGGATGTGTTCTGATATCTTTGTCCTTTCTCAATCATCATGGCGAATTCGCATCCGAAGGGAGAAAAAGATAGGACTGTCCATCAGGAGCCATTCCACTCAGCCTTTGACCAGCCCGCGAGCCTTGAACCATGCCAGGCATTTCGCCTGCCATGCCACCCACTCTTTGCCCTTGCCGCAGCCCAGACCATGAGCGCCGGTCGACAATTCGAAAAACTCCGCCGGAACGCCGCAGGCCTGGAGGGCCTTGTAGAACATCGCGCTGTTGGCGACGGGGACGGCCTGGTCTGTTTTGGCGTGGGCCAGGAATGTCGGCGGGGTCTGTTTCGTGACTTGCTTCTCGTTTGACAGCAGGTCTATAAGTTCCGCCGACGGAGACCTGCCCAGCAGGTTTCTCCGCGAGCCGGCGTGACTCTTGGGACCCATCGTGATGACGGGATAAATCAGCACCATGAAGTCAGGCCGGCAGCTTATGCGATCGATGGGGTCGGCGGCATTGGGGTCGCCGGCGTCGAAGTGCGTGCCGACTGTCGAGGCGAGGTGTCCCCCGGCCGAGAAACCCATGATGCCGATGCAATTGGGATCGATCTTCAACTGCCGAGCCTTCGATCGGACCAGCCGCATCGCCCTCTGGCCGTCGCGCATTTCCACGGGATGGTGATACGGGCTCACCCGGTACTTCAGCACGATGCCAACAAAGCCGTACTGGTTCAGCCACCGGGCGACATCGTGTCCCTCGTAGGACATCATCAAGCTCCCGTAGCCGCCACCTGGGCAGATCACCACGGCGGCGCCGTTGGCTTTGCCCGCCTCGGGCATGTGTACGGTAATCGTTGGCGCGGTGGCTGGCTTCTTGACGTTCAGCATTGGCGCGCCGCCCGGCCAGAGCAACTCCGCCTTCGACTCGCCCGCCACGGCCGCGGATGCGAGAATCGCCAGCGTAAGACCACAACCCAACAAACTCATATGCATGTAAGCGTTCATAGTGTCTTTCATTGTACAAAACCCCTGCCGGAAGCAGGTTGCGATCCCTGAGCTACTTCTTCCACTTCTTCCACTTCTTCTTCTACTTCTTCTTGCCCTACTACCTATCATCTATCTATCGACTACCTTCTCTTCACCCCAGCCAGAAGCTGAAGTACAGATAGATTCCGACCACCAGCACCAGCACCGTCACCGTGAGCAGGACGTCCACGAAATTCCAGTTGGCGCGGCTTGTGCGTTTATCCTCATCCGTGGCGGTCGCGTAACTCAGCGAAATGATCTGCTCGGGCGATGGCGGGGCACTGAGCAACGATGCGACAACAACGATGACAATGCTCGCGGCGAACAGCACGCCGGAGAAGTACAGGAAGTTGAAGTCGCCGATCTGCGCCAGAAACGCTGGGTTCTCGAATTTGCCCGCGCCGAAGAACGCCTGGATCGTCAGCTTGGCCATGCCCAGAACGAACCCCGCCGCCAGGCCCCAGACCGCCCCATGGGCGTTGGTTCGCTTCCAGAACAGCCCGAGCAAAAACACCGCCGTGATCGGTGGAGCGAGGTATTGCTGAACACTCTGGAGGTACTCGTATAGCCCGCCCTTGGAAATCAGCGGCATGACGGGGATCCACAATATGCCCAGTACGACGACCACACCCGTTGCGAGTCGGCCTACCGTCACCAGGTGCCGCTCGCTCTTGCCGGGGCGAATCTTCTCGTAAATGTCGATTGTGAAAAGCGCTGCCGACGAGTTGAACAGCGACGACAGCGAACTCATCAGTGCCGCCAGCATGGCCGCGACAACCAGGCCCCGCAGGCCGTCCGGCAAGAGCTTGGTGACCATGGTCGGGAAGACCTGGTCGC
>Ga0307990_1002084_pt1 | contig 16250 bp, 19 predicted proteins | sample EllFjometagen129_FD_203168 | JGI IMG/M metagenome (GOLD analysis project Ga0307990, IMG submission 203168) | Marine microbial communities from Ellis Fjord, Antarctic Ocean - #129 | ecosystem: Environmental > Aquatic > Marine > Unclassified | place: Southern Ocean | collected 2014-10-08
ATCGTATCGAGAAAAATCAGGTCTGTTTTCTAGGAAAAAGCCTTTCCGGTAGTGCTTGAACGTATATGGCTTTGTGTTTTCACCCACAGATTCTGCGGAAGAGGCCCTATTTGAAAGCGCTGGCCGCCCGGGACAACCATGTTCCGTTCTATGTTGCATTGCCGTCCTCGACTTTTGATTTTGAAATGAATGACGGATTGCGGCAGATTCCGATTGAAGAACGCGACGAGCATGAGGTTCGCTTTGTTTCAGGTAAAACCGCCGACGGCTTGCTGGCGGAAGTGCGGGTGTGTCCGGAACAGACGCCTGCGAAGAATTATGGCTTTGATGTCACCCCGGCGCGCTTGATTACAGGTCTTATTTGCGAGCGCGGTATTTGCGAAGCCACCGAACGTGGGATCTTAGATCTTTTTCCCGAACACCGGAGACCGGCATGAACGAAGGATATACTAAGTTTAAGGTGCATCAGACAGAAGGCGATCTTCCGGTCTGCCCTGCGCTGTTTCATCTGAATGAGGTCAGGACCGAGCTGCACGATCTGGGGCTGATCGGCGTGTTACCTGTCGGTATCGGTTACGGCAATGTCAGCGTGCGCCTGAAGGGGTCGGATCAATTTGTCATCAGCGGAACTGCCACCGGCGGCAAACGCAACCTCGCGCTGACGGACTACTGCCGGGTTGACTCATTTGATGTGCGCCGGAATGAAGTGTTTTGCACCGGATCGATCCATGCATCGTCGGAGTCGATGAGTCACGGCTCGGTTTATCAGGCCAATTCGGCGGTCCATTGTGTAATCCATATCCACCACCAGATTCTGTTTCGCTTCATGCTGACAAACGGGTATCTACAGACATCAAAGAAGGCGGCCTGCGGAACACCGGAAATGGCAGAAGAAATAGTGCAACTGGTTCGTGATGCCGGCGAGGCGCACGGCATTTTTGTTATGGCTGGACATGAGGATGGCGTGATTGTGTACGGGGCGGCTATTGCGCCAGCGAAGCAACTTCTTTTAGAGGCCTATCATAAAGCGACCGGAACTAATCCAGTTCTTCGTCACTGACAACTCGTTTTTTCACGATATTTGCCATTTCGACAGCGGTGTCGATGGCTTTTTTCATCAGGGCAGATTGATTTTCATCCGAGACCTGTCCAGATGCGACGTAGCTTGAAAAAAGGGTCATGGCCCCATGAAAAATGGCCGTCTCGCTTGGTTGCAGGTTTGCGTAGTATCTTTCTTCCATGAGGGAGCCCTTCGTTACGTTTTAATATAACCGGGATTATACACATCATTTGTCCAGGGTCAAAGTTGCCCTGTTCGCTTGCGCAAACAGGTCAAAACGTCTATCACTTCTCTTCTTTTGGAGGAAATGTTCATGGAAATGATGAAAGCTATTATGACCCGCCGCAGCATCCGTGCGTTCGAAAACACCCCGGTGACGGAGGAGCAGATCAAGAGGCTGCTGGAGGCTGCGATGAATGCGCCGAGCGCGGGAGATGGGCGTCCATGGCATTTTGTGGTCACTGCCGACCGCTCGAAGCTCGACGCGCTCGCCGATGAAATCGATGAAGGCAACGCAATGTTCAAACAGGCTCAGGCCGCGGTGTTGATCTGCCTCGACAAATCGCTCGAAGGGTTTGACGGTTTCGGCGATCAGGATTGTTCTTGCGCGGGGCAGAATTTGCAGTTGGCTGCACACAACATGGGGCTCGGCACGGTTTGGATTGCTATCATCAATGTGCCGCCGCGCGTTGCTGGCTGCCGCAAGGTGCTGGGCGTGCCAGAAGAAATTACTCCGTTCGCTCTGTTCCCGCTCGGTGTGCCGGGCGAAGAACTAGAGGCCGAAGTTCGCTACGACGAGTCCCGCATTCACAACGAACAGTGGTAAAAACGATGAGCGCACAAAAAACCTATTCTATACGCTGTCCGAAGTGTGACCACTCCCAGAATGTGGAGTTGTACGATTCCATTAACGTGGCGCAGGAGCCGGAGCTGAAAAAAGCTTTATTCGAAAACCGGATCAACCGGGTGGTGTGTGTGGAATGTGCCGCGAGCTTCCGCATTGACAAGCCGGTGCTTTACCACGACACCGACCGTAACATTTTGATCCACTGGATGCCCGATAATGTCGTTTCGCGCGACAAGATTCTGGATGAATTCGACAAAAGCATGGAAGAGTTGCGCGACGCATTGCCGGAGGGGGTGGAACATCCCCGTGTCCGACTGGTGTTTGATCGTGTTGAGCTGATTGAGTTGATTTTTATGGTTGAAGCGGGCATGGATGAGCGGGTGGTTGAATTTATCAAGTACACGATCCATACGCAGAATACAAAGCGTCTGCCGCCGGATAAAAAGCAGTTGCTGCTGAATGTGCAGGACTCTACCGCCGATGAGCTTCTTTTTGCTATTCGCGATGTGGAGACCACTGAACTGGAGGATATTCTTCGCTATTCGCGTGAGGCGTACCGTGGTGTTCAGAAAATGTACCGAGATCATCCCGACGAGTTCATGGACTTGTTTCCCGGCCCATACATTAACGCTCGCGCCACGCTTCTTGAAGAGGGTGCGGATGATGAGCCGGAAGAGGATGTTCAATAATCAACATTCAATGCGCAATTCTCAATAGTCAGTCTGACGTCTTTGACTATTGAAAATTGGCAGTTGTTTGTTGGTTATTTGCCGAGCTGCTGTAGCGAGGCTTCTGCAGGGCTCGACCAGTGCGAACCTGCGTTTTCTGCTAGAAATTTTTCCAGTGTAATCCGGGCTTCATCGGTGCGGCCTGCCTGCTCAAGGCAGCGGGCCACCGCCAGCACGGCCGGAGATTTCAGATAGTGATTCGGGTTGTCAGCGAGGAACTCGTTGAACTCATTCACGGCATCGTCGAAGCGGCCTTCCGCTTCGGTGCAGTAAGCCAGACCGAACACCGCGACCGGAAGCAGGTCGCTCTTTTTGTAGTCGGTCATAAAGCGCTCATATTGTGTGCGCGCCTGAGCGGTTTCACCCTGATTGTAAAGGGTTTTGGCTAAGGTGAGCAGGGCGGTTGGTGCCGTAGCGGTCGATTTGTAATTGTTCACTAACTCTTCGAGATGTTGCGGCGTCTGCGCGGAGAACAGCATCTGGTCAGCTTCGGCAATTTTTGCGGCCTTGTTGGCGGTCATGGTGTGGGAGGCAAGCACCGCCAAAGTTGCGGCGACAGCCCCTGCTCCGATCAGTTTTCCGTAGCGTTTCAGAAAATCGAGAACCTGTTTGACCTCATTCTGTTCGAGCTGATGCTTCTTTTGAATCTCTTCGTGTTTCGGGGTGGCGTTCTTGTCCATCATGGTTAACTCCTGATTAAAAGCGGTTACTTTAGCGGTTCGGGGTCAGGTTTCAAGTTTGTACAGGCGTAGAATCGCATCGGCCCGTTCCTCGGGGTCGAGACGATCGCCGTCAATTTGATGCTCAACGGCGTCGTAGAGCGGTTGGCGGGTTTCGAGAATCCCGCTGATCTGCTCCTTTTTATCACCGGAAAGTAGCGGGCGGGTCGTATCGTTTTCCACCCTTTTGAAAATGGTTTCGCGCGAGGCGGTCAGACAGACCACGAAGCCGTTTGTGCGGAAATCTGTTATGTTATCGGGGTCGAGCACTACGCCGCCGCCGGTCGAAATAACTAATCCTTCGCGCTGTGACAGCTCGTTCGCCAGGGCGCGTTCCATCTTGCGGAAAGCCGGTTCGCCTTCTGTCGCAAAAATTTCAGAGATCGGTTTGCCGGCGCGCTCTTTGATGATGGAATCCATATCCACCAAGTCCATGCCTGTGCGTTTGGCCAGTGCACGACCGGTCACCGTCTTGCCGGTTCCCATGAACCCGATCAGAATAATATTTCGTTTGCTCATCTTCTTGCATCTCAACAAAAAACGCCCCGCAGAACGGGGCGTTATGCAAAATCAGACCGTCCTGAACAGGCTAGGCTTTGATTTTGTTCGGGCGCTGCAATGCAATGCGGATTTGCTGAGTGTTCATCTTGCGGATTTTCTCTGCCGGCACTCCCAGTTCAATTAGACGTTTTTTCTGTTGCGTAAGACGATAGCGACGGGCACCCGGGCTTTTGATCGGGCGGCGAAGCGGTTTTTTGCGCATAGCTCTGCGAATTCTCATGATATTTCTCCAAAAACTGTTTTTTTTAAAACGAGCGGTGTAAGCTACATGGACGACCCGCCCGACGCAACCAATTTATTTGAGGATTTCTGTGCTGAGATCCTATCTGTGAATTGCTAATTACTGATTCAGGATTGCTGATTATGCGCAGGAAGTAAACAATTAGAACTGTTCAACCTGAAATCATTAATTTGGAGAAGTCTATGGTGCGCATAAAACTCGAACTTCCGGAAACCTTTTTCTTCAGTACGGAACTCACCGTTCGCATCACTGACCTTAACTATGGTGGACACCTTGGTAATGCCGATACCCTTGTCCTGATCCATGAGGCCCGAGTCCGGTTTCTCAAATCTTTTGGCTATAGCGAAATTGATGTCGAAGGGTATGGCATCATCATGCTCGATGCCGTCATCCAGTTTAAATCGCAGGCATTTGCTGGCGACGTACTCGTCGCCGAAGTCGCAGCCAGCGACTTCTCCCGCCTCGGGTACGACATTTTCTACCGTCTCACCAACAAAGAAACCGGTGCGATTGTCGCTGTCGCCAAAACCGGCGTTTCTGTTTTCGACTACAAAAACCAGAAACGCGTTTCCCCGCCTGAAGCTTTTGTTAAAAAGATCGGCGGCCCGATTAGATAGGGCGCACGGAACGTTCCAGTCATTGGGAAAAAAATTATGAGCCCCGACGCAGTTCTATGAGCCTGACTTTTCGGATCGGTTTCTGTCTCTGGAAAAAATAAGGACGGACTTTCCACTCATTAATGCGCCCGACAAAAGTTGGCTATGAGTCGTACCCTGTTTTTTGCAAAGTATTTGCGTGGATTTGTTCTTGATTTCCGTCAGCGCTATTTCAAATCAGAGCCTCATGGATCCTCTGGAAGTTGATCCGTCGGCGGTAAATGGACAAGGGATTCTCCTAAGATTTCAGAAGCTCTTTGGGATCGATTTCTTGTGTGCGGCAGATGTGGGAATAGTCCTCGTAGCCCGCGATGAGCGGTTCAGTGGCGAGGTCGCCGGTGCGGAATTTCCAAACATTGGAAAAAAGTGTTTCGAGGAAGGCGTCGGTTAATTCCGGGGTCATGACGAGCCGCTTTTTGTCGTTGCCGAAGTGACGGGTCATTTTTTTCAGGTCGCGTTCCTGTAGGTGGTAGACTGCCTGTGCTTTTTCGTTCAATTCCGGCGTATTGTGCTCTCCGAAGAAAAACTGCTGGGCCACAAAGGTGTAGAGCGCGAGTTGGCAGTCGAGGTTCAGTGCAGTTTTTTTGGCGATGGTTTCCGCGTTGTCGGTTTTCGATTTCCCCTTGTAGTCCACCACCAGCAATCGGTCGAGTTCGCCGTCGTCGTTAAAGATCAAATCGATCCGGTCGATTTTTCCTTTGAGCGGAACGTGTTGCCCATCCCGCTCAAGAACGACCGGCAGGTCGTGCTTGGCATCAAATTTCAGTTCGAAAAGAGCCGGATATCTGTTCTCGGCCTGAGCCGTCTCGATATCCATGCGGATCATGTTTTCGATCACCTGATGCAGCTTGCGTTTCTCGGTGTTCCAGACGGCGGGGTGCCCCAGATGGCGGCTTGTCCGCTGTTCCGCTTTGGCAAACTCCTCGTTTGCGATGTCGTGCGCCAGCGTTAACAGTTCATCGGTTTTGGCCGGATCAAATACCGCCAGAGGGATGGAGTCCTCCGTTTTTTGTTGGGTGAGTTTCCATAAGGTAGAACGACCGTCTCGGTCGTTTAAAGCAGGCGGGACGCTTGCTCTACTTTCTGATCGTGTCGAATACCAATCGCTTTGTTTAGCGATGGCGGTATAGACGAGTTCGAGAATGTCGTGAACGAGAGTTCCGCGGTCCATCGGGTCGGTGTCGTCCTCGTGGGTGCGGTCGGGTTTAATGCGCAGCACCTTTTCGAGGAAGAAGACATAGCGGTTACGCGCTAGCGACTCCAGTGCGGTCGCGCTGAACTCCGGATTGTCTTTGAGCCATTGCTGAATGTGGGACAGGCATCCTGCCTGTCTGCGGTCGTCCGGCTCATTGCCCTTGCAGACAGGCGGGATGCCTGTCCCGCTCTGGAAGGCTTGCGTCTGCCGTGCCTCATCTTCGGCGCGGACGGCGCTGGGGGGCAGGATGGTGTGGAACGATTCGCCATGTGCCGGTTTGTCGACTTCCGTCAGTCCGCGCATTCGCTCGAAGAATTCGCCCGGCGCACGCTCCTTGCCTTCGGCGTCTGTGCGGGTATACGACAGAGTCAGTTTTTCCGTGGCACTGCTGAGTGCGGTTAGGAAAAGGATTTCTTCCTGGATCAGTGTTTCGCCGGTTTCGGATAGTGCGAGGCGAGGGCAGGGGATTTTTCGCTCTTTGAGAAATGCGTGCAGAGCCTTACGTTCGTTGTTGTTCAGCAGCGAGTCCGCTTTTGGAATCTTCGGGAAACTGCGGTCGTCCATTCCGGAAATCAAGACCGTTTTAAAGCGCAGTCCCGCCGCGTCCATCGGGTTGATAATCCAGACGCCGCTCTCGGTGCTGAATTCATCTTTGAGGGTGATGTTGTCGAGCAGTTCCTCAAAAAGAGAAATCATTCGTTCCGAATCAAACAACCGTTCGGCGGGTTGATCTAATTCTTCAATCAAGGCCAGGACTTCATCGGGAAGCTTGAGATTGTGTTTTGCGATTAAATCTTTTGCTAGGTCTGAAAAGGAGTCTGTTCCCCGACCTTGAAAAAACCCGGAGAGTTCCTTTGGCAGGCGGTGCAGGCGCGGCGGTTCGGTTCTATGAAGTTGCTGAACGAGCGCTTCGCAGTCTTCAACGCCGGGCCAGTCGATACCGGGGTGGAGCAACAGGTCGCACAGCCGGTCGCGCGAGCGGGTCTGCGGGAAGATAAGCAGAGCAAGCAGTGCTTTTACCGGCGGGTGGGCGGCGGCGGGAGTGCCGCGCCGGAAATAGTACGGAATACCAAAGCGCCGGAACACATCCGGAATGATGTCTGTGTACGGGCTGAGGTCACGCAGGATCAGCGCAATTTCTTCGGGTGCGGTTCCGGTTTCAATTTCGGTGGCGATACGGCGCGCGGCGTCTTCAATTTCTCCGTAGGGGTGGGCGGACACAAAAAACGAAACCCGTTCGCTGCTTTCGGCTTCAAGAATATTGCTGTCATCTGCTTCGTAGGCATCGGCAAAATCTTCGGTCCACTGCTTCCACTCTTCTTCGGAACCCAGTTCATTGCGTACGGCGGCGCAGAGACGGTCTCCGGCGGCTTGTGCATGCTCCCCTGGCAGAGCCGAAAAGATTTTAATCTGCTCATCTCCACGCCGAGTTTTGAGTGTGGCGACGAACCGTTCTTCGAACGGATTGAACCAGCGCACCGCGCGGAAGTGGATTTGTCCGTACAGTTCATCGGGCAGGTTGCCGGACTCAATTAGCTGGAGAAGAGCGCGATTCATCGTAAAGCGATCTGCAATGTCCATTTTTGTACACGTGGTGCGCCATGTCTCGAGAAGCTGACCGAGGCCGTGCAGTTTATGATCTGTTTCGTGGGCCAGCAGCCATTCGGTAACGGCAGTTCCGTCTTCAGCCAGAAAGGCGAGTTTTTCGATCAGCTGTTTGAGTAGATCGGCGAGGGCAGCGGCGGAAAGCCGGGCGAGGGGTTGACGAGGGGCGAACTGTACGGTGTCGGCGGTCTGTTCGAGCAATAGCCGCATTTCTGCCGCGCCGGGAACGCGACCGGTGAGTAACCCTGCGCGGCGCGCGGCGCGCTCGCAGTTGTCCATTAGCTTTTTCTGCGTAAACAATCGAGAGGTATCGATGGCTCCGGCGTCAAGAACGGCTTTGCGTTCCGTTCGGCGTTTGGCCAGTTCGGTTGGAAAGATTGTCAGTACGCCGTCGCTTATCTTCATGATTGATGAATCTAACAGAGGGCTGTAGGGTTTTCCATCGTTTTGATTGAAACGAAAACAGCAAATTAGGATTAAGAGGTTGATTATGATTAGGAGGAGGCTTCTTAATCTTACTCTTAATTCCAATCTTAATTCTGCAGAGGAGACAAAATGGATTTCCAGAAACGAGCCAAAGAGATTGTAGATGTTGAAATCGCGGGCATGGAAAAGGTGCGCGATCAGATTAATGGACAGTTCAGTATCGCGATTGAGTGGATTCTCGAAACGGTAAAGAACGGGGGTAAAGTGGTTGTTACCGGCGTCGGTAAAAACTTTCATATCGGTCAGAAGATGGTGGCCACCTTCAATAGTACCGGCACGCCGGCCGCATTGCTGCACCCCATCGAAGCCATGCACGGTGACTTCGGACTGGTCGGCGAAAAAGACATTGTTCTTGCACTGAGCTACAGCGGAGGCTCCGATGAGCTGATCGCGCTCCTTCCGGCTCTGAAACGGAAAGGTCTGAAAATTATCGGCATGACCGGCGACAAAACCAGTCCGCTCGGACAGCAAAGCGATCTGATTCTGCCGATTACGGTCGATAAAGAGGCTTGTCCGTTCGGGATGGCGCCGACCACTAGCACAACCGTCACACTGGCTCTCGGCGACGCGTTGGCGATCGTGCTGCTTGAAGCGCGCGGCTTTAAAAAAGAGGACTACGCTAAGCTGCATCCTGGCGGAGCGATCGGTCGCACGTTGCTTCTGAAAGTGTCCGATGTGATGCGCACCGGTGATCGTCTTGCTAAAGTCCAGAGTGGCTCCAAGGTAAAAGACGCTGTGATGGCGATGACCGGCGCGCGCGCCGGTTGTGTGGCGGTTGTTGACGCAGATGAAAAACTGCTCGGCATTTTCACAGACGGCGACTTGCGCCGTCATCTGATCGACATCTCCAGCATCACCGAAGCGGTGATCGATTCGGTCATGACCATTAATCCGATTACGTTGGCCCCCGATCAGCTCGCCGTCGATATCCTCAAAATCTACGAAGAGAAAAATATTGATGACCTCGTTGTGGTGGATGAATCCGGCCGTGTCGCTGGCACCGTTGACATCCAGGACCTGCCGAAGCTCAAAATTCTGTAGGATCATTTTGAACCGCGAATGTTCGCGAGTCGTGAGCGCCATGAATGCAGATAAAATAGAAAAACTGGAGGCCGCAGGTTTTGGTGTTGGTGATGCGGTTGATTTCTTGGAGTTGAGAAAGGAAGAGGTCGCGCAGGTGGATGCTCTTCGGGATAAAGTTTAGGAGCGGCATGAGCCGGTTTGTAATAGAGGGTCTTCGCACAGTCTGCGGAGGCCCGTTTTCTTTTTTGGTGGAGCGCGACGAGTGCGTGGCGTTGTCCGGCCCGTCTGGTTGCGGCAAAACACTTCTTTTGCGTGCACTGGCTGATTTGGATCCGACGGAGGGAACAGTGTCTCTAGACGGCGCAGACCGGAATGCGATGTCCGCACCTCAGTGGCGAAAGCAGGTCGGCTGGCTTCCCGCCGAAGCCGCTTGGTGGGCGGACGCGGTTGGAGACCACTTCGGAGGCCGGAGGTCAGAGGACGGAGGTCAGAAAGATTCAGCCACTGGAAAAAAACAGCAGGCGCCAACGCCGTTGGTTTCAAAGATTGGAAAAGGTGAGGCCCTTGCGTTGCGAAGCGCTAAACTTCAACGCAGTTGCTTGGAACAGCTTGGATTTGAACAGGATGTTTTGGAGTGGCGGATTGAGCGGTTGTCGACGGGGGAGAAGCAGCGGTTGGCGCTGGTTCGTCTTTTGTTGAATGAGCCGAAGGTGCTGCTGCTTGATGAACCGACGGCGGCGCTGGATGTTTCCAATGTTTGGAAAGTCGAAGAGGTGATTGCGGAGTACCGCAACGCGACCGGCGCGGCAGTGGTGTGGGTGAGCCATAATCCGGAGCAGATTGCCCGTGTGGCAGATCGTCACCTTGAGTTATGGAAGGAAATGGCATGAGTGGGATCATTCAGCTTTCTCCGTTCGACCTGTCTTTGGCCGCGTTGCTGGTGATTGCACTGGCGCTTGTGACCCGTCGCCTTCAGCTTGGGATTGGCAGAAAACTTTTGTGGAACGCAACACGGACGGTGATTCAGCTTTCGTTAATCGGGTTTGTATTGAAGGCATTATTTGCCAGTTCGTCACCGTTGTGGGTGGTGCTGATGGCGCTGGTTATGTTGCTGGGCGCGGGACGTGAGGTGCGTGCGCGGCAGAAGCATCCGTTGCGTGGCGGGTGGGGCTTTGGTGTGGGTCTGAGCGCGATGTTTGTTTCTTCGTTTGCGGTGGCGGTGCTGGCACTGACGGTGGTGGTGGGGCCGGAGCCGTGGTATGCGCCGCGCTACGCGATTCCGTTACTAGGCATGATGTTGGGCAATACGATGACCGGGTTGTCTCTTTCGCTGAATCATTTGACACAGAATGTGCGTCAGAATCGCGCGGTGATTGAGACCCGCCTTGCTCTGGGGCAGACGAAGAGCGAAGCGATTGACGATATCCGCCGCGAGAGTGTCCGCACGGGTCTGATCCCGATCATCAATTCGATGGCAGCGGCAGGGTTGGTGAGTTTGCCGGGAATGATGACGGGACAGATTCTTGCCGGGAACCCGCCGCTCGACGCGGTGAAGTATCAGATTTTGATCATGTTTCTGATCGCGGGTGGAACAGGGTTCGGTACGTTGGCCGCCGTCTGGATGACATCGCTGCGTTTGTTTGACGATCGCCACCGTTTGCGGCTGGATCGTTTGAAGGGGTGATTAGCGCCGGATGGCCGGTTCGTTCGATTTTCCGCAGTTCGGGCAGCGGGCGAGCGGGGTGCGGTGGGTGTCGGTGTAGATTCGGTGGCAGTCTGCGCATCGGTAGATGGTTTCGTCTTTTCCTTTCCGCCGCCGGAAGGTTTTCAGATCGTACATCCATGCCGCCGCAAAAAGGCCGATCAATGTCAGCGTTAGCGGAATGATCAAAAGATGGAGCGGGTCGACAGTCATTAGGAATCTCCTTCGGGTGTGAAGCGAAGATCGAGCCAGCTATCTGTGCGGACGGCTGCCGGTTTGAAGCGTAATTGGCGCACCGTTCCCGCCAGGGCTTCGTTTTCAACCGGTGTTTCAAAAAGTACCTGGTCAACAGTTCCGTCGGGACGGATGCCCAGGTGAATACGAACGGAGGTCGGGAGGATGCCGGGAACGGTCAGTTGCGGGGGGGCGTCCACACGTGCCAGCAGTTCCGGTGAAAGGAAAAGAGCGATGCGGTCCGGTTGCAGGATGATTGCAGTCGGGTGTGCACCGGGAGCGGGGAGATCCATCTTTGGTTGCGGCATGGGTTCCTGTAGGGATATCTGGTCTGGTTCTGCCCGTTCAACGGGGCTGCGCGGCAGGTAGAACGGCTGATTGTCAGGCTGGGTGGACGAGCTGATTCGGGTCTCCGGGAGGGTGTTGTCTACATTATTTGTTCCGTTAGCCGGAACAAAAAGGTTAATGCGATCTTTCGGAAAGTCTCCGCTGAAGCCCTGTTCCGACGGAAGCGCAAACAGCGCAGGGGAACGAAGTCTCCGAAAGGTTTTTACACCGTCGGGCCGGAACGCGGTCGATGGGCGGGCCGGAGGGCGATTCTCATGCAGGGGGGCGGGATGGAATGGAACCAGCCAGAGAGCGAACCACAGGAGAGCGCAGACAAGTGCGATTCCCATGGTCGGATTAAACTGTAGACGATGTTTCACTGTGAGGAGGGTTCGGCGTTTCGGGTTGCGATGAAAACCTGCCGGAAGCCGGCGGCTGCGGCGGCATCGTATATTGTGGTCGTCAGTGATTGCTGGATGGATTGGTCAGCTTCCAGAATTAAGGCGACTCCGGGGTGCGCTTGCGCTGCGGTGCGCAGAGCCGTTTCGAGCCGGTCGATCGAGACTAGCTCATCGTTAAAGAAGATGAGTCCTTCACGGGGGATGCTGAGCACCATGTCGTTGAAGCGGATCCCTTCGGCTTGAGTGGAGACCGGCAGGTCGATCAGGATGCCCGGTTGGCGGACAAATGGGGATGTGGCTAGCACGAAGGCCGTAATCAGCAGCGCGGCATCGAGAAAGATGGTGCCGGTGAGAAAGCCGCGGCCGGTTCGCCGACGCGGCCGGAATATGCGGTGTAGATGAAGGACGGCTTCGCAGTCGTTACGATTCATGCTGAACTCCTGTGGCCGAACCGGTCAGAAAACAGACGATTTCCCCAGTTGCCTGTTCCATATCGAGTGCGATGGATTCTACGCGGCTGATGAGGAAGTGGTAGGCGGCGTAGGCGGGGATGCCGGTGATGAGCCCGGCGGCGGTGGTGAGCAGTGCGCTCCAGAGGCCGCCGGCCAGGTCGCCGATTTCCGCGATGGGTGAGCCTTGCTGCAGCGCCACCATCATGGTGAGCAGGCCGAGAACCGTTCCAAGCAGGCCAAGCATGGGTAGAACCTGAGCGAGGGTGATGAGCAGGTTGGTGTGGCGTTCCAGGCGCGGAATTTCCTGAATTCCCGCCTGATGAACCGCGTTGATGAGGTCCGCTTTTGTCTCTCTCGAATTAATAATGGCGGTGCGTACCAGTCGGGCGGCTGGACCGGGGGTCTGGTCGCAGATGGTGATGGCTTCCAGTTCGTTGCCATGCTTCAGGTTGGTGGTAATACCATTGATGAAGTCTTCAATTTCAATTTGGGCTCGGTGCAGATGGAACAGGCGCTCCAGAAAGATGGTCAGGGCGATAACGCCTCCGGCCAGAATAAGCCACATAACCGGCCCGCCATTTTGTATCCAATCAATCATACCTTTACCTCCAAAATTTGGACTGCGGCGACTTATTGCCGCTTTCCTGTGCGGAGCCTCCTCCGCAGTTTACCGAAGCAAGCTTCGGTGAATTAAAGCGCCCCTAAGTTTTTGGGCGCACTTTATATTGGTTCTAAAACCCGTCCGGGTGTTCCTGCTGAATTTGTTTAATGCGTTTTTCTGCTTCGCCGCCGGCAGGGACTTTCGCTTGAACGACTCGTTCATAAATATGGATGGCTTCCTCCCAGTCTTGCCGCAGTTCCTGCATAGCGCCAGCCTCGAAAGCGGCGCGGGTGAACCAGAGTGCGGTTTCAGGTGAAAGCGGCTCGTTGAGTTCGTTGATGCTATAGACCGTTTCCATGTAGCGGGCGAAGGCTTTGTCGCTCTGTCCCATTTTATCTTCGCAGCGGGCGATTTTATAGAGCGCCTGCAGTTTCAGTGCAAAGGGGGTTCCGGGGCGTTTATAGAGAGCCTGATAAGCTGCGAGCGCTTCTTGATAGCGGTCGACTTCTGTGCCTCCCAATGTGAAGAGGCAGTCGCCGAGCCGTCCGCGAGCCTGGTCGGCCAGATCCGCATCGGGTGTCGCTTTGATAATTTCTTCGTAGGCGAGGATCGCCCGTGCAAACTCGCCGAGTTCGGTTAATGCTTCTCCCTGTGCAAAGCGTGTTTTGAGGAGGAGAGCACTTTGCGGGTATTCTTTAGCGAGCCGGGTGTAGATGCCGAAGGCTTCAAGAAAGCTATCTTGCCGGAGCAGGGCGCTGCCGGCCCAGAAGAGAGAATTGTCTGCGAGGTCGTGCTGCGGGAACTGTTGAACAATATCGAGGAAGTTGGTTTGAGCCTGTGGATAATCTCCGCGATTGTAGGCGTGTTCGCCTACTAGAAAAAGCACATCGGGGGTCCATGGTGAATCGGGGAATTTTTCGATGTAGTCCTTAAAGATCGTCAGTGCGTATTCGGTATTGCCCTGCAGGTAGCGGCAGAACCCGCGCATGTAAAAAGCCTGAGCCGCCTGTTTGGCATCAGGGTAGGTTTCGGCAATAGAATCAAAAACATTTAAGGCTTCAGTATAGCGGTTGAATTTGAACAGGATCAGTCCCTGTTGGTGCAGTGCGGTGACGCGGGTTGTTGCGTTGGTATATTGCCCGGCGATGCGCACATATTCCTGCAACGCGGCTTCCATCTGGTTTTCCTCTTGCAGCAGTTCGGCCTGTCGCAGAGCGGCGCTTGGCGCAAATTCGCTTTCCGGAAATCCGGTTTCCATCCGGTGGAATTGAAGCCGGGCCTCCTTCGGGGTTCCGGTTTCCAACAGGGCGATCCCGCTTTGGTAGTTGGCGCGTGCCGCAAGTGGGTGGTCGGGCGCGGTCTGGATGACAATTTGATAATTCGCATTGGCCAGTTCATACTGTCCGGCGGCAAGGCGGGCATCGCCCGCCTTGACCCTTGCGATGATCTGTTCCAACGGGTCGGTGCATTTGATGGCCGCCAGTTCAAAGCCGACGGCGGCCTCTTCGTAGCGCCCCTGTTCCCAAAGGCTCCATCCTCTGCCTAAGAGTGCGCGGGCCTGCAACGGGATTTTCTCGGTGACATTCAAGCAGGCCTGGAACGCGGTTTCAGCGGCGGCGTACTGTTCTGTTTCCAGCAGAGCTTCCGCTTTTTGAACCAGGACCTCGGCTGCGAGTTCTTCGCTGGCCACAGACTGAATGGTTTCGTCGAACAGGGCAAAGGCCTCTGTGGTTTGGCCTTCCTCCATTAGCAGATTGGCGCGAGCGGTTTTTTGCCGGATGCGGACAACGCTTTCGGCGGTTAGGGTTTCGGCGTTCAGTAGAGCCTCCGCTGCGTTCGCCGGGCGTTTCATTTTAGTTTCCAGTGTGGCCAGTTCCACCCAGGCTGCGACACGCAGTCGTACGTGGGCGGATCCAGTTGATCCGAGTCGGGAGAGCAGTTCGACGGCTTCCCCTTGTTCGTCATTCCCGTCATCGGCAATCAGTTCGCGCGCCAGTATCAGGCGTCCGGAATCCGCCTCTATGCTTTCAGGAAACCGTTCCAGCAGTTTGCTTAGGCTTTTAACGGCAGTTTTCTCACGGCCGAGCTCCAGGTTGACATTCGCAAGGTCAAACAGGTTTTGTGCAGCGGCGTCATCTTCTGGAAAGCGTTTTTCGAACTGTTCAAAAAAGCTTTCGGCATTCTTGAGGTCGCCGTTGACGATGGCGGTGCGGCCCTCCAGTCGCAGGGTGGCAGGGGAGTAGGGGCTTTTTTTTGGAAATTTTTCCAAGGTTTGGAAAACCGGTTCAATCTTTCCGCTTTCGAAGTACGCGCGGGCTTTCCAATAGGTGAACGCATCCGGGTGAAGGAGATGGGAGGATTCATCGCAGAGAATCACCGCGTCCTCGAAGCGCTCCTGGCCGATCAGCGAACGGACCAGTAGTATCGTGAGCGTTGTTTTTTCCTCGGCGGACTGGTTGATGCTAAGCGAGTGCCAGACCTGCTGTTCGGCCAGCTCAAAGAGCTCGTCTTCCAGCGCGGCGTCAATCGCAGGGATGGAAAAATCCTGCGCAAACAATGCGGGTGCGATTAACAGAAGGATAAAAACTCTAAAATTCATTGCGCGCAGTATCCTACGCTTGGCCTGATTCTTCCAGACTTTTTCCAATGATTGATACGTCCTACAAAAGTCAAATATGATCTGTAACCCGTTTTGTACAAGGTATTTGCGTAGATTTATGCTTAATTTCCGGCCAGCCGGTTTGTAATATAACTCCTTAGTAGAAAAGGAGTTAGTTGATTATGCGCTACATTATTGACCCGCGTCAAAATGACTTATTTGTCACTTACGGCTATACGCTTTAGAGGGTGGCATTTAATCGGCCGATAAAAACCTATCCGAGGAACTTTGTCAGCGTTATCGCAAATCGTTGGGTGGAATATCCTCCGCGTGGTTTGTTCAAAGAAAATGTAAAAAAATCAGCACTCGTTTCGATTAGATTTTCACCCAGCATCCGAAATGCACGAGCCCGACTTTTGTCGGGCTCGTCAAGGGTTGGGAAAACTGGTTTTGCGTTCGGGTTGTTTATCGACGTATTACTCGCACGACTCCTGACAATTCAGTCCACGTTGCATGCGTTGCGACTGTGGGCCGCGATGGGCGGTGTTGCCGCGCGTCATGGTTTTGTGATGGCTTTGTTCAAGTTGCTGAGGTTGTGCGGACTGCTGGCCGCGATTCTGCGACTGCTGGTGCTGGGCAACCTGTCGGTTACCGGCCTGCGGCTGCTGGCGTTGTGCAAGCTGATTGCGCTGAGCGAACCGCTGGCCGCGATTCTGCGACTGCTGGCGCTGGGCAACCTGTCGGTTACCGGCCTGCGGCTGCTGGCGTTGTGCAAGCTGATTACGCTGAGCGAACCGCTGGTCGCGATTCTGC
>Ga0307990_1002085_pt1 | contig 16250 bp, 18 predicted proteins | sample EllFjometagen129_FD_203168 | JGI IMG/M metagenome (GOLD analysis project Ga0307990, IMG submission 203168) | Marine microbial communities from Ellis Fjord, Antarctic Ocean - #129 | ecosystem: Environmental > Aquatic > Marine > Unclassified | place: Southern Ocean | collected 2014-10-08
AAGTTCTTTACTTTTTCTTCTACCTAAAGTTTTAAGAATAATCAAAACTAGAAATATTGATACTATAATTTGAATTAACATATTATTTAGTTATTTTTTTAAATATTAAATCTTTTAAAATTTTTAAGCCCCCACTAAAATTATTACCAAAACGATTATAAATAACAGTCATAGGGACTTCTTTAATTCTTAGTTTGTATTTAAATGCTTTATGAAGGATTTCGCTACAATGAGCCATTTCATCTTGTTCAATTTTAATTTTTTTAGCAGCATTTACTGACATTGCTCTAAATCCACTTTGAGGGTCACTTAGTTTTATACCAAAGAAAATTCGGTTTACGATCCTAGCCAGGGAATGGATTATATGTTTTTTAATCCAAGGCATCTTTGACTTTTTTTCTAAGAACCTAGAACCTAAAACAATTTCATAATTTTCGTGAAGTATTGGTTTTATTAAATCTTCTATTTCACTAACTAAAAATTGTCCATCAGCATCAAAATGAACAATTATTTCAGCTCCATTATTAAAGGCATATTGATTTCCAGTTTCCAAAGCAGCTCCTTGTCCTCTATTTATTTTATGCTCTAATAAAGTAACTGGGAATTTTCTAACAATATCAGCGGTTTTATCTTCAGAAGCATCATCAACAACCACTATATTCTTATAATTATTAGTTAAATCTAAAAGTACCTCAGCAATTTTATTTTCTTCATTATAAGCCGGAATTATTATGAATATTTTAGGGGTTTTTAACATGAGATATATTGAGTGTTTTCCCTTTGTTATTCTCGCGAAGGCGGGAATCCAGGGTTTTTATAAGTAATAATTCTGGATTCCCCGAATAAATCGAGGAATGACGAGAAGGGTGTAAAATGATTTTGCAAAGGGGAAAATTAGTTATCTTTAAAGTATTGAATTGTTTCTTGAATTCCTTCTTTTAAACTATATTTAGGCTTCCATTTGAGATCTTTTTTAATTTTCTGGTAAGACAATTGACTTTTTAAAACCTCTCCTTTGACTTTTGGTTTAGAATCAAAATCTTGTTCAATACCAATTAGAGATGCTATTTTTTTATATAGTTTTAAAATGCTTATATCTTCAGCTGTAGCTACATTATATATTTTATTATTAGTTTTTGTGGCTTTAATCAAAGCACTAACAACATCTTGCACATAAACAAAGTCTCTGGTTTGTTTACCGCCACCAGTAATATAACATTTCTTTTTATTTAAAAGATTAGAAATAAAAATAGCAGTTACGCCAGCTTCTCCATGGGGGTCTTGACGGGGTCCAAATATATTAGCGGGTCGGAGGATTGTATATTTTAGTCCATGGACTTTTCCATAGAAGTTAATATATTTTTCAATGGAAAATTTAGCAATGGCATAGGGGGTTAGAGGTTTGGCTTCACTTTTTTCTGTGGTGGGGTATTCATTGGCATCATCATATATTGCACCCCCAGAAGATACAAAGACTAATTTTTTGATATTATATTTTCGACAATTTTCTAGTAAATTTAAAGAGCCAATAATATTTTCTTGAGCATCAAATTTTGGATCTTTGATAGAATCAGGAACACTTTTTTGAGCTGCTAGGTGAAAAACAATGTCAAATTTATATTTTTTAAAAATATTGCTAAGCATTGGTGATTTAATATCTATCTTATAGAAATCACCACCATGAACAAACTTTTTTTGGCCGGTAGAAAGGTTATCTATAATAACAACCTTATGTTTTAAAGTTAATAATTTGTCTACCAAGTGTGAACCAACAAATCCAGCTCCACCAGTAACTAAGATGTTTAATTTTTTAGGTATTTTGTTATTCATATTTTAGATTTTATATTATTTTTACCCTGTTAAATAAGATTTATTTATTGCATGTTTGAGGATTTGATAAATTAAATCTTAATTTTAAATTTGTTATGTACTGTGTAAATCTTTAAATTAAATTAGATACATAAAATATAGTTATGGAGAATACAAAATAAATTTAAAATTATTTAACAGGGTGAATACTTTTTAAGAACGTTAGTAGTTATACTACTTTACGTTCTTAAGTTCTTCTACTTTATCTAATTTTTCCCAAGGAAGATCTAAATCATTTCTTCCGAAATGACCATAGGCTGCTGTTTGGGCATAGATAGGTTTTAATAAATCTAAGTTTTTTATTATTCCAGCTGGAGTGAAATCAAAATGTTCTCTAACTATTTTTTCTAATTCCTCATCTGATAGTTTACTAGTTCCAAAAGAGTTTACCATAATAGATAAAGGTTCTGGATAACCAATAGCATAAGACACTTCAATCTCTACTCGAGAGGCTAATTCTGCAGCCACTAAGTTTTTAGCAACATATCGAGCCATATAAGCACCACTTCTATCTTGTTTATTAGGACTTTTACCAGAAAAGCTACCTCCGCCATGTCGACCCATACCACCATAAGTATCTACAATAATTTTTCGACCAGTTAGTCCAGTATCAGCAGCTGGTCCGCCTTTAACAAATTTTCCAGTTTCGTTAATTAAGATTTTAATGTCTTTATTAAAATAGTCACCAAGTACTGGTTTGATAACGTGCTCAGTAATATCTTTTCTCAAATCTTCTAATTTTATATCCTCATCGTGCTGAGCAGCAACTACCACAGTATTTATATTAGTAGGTTTTTCATTTTGATATTCAACTGTTACTTGTGATTTACCGTCTGGTCGAAGATATTTTAAAGTATTATTTTTTCTAACCTCAGTAAGTTTTTGAGTTAATTTATGAGCTAAAGTTATTGGTAAAGGCATAAATTCTGGAGTTTCATTACAGGCATAACCAAACATCATTCCTTGATCTCCAGCCCCCATAGCTTTGTGATCACCTTTACTAATATCTTCTCCTTGGGCGATATCAGATGACTGTTCGTCTATAGCGGTCATTACTGCACAAGATTCATAATCTATTCCATAGGCAGAATTATTGTATCCTATGCCTTTTAAAGTATCTCGAACTGTTTTAGAAACATCAACATAGGTTGAGGTACTAATTTCACCACCAACCACTACTAAACCAGTAGTTGTAAAACATTCGCAACAACAATGACCCTGAGGATCGTCTTTTAAAATTGTATCTAGAACTCGATCACTTATTTGATCACATATTTTATCTGGATGACCTTCAGTAACTGATTCAGATGTGAAAAAGTATTTATTCATAAGTTTTATATATTATTTATTATTTAGATTTAATTTATCTGGAGTTAAAGAACTCTTGCTTCTTTGAATATGCTCAATAGTTTTTTGAAGACCTTTTTCAAGAGAAATCATTGGCATCCATCCTAGGCTTTCTTTTGCTTTGGAAATATTAGGGATTAATTTTCTTTGGAAGTATTTAAATTCATCTTGAAAAACAATTTTTGATTGGGATTTTGTCAATTGAATAATTTTTTCTGCTATTTCTTTTACTAATATTTCGTCTGGACTACCAAGGTTTAATGGTTCAAATATAGGAGTATCCATGAATTTCAATAAAGCATCTATCATGTCTTCGATATAACAAAATGAAGTTTTTTTATTTTCACCTCCATTAATTATTAAATCTTTATTTTGCATAGCATTTTCAACGAAATCAGGAATTAATCTTCCGTCATTAAGCATCATTCTAGGACCATATGTTGAAAATATTCTAGCTATACTTATATCTAGCTTATATTTTTCATGGTAATTAGCAACCATCATTTCAGCAAATTGTTTTCCTTCATTATAAGCAGATCTTGGTTCTAGATGATCGGTTCTACCGATATATCCTTCTTCAATTTGACCATTAACGTCTTTAGCATCTCCATATACTGCTGAGGAGGATGCAAATAAAAATCTTGATTTGTATTTTACAGCTAATTCTAAAGCATTTTTCAGGGCTACAGAATTTGCATCAATTGTTTCTATGGAATATTTATTGTGATTTTTATAGGAAGTTGGACAAGCCATATAGATGATATCTTGAATTCCTTGCCATTCAATTTTAAACTTTTTTAATTCATTTAGTTTTTCTAAATCAATTGGCTGACTCATATCATGTTTTAGAAAAGTAAAGTCAGGATATTGTAAAAATTGTTGAATATTAGAAGTATTTCCGGTAATAAAATTATCAATACATATTACTTTATGTTTTTCCAGTAAGCGTTCTATTAAATTGGATCCAATAAATCCGGCTCCACCAATAACTAAGATATTTTTTTTGTCAAAAATTACTTTTTTCTTAGAATCTGGCCTTGGGTTTTGATTTTCTAAGGGTGAAACATTATTTGTTTTTGGAGTTTTTGTTTTTTTTGTAAAGTTAAATATTCCCATAAATTTAATTATTAATTTTTAATTTAAAATTTCAATTTAAATTAGAATTTTTTAATTTTTAATTAATTCCGAATTCAGTAATTAGATATTAAATTAAAATTTAAAATTAGAAATTTAAAATTTATATTCTTATATTATAACATATTTGATTTATCTTTTCTTTTGAATACTAAAGTTTTGTAGCTTATAAAGTTCCAGAAAGCAGCTACAATTGTGCCTAATATTTTTCCATAAACATCAAACATCTTTAAATAACTAACGCAGACAAATAAGATTGTAGCTGAAATTATTAAGGAAATAGTAGTTAGTCCTAGAAATTTGAGATACTTTATAAATATTTTATCTTTATTTTTATCTTGAAAAGCAAAATTTTTATTTAAAAGGAAACTTATTGAATTAGCAATTAAAAAGGCTAGAACATGAGCTAAAATATAATAAACAAATAATTGACGAGTTAAGAATAAATATATTAATAAATCTATAATGAAATTAAATGTTCCGATTAATCCGAATTTAATTATTTGCAATAATAAGGGATATTTATTTAATAATTTAGGAATCATTTTTTATAAATTTTGTTAGATAAACACCATTAAGGTCATACTTATTATAAGCAAAAAATTGTTTAATTAGATTTCCTTCTAAATCAAATATTCGAACATGAGGTCCTCCACCAGCACCAGCAGAAGTTATAATTTCATTTTGATAATCAGAATTAATATCAGCTATTTCAATACTTACTTCTTTTTTGAAATTTTTAGTATAAGCCAAAAAGTTTGAGATTAAATTACCATTTAAATCATAAACAAGTATATAAGGAGAACTGCCGTCTTTAGGGGCTACTAAAATTTCCGCTTCTTTATTTTTGTTTAAATTGCCAGCTTCAACATTTAATCCGCCTCGGAAATCTTTATTACCAGCGAAAAATTGCCCTTTTAATCCTCCGTTTTTATCAAATATTCTGATATGAGGCCCACCACTACCAGCTGGAGCAGTAATTATCTCATTACGATAGTCTCCATCAACATCACCAATAGCTACCGAAACTCCACCTCTAAATTTATCATCATAGACTAGAAAATTATTTAAAAGTTTTCCTTTCCTGTCGTAAATATAGACCCTTGGTTCAGTATTACTTGGAGAGCCAATAATGATTTTTTCTCTCTTATTATTATATACATCGCCGACTTCTAAATCTATGGGACTATTAAAATCAAGATGAAAATTATTAATTAGATTTAAATCCTCATCATAAATATTAATCTCGGTTCCTTGCCAATTAGTTTTGGAAATAACTATTTCGCTTTTATTATCGTCATTTAAATCTCCAGAGGAAATTTTGTAATTATAGTTATAATAATTGTTAGCTATTTTTTTGATATCAGTTTCGTCACTTTTTTGATCAAAGAAATTTATATTAGGATTAATTCCTCTGGTTGGAATGGTAATTAAAGACATACTTCTGGTCTTTTTTAGTCTTCGGGCAGCTATTAGGGTTTTATCAATATTTAATAAGCCAGCGCCTATTTTATCTCTTTTACCAAAGTTTTTAAATGAAATATCAGTAGCATTTTCTTTTATCAATCTGTATATTTCTTCAATAGTAAAATTAGGATCAATCTCTTTAATTAAAGCTATTGTCCCGGAAAGTAAAGGGGTTGCAAAAGATGTCCCTGACCATGAATCTCCATAGGCGTTTCTGAAATTTGATAATTCAGGTTGATAAACTTGAGTACTATAAAAATTTTCTCCCGGAGCCATAATGTCTATACAATTTTTACCAAAATTAGAGAAGTTTGATATTTTATTATCAGCATTCACAGAGCCAACTCCTAAAACCATGTTTTTATCAAAGTCATAGCAAATAGGATATTTAATATTTTCATCTAAATCTACTCCGAAATTTATTTCATTGCCAGCTGCAGCTACAACAGCTACTCCGGCCTGATAAGCTCTCTGGATAGATCCTCCTAAAATAGGATCACTTTTATTACCAGCAAAACTTAGGTTTATTACATCAGCTTCATTTTTAACAGCATAATCTATTGCTCGAGCAATATTATAGGTATTTCCTTGTCCTTGACTATCTATTGCTCTCAGAGACATAATTTTTGTTTTCCAAGTAATACCAGCTATTCCTTGATCATTGTTAGCTATTCCAGCAGCTATGCCAGCTATAACTGTTCCATGATTTACAGCATATTTTTGATAGCCTCTACCTATTTTTACATTATTATCTGCTGTATTATTAACAAAGTCCCAACCATAAATATCGTCTGTATAACCATTTAAATCATCATCTGTTTCATTATTAACAATTTCATCTTTATTCATCCAAAAGTTACCTTTTAGATCTGGATGGTCCAATTGTACTCCAGTGTCAATGATGGCAATAGTAACATCTTCTGCTTCCCTGGCCCAAGTCCAGGCAGAATCAGCATGAATTTGTTTAATGTAAGTTTGTAGGTTCAGGTCTGGATCATTTGGTAGGGCAGAAATAGTATATTCATTATTTTTACCGACAGATTCTATTTCTTCATATTTTTCATAAGTTTCTTTGATTTCATTCAGATCAATGGATTCATCAAATTTAAAAAGTAATAATTGATCATTCTTTAATCTAATAATTAATTCTTGACTTTGTTCACTTTCAGCCTGAGCATTATTAATATTATCAAACGCAAAAATAACAATTATTAGTATAAATGTTAACAAGAAAAAATTCTGGATTGTTCTTTTGAAAACCAGTTTCATACCTAAAATTATACTTTATTTGAACTTATAAAGCAAAAAATCCTTTGTCATTTCGACCGAAGTTGAGCAAAGCTCGATGAGGTAGACTTGCCTACCGGCAGGCAGGGAAATCTTTTTTATCCGAACGTTATTGGTCTTAAAGATCTCTCGATTTCATCCCATTTCGTGGGATTTCACTCGAGATGACAAAGGATTTTTATTTCTTAAATATTTGTTTCAAAAAAATTAGATCTTCTTTTGTTAAAATTCGTAAGATAAAAGTCATTATAATGTATAATGATCCAGATAAAGCGATATTTAATAACCAATGTAGTTTATCTTTGAAGAAGAATAAGCTAAGAGCCATTATTAAACAAGCTAAAATAACCCGAAAAAAACTAGAGGCAATAATTTTAGTATCAAATTTTACCACTTTATTAGAACTAATAGTATTAAGTATTAAATAGCAGATAGTCGCTAAAATTGACGCTATGGCAGCTCCTGTGTGCGAATAAGTAGGGATTAGGATGATATTAGCAATAATACTAACAATCATAGTAAAACCTATATTTCTAGTATGTATTTTTTGGAGATTAGCAGCATTTAATAAGGCACCCATTGGAAAAGTTAAAAATATTAGAGGTAAATTACAAATTAGTATTTGCAAAGTTAATATTGAGGGAACATATTGTTCTTGGTAGATATTTAAAATTATAGTTCTAGCCATAACAGAAATACCAATGGCAATTGGAATGGAAAGCACAGAAAGGTAAATTAAACTCTTATTAAAAGTATTTTTTAATTTTTCTTTTTCATAGTTAAAGAAGTGAGTGAATGCTGGATAAAGTGAGGCTACAAAAGCCATGGGTATGAATTGGAAAGCAAAAGTTATTTTATAGGGCAAAGAATAATAACCAACTGCTTGGTCGCCAGAAAATTTTGATAAGAAAACAGAATCAATGCTTCCAGAAATTCTCATGAATATAGCTGCCAGAGCAAATGGCCAGGCAATGATTAATAATTTTTTAGCAAATTCTTTTTCTAATTTAGGTCTAAGAGCAATTTTATATTTAAATCTCAAAACTGATCCGGAAAATATTAAATTAAAAGAACTAGCTATTAATAAGACTATCAATAATAGAAAAGGATCATGAGTATATTGTAAAGTTACATATCCTAAGATTAAAACAATAATTTGAAATACAATTGAAGCAATACTTTCAAATCCTAAATTATGTTTACCCCTGATAATTGCCCAGAAAGTTAAAGTAAAACTGTCTATGAGCATGGTAATACAGGATAAATAGACTAAATTTTTGATATCTAGGCTGTAATTTAAGAGATTAATGGTTATATAAATAGCAAATAGAATGATTACTGAAGTAATTAGTTTAATAGCTAGGACATTACTAATTAGCTTTTGAATAGTTTCTCTGGCTTTAGCTATTTCTCTGGTTAGTAAACTACTTAAACCAAAGTCTAAAAATACTGAGAAAATAGTTACAAAAGAAATTGCAAAAAAATATTGACCAATTTTTTCCGAGCCAATTTGAGTAGCCAGATAAGAAAAATAAGTGAATGAAATCACTTTCTGAATTACTAAAGCTATAGTGAAATAGCCAGTGTTTTTTACTAATTTATTTGATGGTGAATTATTTTCCATGAAGTAATTATATCATAATTCAAAATCTAAAACTAAAAATCCCCCACTTTCGTAAAAAAGTGGGGGATGAATATATAATGTAATGTAATTTAACGTTTTGACCATCCATTCGACAAGCTCAGGATGTCGCGAGTTTATCTCTTGCTCCATTGTGGAGCTTTTCGAGCTCTCTTTAGTCCTGGTTTCTTTCTTTCTTTAACTCTAGGATCTCTCTTTAATAATCCATTAGCTTTTAAGGTTTTTCTTAGATCAGGATCTAATTCTACTAAAGCTCTAGAAATACCAAGTCGAATAGCATCTACTTGTCCTCTTTTACCACCACCTTTAACTCTAATGCTTATTGTAAATTTTCCAGAAGCACCAACTAATTTTAAAGGATCGAGAATTAAACCACCATATACTTTATAGTCAAAATAATTATCAATTGCCCCTCCATTTATAGTAATATCACCCTTTTCATTAAAAAGATGAACAGTAGCAACTGAAGATTTTCTTCTGCCAATTGCACGAATGTATTTACCTTTAGCAAGGTTAACTTTTTTAATAGTTACTTTAGCTACTTCTGGTATGGTTGTTTCTTCAGTAGTTTTTTCAATAGCTGGGCTAACTTTAGCAACTTCCTTGTCTGCCGAAGTTTTAGCGGAGGCAGGTTCTTTCTTGACTTCCGGAACTTTTTTGTCTTCTGGAGTTTTAGCGGAAGAGGAAGCAGATGAAGTTTTAACTTCTTTTTTAGGTTTTTCTGTTGTACCTGCCTGTTCGGCAGACAAGGTGATTTTCTTTTCCATATTATTTATTGATCTTTAATCTTTTAATCATTTCATTTCTTAACCTATTTTTAGGAAGCATACCAAGTACGCATTTTTTTAATAACAAATCTGCTTTAGCTGGAAATAATTCTTTAAGTCTAACAGTTTTTAAGTTACCAACATAACCAGTATGATGATAATACTTTTTATTTTCTAATTTATTACCAGTAAATTTCATCTGAGAAGCGTTTTCTATCTCAACTATATCACCAGCATCAATATGTGGTTGATATTTTGGGTTATTTTTTCCCATTAAACACATAGCTATTTTACTAGCTAGTCTACCCATGCTTTGATCTTTAGCATCTAATTTAACAGTTTGTCTTTTTATGTCTGTCATATGATTATTTTACAAAAGTAAGGTATGCCATCTCGGCTCCGTCTCCTTTTCTAGTATCAGTTTTAATTATTTTTAAATATCCACCTTTTCTTTCTTTAAATTTTGGACCATGAACTTCTAATAATTTCTTAATAGCGTTATCTAGGTTTAACTTTGTCTTTAAATATCTTTTTGTTGTCAAATTATTTTCTGCAGATTTAGTTATTAATTTTTCAACATAAGGTTTTATAACCTTAGCTTTAGCTTTAGTAGTTTTTATTTTTTCAAAAACAATAAGCTGACCAGCTAGATTTTTAATCAAAGCCTTTCTAGGTCCTGTTTTTCTATCTAAAATTTTAGTAGTTTTTTTGTGTCTCATAAGATTAGGTTGTAGTTGATAGATTGTAGTTGGTAGTTTTAACTACCCACTAATTACTACGAACTACTGACTAGTTATTATTTTTTCTTAGTTGTTTTTTTAGCTACTTTTTTAATTACCTTTTTAACAGCTTTTTTAGCTACTTTTTTAATTGTTTTCTTTTTAGGAGTAGCTGGTTTCTTTTCTACTTTTTTAGTTACTTTTTTAACAGCTTTTTTAGCCTTTTCTTTTTTAATTGGAGTGGCTGGCTTTTTTTCTTCATATATTAATGAAAAATGGTCCAGTAATATTTTAGTTGCTTTAGAAATAGCTTCTTTAGGATCAATAGTACCGTCAGTTTGAACTTTCATTTTTAATTTTTCATAATCAGTTCTTTTACCAACACGGACATCTTCAATACTAAAACTAACGTTAATAATTGGGGAATAAAAAGAATCAATGCTCATTTCGTTTGATCCAAGAGCTTGATCTATTTTATTTTCAACAGTTACATAACCTTGTCCATTATCAGCAGTAAATTCTATTTCTAGTTCTCCTTTTTTATCTGTTAAATGAGCTAATATTAAATCTGGGTTAGCAATTTCTATTTGAGCATTTTTATTAATATCTCCAGCTTTAACTATTTTTTCACCTTTTATTTTTAATTTTAATTTAATAGCTTCGTCAGAAAATACTTTTAATCTAATTTTTTTAATATTTAGCATTACTTCAACAACATCTTCTTTAAGATGATCTAAAGTTGAAAATTCATGACTAGCACCTTTAATTTTTACTTTTGTTATTGCTGCACCATTTAAAGAAGATAATAATACTCTTCTTAATGAATTAGCAATTGTTATTCCATATCCAGGAAAAAGAGGTCCAATAATAATTTGGGTTTTATTTTTTTTGATCTCTTTATATTCAATATTTTTTGGCAATGGTATATTTTCCATTTTTTTATTTTTAATTATTTAAAAATTTTAAATTTATCTTGAATAAAACTCAATTACTAATGACATATTCATTGTCTTTTGCAAATTTTCTATTTCTGGTGATCCAGCTACTGTTATTTCTAACTTTTTATTATCTAGATTTAACCATGTTGGAATATCTTTTCTTTTACCAGCGCTTTTATTAATCTTATCCCAATATGCATCTTTTGCTTTATTTTCTTTTACGGAAATTTTATCACCTGTTTTTAATGTATAGGAAGAAATATCTACATTTTTATCATTTATTTTAAAATGACCATGATTAATCAATTGTTTAGCTGCATTTCTAGAAGGAGCTAATTTTGATCTACAAACTATATTGTCAAATCTGCTTTCTAGAGAACGTAATATTGCTGAACCTGCCTCTTCTCGGCTTTTCATGGCCTTAGACACTAGATTTTTAAATGGTTTTTCTAACATTCCATAAATTCTCTTAATTTTTTGTTTTTCTCTAAGTTGTTGACCATAGGCAGATGCTTTTTTCATTCTTTTTTTAGGTCCATGAAAACCTGGTTGGTAATTTTTCTTTACCATGGCACATTTAGGACTATTACATCTTTCGCCTTTTAGAAATAGTTTTTCACCTTCTCTACGACATAATTTACATTTTGAACTGATTTTTCTCATTTTATTTGAATTTGATTAATATTTATTTAATTATACTCTTCTTGGTTTTTTAGGACGACAACCATTATGAGGTATAGGAGTTACATCTTTAATAGATAAGATATTTAAACCATTAGCATGTAATGATCTAACAGCACTATCTCTTCCAGATCCAACGCCTTTTACAAAAACATCAACTTCTTGTAATCCAACATTTTTGGCTTTAGCTACAGCATCTCTAACTATAGTTTCAGCAGCATAAGGAGTAGATTTTTTAGGACCTTTGAATCCCATTAAACCTGCAGATGACCAAGCTAAAACATTACCGTTTTGATCAGACAAACTAACAATTGTATTGTTATAGGTAGCAGTAATATGAGCTTGCCCCTTTTGGACCATTACTTTTTTCTTTTTTTTCTTACTAGTTGCTTTATTCATTCTATTTAAACGTTTTTAATGATTATGTCTTTAGATTAGTTGGTTTTCTACCAGAAGTTGCCAATCCTCTTTTATTACCTCTTCTTGTTCGAGAGTTTGTTTTAGTTCTTTGTCCTCTGGCCGGTAAACCTTTTGCATGTCTAGAACCACGATAAGATTTAATTTCTTTTAATCTTTTGATGTTTAATAAGACTTCTCGTCTTAGATCACCTTCTATTTTATGGCTCTTTTCAATAACATTTCTTAATTTATTTAAATCATCAGCTGATAAGTCTTTTACTCTAACATCTTTATCAATTGATGCTTGTTCTAATATTTTATTAGAAGTAGTTTTTCCAATACCATAAATATAAGTTAAAGATATTTCAACTCTTTTATCGTTTGGTATATTTACTCCTGCTATTCTTGGCATAATATTTTTTTTATTTCTTCATCTACCGATAGGTAGGTAATTAAAATTAATTTAACCTTGACGTTGTTTGTGTCTAGGATTTTTACATATACAAACTAAGCGACCCTTTCTTCGAATCACTTTACAATCCCTACATATTTTTTTTACTGATGCTCGTACTTTCATATAATTAGTATTAATATCTATAAGTTATTCTTCCTCTATTCATATCATAGGGAGTCATTTCTAATTTAACTTTATCGCCAGGTAATAATCTAATCTTAAACATTCTCATTTTACCTGAGAGATATGCTAAAACAGTATGTCCATTATCTAGCTCTACTTTAAATTGAGTAGCAGGTAATGCTTCGATTACTGTTCCGTCGATTTCAATGAAATCTTTGTTTGATTTTTTTGGTTCTTTTTTCGACATTAAAAAATAATGAATAAATTAAATTTATTCTATCTTTGATTAGCGTTAAATTATAGAATAATTATAACGTTTTTAGATTTTTTGTCAAGCCTGTTAAATAAGATTTTAAAGTATATTGCAAATTAATCTAAATAACGTTCATATTTTAATAATCTATTTTATTATTTAAAGCCTTGTGTAAATCTTAATTCTAAATTTTTATAGAATTTAGAATTATTTAATAGGCTCAAGCCTATTAAATGGCATTCTGATTTAACAGGCTAAAGAGCTACGAGTTTACTCTAGTGTAGCTTTGATTCTCCTAACTCCAGCAGAAGCAGATTGTTCTTTAGTAATCTTAAATTTACCTAATTCTGAAGTATTATTAACATGAGGACCGCCACAGATTTCTTTAGAAAAGTTACTAATACTATATACCTTAACTTTAGCCCCATATTTATCTCCGAATAAACCAATAGCACCTTCTTTCTTAGCTTCATCAACCGATTTTTCTTCACAAGCAATTTCTAATTTAGCCTGAATTTGTTCATTAACTAGATTTTCTACTTTCTTAATTTCCTCATCGGTCATTTTTTCCGGATGAGAAAAATCAAATCTTAATCTTTCTGCATTTAAATTAGAACCTCTTTGTTCTACGTGACAACCTAATACTTTTCTCAGAGCTTCGTGTAATAAATGAGTGGCTGTATGATATTTAGTAACTATTTCTGAATGATCAGCTAAACCACCTTTAAATTTTCCAGCTGAAGCAGTTCTTGATAATTCTTTATGTTTTTTAAACTCCTCATGAAATTCTTTTTTATCTATATATAAAAGATGTTTGGCTAATTCTTGGTTAATCATTTCTAGGGGGAAACCATAAGTTGAATATAATTTAAAAGCGTCTTTCGGTGTTATTGCATTTATTGCATATTGTGAAGGTTTTGGTTTTTTTTCTGGAGATAATCTTATCGCTACGGAATTATGAGTTTTGTCCTTTCCAATTTTAATAAGTTTTTCTAATTCTTTCAATCCTTTGTCTAAGGTTTTTTCAAATTGGTTTTCTTCCTTTTTTAAATTATCTAAAACAAGTTTTTGATTAGTTTCTAGCCCAGGATAAATATCTTTCATTAAATTAATAACAACTTTAGCTATTTCTACTGTTAAATCAATATCTTGAGGGATATTTAATAATTTACCATGACGGATAGCTGTTCTTAATAATCTTCGTACTACATAGCCTTGATCTAAATTAGAAGGAGCTATTCCTAAATTATCGCCCATAATAAAAACAGCGCTTCGAATATGATCAGCAATTATTCTAATAGATTTTAATTCAGTTTCATTAGGATTTGAAATATTAGCTAATTTTTTAATTTGATTAACAATTGGAATAAATAAATCGCAGTCATAAACATTGTCAGCATTATTTAAAAGTGCCGTAGCTCTGTCTAAACCAAAACCAGTATCAATTTGTTTATTTTCTAATTCTCGATAGCTACCATCTGAATTTTTATAATAAAACATAAAAACATCATTCCAAATTTCAGCATACTTTCCACAAGAACATCCTGGTTTACAATGATCAGAACATTTTTTTTGACCAGTATCAATAAACATTTCTGTATCTGGACCACAAGGACCACAATTTCCAATTGGTCCCCACCAATTATCTTTTTTGGGTAATGGGAATATTTTTTCATTTTCTAGAGCTTTAATATTTGCAGTTTGAAAACATTCTTGCCAATATTTTATAGAGTCAGTGTCTTTGGGAATATTATTTTTTTGATCACCCTCAAATACAGTTATATATAATTTATTAGGATCAATTCCTAGCCATTCTTTTGATGTTAAAAACTCCCAAGACCATTTTACAACTTGTTCTTTATTATAAGCACCAAAAGGCCAATTACCTAACATTTCAAAAAAAGTTAAATGCCAAGAATCACCAACACAATCAATATCACCAGTACGAATACATTTTTGGCAATTAGCGATAGCTGTTCCAGCCGGATGTTTTTCACCCATTAAAAATGGAGTTAGGGGTTGCATGCCAGCAGTATTGAATAAAGTAGTAGAATCATTTTCCGGAATCAAAGAAGCACTAGGAGTTATAGTATGTCCTTTGGATTTAAAAAATTCTAAATATTTTTTTCTAATATCAATAGAGTTCATGATAGAATTGTAGCTACTTTTAAAATGAAAGTCAAAAAATCCTTGACTAAGGTCAAGGATTAATTATTTATATTGTCTTTATTCGTCCATATCAGGAACTGCAAATCTTAAAATTATTGAACAACCCACAATAAATATAATGATACTGATAATTGTTCCAATCAAAAATTTTTTCATTCAGACCTCTGTTTTAAAAAATTATCCATGGGTAATGAGGTTGTAATTATACCAACTATCCAACTTGTTATTATCATTCCTAAAAAAATCATTAGAATGGTTTTGAGTATTTTTTTCATTTTCTCCTCCTAATTCCAATCGTTTATGGTATAAGGATCAAACAAAACTTCTGTTGTTGGGATAATTCTTTCAATATCAATTCTAATTTGATTTTCATCGTTAGATCTAGGACAACGAACAGAAATGTCGATAGGATAGTTCAAAACTTTTTTAATTTGAGTATTAACTTTTTTTCCTCTTTCTACACCAATAACTTTCGTTAATAAAATTTTTCCTTGTTTACATATTTTACATTGAAGGGTAATTTTATTACCAGCTATTTTTTTGATTAGAAATTTAAGAGTGATCTTGTCTTCTTTTTCTCCTAAAAAAGGATTTAATTCAAGATCAGTTTCTTCTCCGGTTTTAATTCTAATATCTCCAGAATCAGCAGAACCTCGAGAAATTATAATTGATGCAATAAGGATTATTGCGATAAAGAATACAACGATCATAGATATTCCGATAATTTCCCAGAAGGTAACTTTTTTATTCTCTTTTTCAATTTCATCTGCAAAAAGAAAAGAAAATAAAACCAATAATAAAATAAAAAATACAATAACCTTTTTCATAACAACCTCCATAATTTTATATTTTTCTATATTAGTTTTATTACTTTAAAGTGATTTTGTCAACCTCACTAATAAAAAAAACAGGCATTGGAAATCTCCAGTGCCTGTATTGTATTGTAGATTGTTCTTATCCTATTTCATCAGGATCATTTTTTTTGTTGAAGTATAGTTTCC
>Ga0307990_1002087_pt1 | contig 16242 bp, 13 predicted proteins | sample EllFjometagen129_FD_203168 | JGI IMG/M metagenome (GOLD analysis project Ga0307990, IMG submission 203168) | Marine microbial communities from Ellis Fjord, Antarctic Ocean - #129 | ecosystem: Environmental > Aquatic > Marine > Unclassified | place: Southern Ocean | collected 2014-10-08
ATAGATTTTACATTCGGCGATTATGTTCTCGGCGTGGATGAATATGTTCTCGTAGTTGAAAATATTGCGGCTTTCGAAACCAAGTACGGCGGTGGCTATCCGATAGCAGGCCAATATACAGGTTATCTTAATAACGCCGGCGAAGAGATTGTTCTAAGAGATGCAGCTGGGGCTGAGATACACGACTTCGATTATAAAGACGGCTGGTACGACATTACTGACGGTGGTGGGTTCTCACTTGCGGTTGCGGATGAATACAGCGCAGATGTTAATGACTGGGATTTGAAAGAAGGCTGGCGTCCCAGTTCAGTGGTTGACGGTACGCCTGGTGACGAAGAAGATGCATCGATACCGCCTTTAGGTTCAATAGTAATTAACGAGGTGCTCGCTCATTCACATATGGCAGCACCGGACTGGGTAGAGTTTTATAACACGACAGGTTCTGCGATTAATATTGGAGGCTGGTTCCTTAGCGACTCAGAAAAAGACGACCCTAATATGAAAAAGTATGAGATAGCGACTGGTACTGCAATTGGTGCCTACAGCTATAAGGTCTTTTATGAGGATCAGCATTTTGGTAACGAATCAGATCCGGGCAGTAACATAACGTTTGGTCTAAGCGAAGGCGGCGAGACAGTGTATTTACGTTCAGGCGACGGTGGTGTCATTACAGGCTATATCGAGCAGGAAGACTTCGGCGCATCAGAAAGCAATGTAGCTTTCGGCAGATACGAAAAGAGTACGGGCACACACAACTTCGTAGCGATGAGCACCAACACACCTGACGCAGCTAACGCATATCCAAAAGTTGGTCCTGTAGTTATCAATGAGATAATGTACAACCCCGCAAGTGACATCGACGAGGAAGAATACGTAGAGCTTCACAACATTACCTCGTCGCCAGTGACATTGCAGACTTACGATGCTGTCTATGGTATATATGTTCCGTGGCAGCTACAAAACGATGTAGAGTATACGTTCCCATTGAATACAACGATCCCAGCTAATAGTTATCTGATAATTGCAAAAGACGTAGCTACATTCAATACGACCTATGGCTCTATGCCTTTTGGCGTAGCAGTGCTTGGTCCTTATGATAAGAAGCTTGATAATGGCGGTGATAAGCTTGACTTAATGATGGCGGGTGATAAAGAGCCTGGCGAAGACAGATATTATATTCGTGTTGATAGATTAGGCTTTAGTGATGGCCACCATCCGGAAAACTTTGACGGCATTACTGACCCCTGGCCTACAAGCCCGGACGGCGGCGGCGATTCGTTAAGCAGAAGATATGAAGATGTCTACGGAAACGACCCCAACAACTGGCAAGGCCAAACCAAAACCCCGGGGGAAAGTAATTGATAAACTGCAACCTGGATTTAGTCGAAAAACTCTATATGAGTAAAATAACAAAAGCATTATTTTTAGCAATTGCTTTGGGACTTTTTGTAAATATTACAATTGCTGATATTGCAAACACGGATATCAATAAAGATTACCGTGTTAATTGGAAAGATTTAAATCTCTTTGCAAACCAATGGCTCGACGACCCTTGCGATGAGCCGCAATCAGCTGACCTAAACTACGACGGCGATGTCAACTTTCAGGACTTCGCATCTTTGGCAGCCAATTGGGAGAAAAACGATATACCGCTTGTTATAAATGAGTTCATGGCTGACAACAATGATATTCTTGCAGATAATTATGGAGAGTTTGACGACTGGATAGAAATTTACAATCCGGGACAAAGATCAGTAAATACAAAAGGCATGTTCTTAACTGATGACAGCGATTTAGCAGAACCAAACCTTTGGCCAATGCCGGAACTGATAATAGCACCAAACCAGTACGTACTAATCTGGGCAGATAATCAGCCAACACAGGGAAATTTACACGCCACGTTTAAATTGAGTGCTTCAAGCGACGACGTAATCCTGGTTGACATTGATAGCATAAGCGTAATCGATTCAGTAGATTTCGACTCGCAAAAAGAAAATTATTCTTTTGGTCGAATCCCAAATGGTCAAGGCCCTTGGCGAGTACTTGGTTCGCCTTCACCTTTAGCAGAAAATATACCATTTAGCCCAGGTGATATTGTTGTAAATGAGATCATGGCCCATTCTGATATTATCCATCCGTATGACTGGATAGAGCTAAAAAACACATCAGATTATGATATCGATATTTCTGGTTGGTTCCTGAGTGATTCAGACCAGGATGATGCAAATTTAATGAAATACGAGATCGCTCAAGGCACTATATTGCCACATGGTGATAACGGCTTTATAGTATTTTATCAAAATCTCCATTTTGGCAATCCAGCGGAGACAGGCTGTAACAAACCTTTTGGCCTTAGTGAAAACGGTGAAATGGTCTGCTTGTCACCTGGGCAAAATGGCTCTCTCATGGGCTATACCCTAACTGAAGTTTTCGGAGCCTCCGACAAAGATGTCTCATTCGGAAGATACCAGAAAAGCACCGGCTCACATAACTTCACAGCAATGGCAGAGGCAACGCCAAATGAAGAAAACTCCTACCCTAAGGTAGGCCCAATAGTCATCAACGAAATAATGTACAACCCTGCAAGCGATGTCGACAACGAAGAATATATTGAGCTGTATAATATTACCTCTTCAGCTGTAACTCTATACGACTACCATGAAAGCCTCCCATGGAGATTCACCAGCGGCATAGGTTATATTTTCCCAGCCAATACTACGATCGCAGCCTACAGCAGATTAATTATAGCAAAAGACCCTGCAACATTTACGACAAAATACGGCCCATTGCCTACCGGCGTTGGGCTGCTTGGCCCTTATGATGCTAAACTCAGCAACAGCGGGGAAAAAATAGAGCTATCCAAACCCGGCGACATTGATGAAGATTTTATACGTCATTACATACTGGTTGATAAAGTAAGCTATGACGATGATGATCCCTGGCCTGAAAATGCCGATGGCGATGGAGCTTCGCTTAGCAGAAAAGTTGCTTCCGACTACGGAAACGATCCTGCCAACTGGTTAGGAACTATCCCGCCTACGCCGGGCAATTAAAAATATCTTGACATTCAATCAAATCCCGCCTATTTAAGAATTTGTAATTTCTTTAAAAATATGGTTGGGATGGATTATAAGAATAAAAAAATTGCTGTGCTTGCACCGGTAGCCTGGAGAACGCCACCAAAAGCTTATGGCGCGTGGGAGACTGTAGCAAGCAATATTGCCGAAGGGCTCGTAAACCGAGGCTGGGATGTTACCCTATTCGCTACGGCTGATTCTATAACCAATGCAAAACTCCAGGCTGTTATAGAAAAAGGTTACGAAGAAGACAAGGCAACAGAACCAAAGGTCTGCGAATATCTCCATATAAGTAATCTTATGGAACAAGCCGACAAGTTCGACCTAATCCACAATAATTTTGATTTCCCGCCCTTAACATACAGCAAACTCATAAAAACTCCGATCTTAACCACGATCCACGGCTTCAGCTCGCCGGAAATTTTAAAAATCTATCGGAAATACAAACACAACTATTACACATCAATAAGCGATTCCGACCGCGACTGTCAGCTTGACTACCTCGCCACCGTTTATAACGGCATAGACATATCACAGATTACTTTTCATGAAAAACCAGGCAACGATCTCGTTTTCCTCGGCCGAATACACCCAGATAAAGGAACACATCTTGCCATCGAAACTGCAAAAAAAGCTGGCATAAAATTAATAATAGCAGGCATAATTCAGGACCAGCAATACTTCGACAAAATGGTCAAACCTCACATAGACAACAAAACCGTTGAATTCGTAGGCCCGGTTGACCCGCCAAAACGCAATAAACTATTCGCACGCGCAAAAGCACTCCTGCATCTTCATACAATACCAGAAAGATTTGGTCTGGTAATAACCGAAGCAATGGCAGCGGGCGTACCGGTAATTGCTATGGATCTTGGCTCTCCCAGAGAGATCATCATCGATAACAAGGTCGGATTCCTTGTCAACAACACCGACCAGGCAACTCAGGCCATAAATAAAACCGACCAGATCAACCGTCATGATTGTCGCCAACATGTAAAACAAAACTTCAGCATTGAACAAATGGTCTGCGGATATGAAAAAGTTTATAAAAAGATATTTCAATTAGAAGCTGAAAAAAACTAAAAACGGAAGATACAAAAAATGATAAAGCAATTCGTAACCCGTTACAAAAACAATCCAATACTAACCAAAGATGACATTCCCTATAAAGTCGAGACCGTCCACAACGCCGCTGTAACAAAATTCAAAGGCCAATATATAATGCTCTTCAGAAGTCATCTCGATACAGGCAGATCAATTATTGGACTGGCAAAAAGCGACGACGGTTTCAATTTCAAAAGCTCGGATACTCCTTTCATGACACCATCCAAAGAACCTTTGTTTTCTGAATATGAAGAGTTCGGCGTAGAGGACCCGCGAATAACTTTCCTTGAAGATACCTACTATATAACATACTCTGCATACTCCAAACATGGCGTCCGTATCGGTCTGGCAAAAACCACAGACTTTGAAAACCTCCAGCGACTCGCTTTCATCACCCAGGCAGACTACCGCAACACAGTGATCTTTCCCGAAAAAATCAATGGCCGATACGTTAAACTCGACAGGCCTCACTCTGATATCAGCCCATGGTCAACATGGATAAGCTTTTCCCCAGATTTGATTCATTGGGGCAATTCACAACTCATAATGAAGCCCGTAAAATACCACTGGGATGAAATGAAAATAGGCCCGGGTGCACCGCCGATCAAAACAGACAAAGGCTGGTTAGAGATTTATCACGGCGTATTTCCAACGATGGATGGTTGCATTTACAGACTCGGAGTTGCACTGCACAAACTCGATGAGCCGGAAATAATATTAGGCGTTGGTGACAGGTGGATACTACAACCAGAGGACCCGTGGGAGATCGTCGGATATGTTCACAACGTAGTCTTCAGCTGCGCAGCTGTTGCCGAAGATGACGGAACCGTAAAAATATACTGGGGCGGCGCAGATAAAGTAATGTGCGCCGGAACCGCTGTAATCGATGAACTTGTCGAACTATGCCTGACCCAGTCAAGACCAGCATTATAAAAATTATCACTGAATATTCTTACGGTCCATAAGCAGTATAACTTTTTTATAAATATCAGCCGGCAAAGTTTCCTTGAGTTTCTTACAAACCATCCGCAAAGGCGTCCGTTGGGTCGTATGGATAAGCACAATATGCTCATTATCCAGATTTTCAAGCAGCTTGGCAAAATTATCTATATGAATATGCCTGCCCGCTTTTGCTCGGTCAATATGATCATCTTCAAAGAAAGTACATTCCGTGATTAGTATTTTGCTCTTGGCAACATAGTCCAACTGAGAATAATCAACACATTGGCTGTCACCTAAATACGTCACTATCGGCAACTCAACCGGATTATCGATCACAACGCCCTGCTTTTTAAGCTCTACGATTTGAGGCCCATTAAGCCCAGCATATTCGGGTTTTATCTTCTTACGTTTTTCAATTACCGTATACCCAACCGACCCTCTCGAATGCTTTACCGGAAACACTCTGGCAAAAAGATTAGGTTTGATCTTAAATTCATCACCCGGGGCAACTGAAACAAGATTAGCCGGCACTTCATTGCCGTCAAGCCTGCCCCATGCATCAATAATCTGCTGGATAGGTCTGATAAGTCCCGCAGGAGCCACAATCGTCCCAGTTGCTATACCGCAGAAATTGCGATGCGACAAATAATAAGCCAACCCCGCTGCATGATCCATATGCCCGTGAGTCAACAATACATTATTAATCGAGATCACCTGATCAGGAGCTTTACCTATATCAAAACAAACATCCAGTTGAGGCATAGCTATAACAGTTTCTTCACCGGCTATCGAATAACCGATAATTTCCAAACCTTCTATTTCTGTTTTTGCAAGTCTGTGACTCGGCATATTGTTATTCCAATCCCAATTAAATTTTTCGCTTTATCCGCGGGTAAATAACTCAAAGATAAGAAGTTATAGATTTATTCGCGGAAATTTATTACCATGAATGGTATTATTCCAAAAAAACAAATTAACCCCCTAATAGTAGAATTGATACGCCTTTCTGTCAATTTGTTTTTGCCGAGACTTGTATAAATACACTGCATGTTTTATCATAGAACCATATTTTTATCAGGGATTAACGCTTATGGTTGACAAAAGAAGACATCGAGGCCCAAACCCTAAGGACAAAAAATTATTTGCTCCAGACCAGCTGCCGAAGCTGCATACCGCCGTCGCCGATGTTTGCCTGCTGTTAACCAAAGGCTATGCATCCAAAAGCTCATTAAAACTCGTTGCTGACAAATTCTCCCTGACTGAAAGACAAAGGTTGGCAATAATGAGAGCTGCATGCAGCGACCAGCAACTTGCACAAATACAGCAAAACCAAATTCAACTCACACAAGCAGCCAACAAACCAATAGCGATCGACGGATATAACACTTTGATTTCTATCGAAGCCGCAATGAGTAATGGACTCGTCTTAAAAACACAATCTGGATGTTACAAAGACCTAGCTTCAATACACGGCTCATACAAAAAAGTCTCTGAAACAATACCCGCAATAAAACTAATAGCCGATTTCCTCGACGAAAACGGCCTTAAAGATATAATATGGTTCTTCGACAGACCTGTATCAAACAGTGGTCGACTCAAAAAAATGATCGAAGAAATGGCAAAAGAAAATAACTGGCAATGGAAAATAGAACTTTCAAACTCCCCTGATAAAGACCTGGTAAACTCCAACAGGATAATTGCAAGCAATGACGGTATAATAATCGAAAAAACTAAGTGGCTAAACCTCACTGCCGAGATAATAAAAACAAAACTCCCAAACACATGGCTTATAGACCTTGCTGATTAGCCTTGACTCAATCAAAAAATAAAAAATACCAGATGATAATTAGAAATGTAAAAAGGAGCGGCCGTGAACCCGATTAGTAGTCCACGGCCTAAGAGTATTATGTGTTAGCAATTTTTAACATACGCTCGTATTGATTACACAATAATTGCACCACTAACCATGCTACCCTTCAACATCCCTTTCTTTTAATTTGTTCTTGATATATTCGCTGGCACTGACCGCCACATCTTTGCTGACATCAACACACTTTCGCATCCCAATGTTTATCTTCTGTGCCATTTCAGGCGATATTGCCGCTGCTGAATTCAACTGCCCCTGATACGAATCTCCTGCCTCTGCCGTCGCGGGAGCTGTCATATAAATCGCCGTTGCAAATCCCGCACAATAAATCAAAACCAAAAATATAAGTTTCATCATCTTTCATAACCCCCTAAAGAGAGCCAACATAATATCTTTCATCCTCACTACTAAAACCTTAATATACAAACCTCCAACTGCAAAATTTCTACTGGTAATTCTTGAAACATATCCCAATGTCCTATCTGATACACAAAAACACCCCTTTTATCCGGACCTCCCAACAAAAAAAGCAACAAAGCCTAAAGGGTAGCCCTAAAGCCTTGCTGCTTGATATCTGATTCAAGCCGATAAATATTGTCGGCCTGTAATACTGCTTGTTTTCTAAACCTGATTCTTATCGAGTGTTTTTTTTAAAGTCTCACAAACCAGCTCCACATCCTCTTTGCCTAAGTTATTATAGAATGGAAGTGCTATCGTACAATTGCATGTCGCGTCAGTCACAGGAAAATCACCAACCTTATAGCCAAACTGATCAATCATGAAAGGCTGCAAATGTACGGGGGCAAAATAATTGCTGACCTGAATCCCCTTTTCATGCATATCCATTAATACCTGGTTACGTTTTTCCAAAGTGATATTTTTTACCCGCACAACAAAAACGAACCAGCTCATATCAACACCTTCGCCCACAACAGGAACTATAAGCCTGTCCTCGCCAGCCAACAGTTGCTGATAATATGCCGCAACTTTTTTTCTCTTAGCTTTAAATTCGTCAAGCCTCGAAAGCTGGACAATACCCAAAGCGCAGTTAATATCGCTCAGCCTGAAATTATAGCCTAATCTGGCATGACTAAGCCAACCACCGCCGGCGCCTCTGCCCTGATTACGCAACGAAACACACATATCCGCCCACTGGTCATTATCGGTAATGATAATACCACCCTCTCCGGTAGTGATCTGCTTATTAGGGTAAAAAGCAAAAAAGCTTATATCGCCGAAAGTCCCCGCCTTTTTGCCGTTCAAAGCAGAACCCAAAGCCTCACAGCTATCCTCAATAAGATACAGATTGTGCTTACGGGCGATTTCAAGATATTTATCAAAATAAGCAGGATTGCCAAAAGCCTCGATAGGCAAAATCGCCTTGGTCTTATCAGTAATCTTTTCTTCAATCTTTGTATGATCCAAATTCATCGTAACCGGGTCAATATCAACAAACACCGGCTTCGCACCGGCCATCATTATCGTAGTCACTGTTGCGATAAAAGTAAAAGGCGTTGTGATAACCTCGTCACCCTCGCCGATACCCAAAGCCAGCATAGCCAAATGCATACCGCTGGTACCGCTGTTGACCGCTACCGCACGTTTTCTACCTGTATATTCAGTAAAGACACGCTCAAATTCACCCAGCTTAGGCCCAAGTGAAAGGTTCGGACTTCGCAAAACCTCACAAACCGCTTCGATCTCCCTTTCTGTAATATCAGGCCTGGACAAATTAACTTTCATTACGACTCCTAATGTAGATGTAGTTTTTCAACAGTAAAGCCTGTATTATAACCTATCTTGTCAACTTTTTCATTATCTAAAATTAAGAAACTTTTGTAACATACAGGCCTTAAAAACTGATATAATTACCTGTACTGTTAATATATTATGATATTATTGTGGAATATGAGCCACGGCAATAAACAGGGCTCTTAATTATGAAGATTTAGAAAGGTCAAAATGAAAAAAGACTCAGAAAATTTCCTGAAACAGCTGCTTGAAGCACCAAGTCCGTCAGGCTATGAACAGCCCGCAGCAAAAATATTCCGTAAAAGAGTTAAAAAATCAGCAGATAAACTGATCACTGACGTCCACGGAAACAGCATCGCTGTCCTGAACCCAAACGCAAAATTCAAATTCATGATTGCAGGCCATATCGACGAAATCGGTCTGATAGTTACCTATATAGATGATAAAGGTTACATCTACACCGCCCAGATTGGCGGCATGGATCCATCTTTATTGGTAGGCCAAAGAGTAAAGATCATGACCGAAAAAGGTGAGGTTTTTGGCGTTATAGGTCGAAAAGCCATCCACCAAATGGAGCCGGAAGAAAGAAAGAAAAACGTCGAAATGAAAAATATCTGGGTCGACATCGGAGCAGATTCAAAAAAAGAAGCGGAAAAAAAAGTTGCCATCGGAGATCCGATCGTAGTAGATGTTCTCTACAGAAGACTCAACGGCGATAAAATTGTCTCCCGTGCAACTGACGACAAAGTCGGTGCATTCATCGTCGCAGAAGTTATCCGTGCACTATCCAAAAAGAAACTTAATATCTCAGTCGCCGGCGTTGCAACTGTACAGGAAGAAGTTGGTCTGCGAGGTGCAATGACTTCTGTTTATACTGTAAATCCCGATGCCGGAATCGCTATCGATGTTGGTTTTGCTTCTGACCACCCCGAAACAGACCCGAAAAAAACCGGTACTGTCGAACTCGGCAAAGGACCAGTTCTACATAGAGGACCAAACATCAACCCTGTTCTCGAAAAAGCACTTTTCAAAACCGCTAAAAGAATAAAAATTCCTTACCAGGTCACAGCAGAACCAAGAGGCACAGGAACAGATGCAAATGCAATGCAGCTCTCCAGAGGGGGTGTTGCAACCGCCCTGCTGAGCATCCCAAACAGATACATGCACACGCCTGTAGAGGTTATCTCTCTAAAGGACCTCCAAACCAGCATAAAACTGCTTACCGAATACATAGCTTCTCACCCAGCCAAAAGAGACTATCGGCCTTAAAATACATTTATGAAACGACAAAAGCCCTGACCATCGAACCGGGGCTTTTTTATTGTCCTGATATCGATTTGATACTAATAAATTTTTATATCACCATTTGATGTTGAAATTTTCAGCTTATTTTTAGTGCTACCGTCACCAATCACCCATTTGCCGGTGCCTTTTATTTCACCTTTAAAATTCAAAAGAAACTGACTATTAATCTTACCATTTCCGGTAGAAATCTCAACTGTCGCCGAATCCCATCTCGGCGCCTTCAAATCTATATCACCATTGCTGGTACACATAACAATATTTGAAACGTCCGCCGACTCAGCCGAATAAAACAAATCTATATCACCATTACTGCTTACCAAATCAGAATTCCCTTTAACATTATAAACTCTGATATCTCCATTCTTTGTCTTAGCTATTATATTTTTGCCCACCTGATTTAATTTAATATCACCATTCCTGCTTTCTACAATTGCATTTGAACCGATACTACATCCTTTGATGTCTCCATTTTTGGTTGTAGCTGTCATATTTTTATCAATTTGGTTAACAAAAATGTTACCATTTTTACTTACAAAGGTAACCGCCATCGGTTTAGGGCCAAGGATATCTAAACTGACGCTAACACTCTCGTATTCTCCGGTATCAGGTTTTTCAATTTTCACAATTATTTTATTATCTGCTTCTTCGAGCGATACCTTTGTTTCCTCTGCCAGTCTTTGTGCTGTTTCCATAGCCCTTGCCCTGGCTTGTATTTTTGCGATAACTCTGCAATCGCTCGTCTCATTGCCACTATATACTATATCACCATTTTTGGTTTGTGCTTCAAAAACCTCAACACCGTTAGCAGGTATTGACAACTCAACACTCCGCTCATATTTCTCTTGCGGCTCACAGCCGATACTAAAACTAACAACAATAAAAAACAATAATATTGTAAATAATTTTGATGCTTCCCGAATTGTCTTCATTTTCATACTCTCGCATTAAAACATTTTTTATTTTAATCTACTTCTTTGCTCTTTTGTTGTCAAATAAATAATCTCTGCCTGCGGGCAAGAAAATTTTTACAATAACGTGACATATAATGTTAATTATTTGAAAAAACATCTTGACTTGTGCCCTTTTTTCTGATAGAAACCGCTTAGACTTTAAGTGAGGACTTGTTTTATCTGATGGGGCAACATTATGTCCGAATTCGAAACGATTAGAACTGTAGCTAAAGAGACTCTTGCGATACCAAATTCGGGCCAATCATCTGATTATTCCCTCTGGGATCGCAGCCAGCGACTCGTGCGCAATGTCGAATACATCTGTCAGCTTCCCGAAATTAAGAATTCAAGCCTTGATATCGATATATCCAGCCTGATTATTGCGACTTATTTCTGCCAGGCCGGTCTTGCTCATCAATACAAAAATAAAAATTCAGCTTCAAAATCCCGTACAATCTCAGCTAATACCGGCAATACACTTGAACTTTGCTCAGCAATTATAGAAAAAAAACTCAGCCCAATTCTCGAAAAAACACAAATAAACAAAATATCAAAGATCATCACTGGAAGCGGCAGTCATTTAACGGATATAACTGAAGCAATGATACTTTCTGACGCACGGAATCTCGACGATATGGGGGCTACCGGCATATTCAATGAATTCAAACGACACATCATTCAAGGCAAAGGCGTTACAGACGCACTGCAAAGCTGGAAGAAAAAAATCGACTACCGATACTGGCAGGCAAGGCTAAAAGAAAGCTTCAGATTCGAACCCGTCAGAAAACTCGCTCAACAAAGGCTCTCTGCTACAGAATATTTCATGAACCAGCTAAAGATCGAACACTCCGCAAAAGACCTGGAAGAACTATCCGCATAACTTACTACCTAAAAAGACCTTACATGCAATTTGGCATTCTCTGTTAATAATCCTCAATATAAATTTTTAAGTTTTTTTCAATCCTTGTAACCTTTACATCTAAAAACAGGTATAACCAACCAGAAAGATATTGTAAAACAATTGAGGGTAGCTCTAATAATTGCTTTTATACACCGTTGACAGAACCCGAAAACCCCGATATTGTTGCGATTGATCAACTATTCATTAAAAGGAATAAGAAAATGAAAAGATCACTTATTTTGGTTTTACTGTTTGCAGTAGTTTTTACCCATCAATGCAGCGCAAAACCATTGGATCCAACTATTATTGACTTCAATGCCGGTTGGCTGTTTCATGCTGACTATGATCAATTCAATCAATCGAGAATTGGCGATCTCATAAAGCAACAAATGTCTTTGCTGGGTCTTGACAGCCACCTGACCGATTTTTCTGACAAATTTGCCTTTCATCCACTCGAAGACGTCAACAGCGTAACTATCTATGGCCAAGGTGAAGATAAATCAAAAGCCGTCGCATTTGTCTATGCCAACTTTGATAAACAAACTTTGCTCAACCTGCTGGAAAATGACTCCACTCATGAAATAATCGAATACAAAAAGCAAAAGATACACAAATTCAGAAATAAAAAACGAGCCGACGATGAAGGCAAAATAACTTTTGTTCTGCTAAATGCAGACAATATCATACTCTCAACAGGCCTTGATGCTGTTAAAACCGCGGCTGATAATCAAAATATTAACGGAAACAACGTGGCAAATACGGAGTTGCTAAACCTTTTAGAAAACAACTCCTCAGCGATAATACAATTAGCGGGAATAAATATAGCTGAAAACTTAGGTCCAAAAAACAACTCCATCGTACTAAAGCAAACCGATACACTCTCAATAACGATCGGCGAACTCAACGAAATATTTTACATCGACTTAAATTTGAAAGCCTACGACTCGCAGACTGCTGTTGACATTGAAAACATGATGCGGGGATTTATTTCATTAGGACTGTTGGCACACGAAAAACACCCCCAATGGACAAAAATAGCTGAAGCAACTCAAGTGATAAGAAAAAATAAAACTATAAACGTATATTTCGAAGCTGAACCTGAATTTATAATTTTAATGTCTACCGAAGCCTGGAAAAAGAAAATGGCAACGAAATGTACGGATTTAAATCCATAAAGAATATGGCGGATTTGCAGAACGATTTAAAGTTATTAACAAATGAGCAACTTGCTGCTAAGGTTAAAATTGGATGTAAGGATAGTTTCTCAGAATTAGTCCTGCGTCTGAACAATAGATTGCTTAGCTTTCTGCTGGCAAGAACAGGAAAATTTGAAGATGCCGAGGACTTAGCACAGGAAACATTTGCTAAAGCTTATAAAAATATTAAAAAATTTAATGACAGATGGAAATTTACGACATGGATATTCACGATCGCTGTCAGACTGGCCAATAGCCATTACAGAAGGCGAAAAACTGCATATAACATTGAAGATATAGGCGATTTCGAACATAAAGCTGATGGACCCGAAAGAATCGTTGAAAAGCAGCAGCAGTGGGAAAATATCTGGCTTCTGGCCCAAAAGACTCTCAGTTGGAACCAGTATCAATCACTCTGGCTTAAATACGCTGAGGATTTGCCGATTAAAGATATCGCCAAAATACTGGGCAAAAGTAAAGTGAACATAAAAGTGACATTGTTCAGAGCAAGAAATAATATGGCCGACGTGTTGGCTGATAAAATTTGAAAAGGAATAATATGTTTTGCTGGTTTTTTAAATTATTGATTTCACATAACCTGGATAACAAAACCAAAAACAGCAGGTTTGTTGAAAAACACATTGCCGCTTGTAAAAGCTGCTCTCAGTTTTACGATTCTGCAAAAAAACTCGAAGACAAGCTGATACAAGACGCCAAAAGTTTGCAGACCAAAACTGCACCGACCACTGTTGATATAACAAAATTCAAACAAACCGACGTCCCCGTCCGTCATACAACGAAGATCAAATCAGCTTTGCTCGCCGCAGCTGCCTGCATAACCATAGCTGTAATTTTCTCCGCGGTATTAAATATTCAAAAAACCAATGAAACAAAAAAACTTAAACAGATAAAATCGCAAGAAACCTTAAAATTCGCCCTTTCAACCCATAACCTTATTACTGACAATATCCAGACTCAAGATTCTGCTTTAAAACTTGTTCAGGTAATGGCAAAGCCATATAAAAACGAAATCGACACCATAAAAAACGAAACCAAAACAGCTTTGATATTTCTGGTAAGCTGCATAGATGTTCATATTGATAATAACCAGAAAAATATAATTATAAATTGATTCTCGCGTCAAAAGTCGTTTTTTGAACTCAAAATCAGCCTTTAAGATACTGAAAACAAGCTCTCAAAATACTTATGACACCGGCGTCTGAATTAGCAAGAAAGGAATCGCTTAATGTTATTAAAAAATAATCTGCCCCGATCTACCACCAGAAAATTTTCAGCACTAATTTTTATTCTCCTGTTGTCTCTGACAACTTTTGCTGCCGCTGCCGAGGTGATCAAGCAAACCCCAGCCAAAGTATTAGCTCAATATGGTAGGGGCAAACTGCTCGAAATAAACAACCAGAAAATACTCCTCGTTGCAGGCACTAACTACGAAATGGGTTATCAGCAAGGCAAACTGCTCCAGAACGAAGTGAAAGCTCTCGTAGAAAGAATCCTCTTTATCGTCCGCGGCGCAGAAGCAACAAAAGCAAAAGCATTCCTCCAACCCGGAAGTATAGAAAACGCATTTGAAAGAACAAGGCCATTTATCGATGAAAGATATTTTGAGGAAATGCAGGGCATCGCCGACGGTGCAGGCATTGACCTCAGAGATGTCCACCTCGCAAATATATTCCCGGAGCTTTTCCATTGCAGCGGATTCGCCCTGTTCGGCAATGCAACCAAAGGCGAAAAACTCCTTCACGGCCGAATCCTCGACTATATGACAGAAGCAGGTCTGCAAAAATACGCCCTGGTCACAATAGCAAAACCAGCCGGATTCAACAATTATGTCACCGTAGGCTTTCCAGGATTAGTAGGCTCTGTGACATGCATGAACGACAAACAAGTTGCGCTCGGCGAAATGGGAGGCTCAGGAGAAGGAAGCTGGGACGGCACCCCAATGACATTTCTAATGAGAAAAGCCGCTGAAGAAGCAGACCACCTCCAGCAAGCTGTTGATATTTTCAAAAACTCAAAAAGAACCTGCGAATATTATTATGTAATTTCAGATGGTAAGATCCCAGACGGCAGAGGCCTGGCATGCACAAGTGAAAAATGTGACGTCTTAAAACCAAACCAAAGCCACCCCCAACTACCGCACGCTATCGAAGATGTAGTTCTCATGAGCGCCGGTGACAGATACGAACACCTCGCAAGATTAGTAAAAGAAAAATTCGGCAAAATCGATATCGACTACGCTCTCGATTTAATGAACAGACCAGTAGCAATGAAAAGCTGCTTGCACAGAGTTCTCTTCTCACCACAGGATTTAAAACTCTGGGTCTCCAACGCCGTCATGCCGGAAGAAACCGAGCAATACGCCGCCTGCTATCAGCCTTATTACGAATACGACTTTAAAAAATTGCTGACAATAATACCAGATACCACCCCAGCAGGTATTGGAAAGGTCCCCGCATACATAAAGAAGGACATCGCCGCAACACAGCAACCCGCTCAACCAAAAATCCCCGATGTAATCGCAACCGTACCAAGCAGCATAAAAAGGCTTTACCCTGTTTCCACCAACAGCCGCACCCAGCAATTGCTCTCACCATATCGTTTCAAAACTGATGCGTTCGAATACAAAATGAAATTCCAAATACATACCCAGGCTTACGACATCTTCGAAATATCATTCCCTTCAGCTTTCAAAAGCGATATAGAACAAAACAACACTGTCTACTGTGAATACTTCCGAGCAAAAGGAGGTCAGAAAAGAGCATCGGTAATTCTGCTCGACATCCTTGAAGGATCACTGACTGTCTCAAGACTGATCGCCCACAGTCTGGCAAGTAGCGGCATTGATGGTTGCATTATGACACTGCCCCATTACGGCCCAAGAAGAATGCCAGATGATAATCTTATCGAATTCATGAAAGACCCGAATGTGTTTATAACTTCCGTACAACAAGCAGTCATAGATGTAAGAAGAACTGCACGCTGGATTGAAAGCCAACCACAAGTCGACAAAAATCGCATAGGACTTTGCGGCACAAGCCTCGGCGGATACATAGCTGCCTTATCAGGCGGAGTTGACGGCGGATTTAAAAAAATCGCTCTGGTCCTCGCCGGAGCAGATATGCCCACA
>Ga0307990_1002088_pt1 | contig 16235 bp, 14 predicted proteins | sample EllFjometagen129_FD_203168 | JGI IMG/M metagenome (GOLD analysis project Ga0307990, IMG submission 203168) | Marine microbial communities from Ellis Fjord, Antarctic Ocean - #129 | ecosystem: Environmental > Aquatic > Marine > Unclassified | place: Southern Ocean | collected 2014-10-08
GGGAGGTTTCGCTATTTAAATATCGATGCCGCCATAATTAAATTTCGTAAAAATATTTTGATAAATTGTTTATCAGTTAATTAAAAATCGAAAAACACAAATTAATACCCCTAATAAAATCGCTGATAGTTCGGGGCAGACTGCTTCGCTCTATACTAATGACAACTTTTTGCAAAATCTTGAAGAACTGACTATTAAATAGACCTCTCGGTCGCAAGCTCCTTCGAGGTGACACTGTTAGCGTTGTGGTTGTGGGAGGAAGGGAATCGGGCGCAAAGCGCCCGATTCCCTTCCTCCCACATCAACGCGTGGTCAGGGTCATTTCGACCGAAGGGAGAAATCTATTAGGCACTGTCATTCCACTTTTATCTACCTAAACAAAAAACTAAGCCCTGTCACCTCGAAAGAGCTAACAGCCTGCCCCGACCCATCGGGGGCTGTGAGGTTTAACCTGCAAAGAGCATAGTAGCTTCTTACAAAAGGTTGCCATTAGCAGCAGCATTTACTGCACAGAAATCTATTTCATAATGTCATCAAAATAGTTATAGAATCCCCTTATAAACCTCCACGATTTTATCTGTCAGTTTTTCAAGATGAAATTGTTCCAAAACTGATGCCCTGCCCTGCCTGCTCATCTGGATCATTCTTTCAGGATTTGAAAGTACTTCCATCCATTTTGAGGCCAATGCTTCGGCGGTGTTGGGCTGATAAACCACACCACCTCCAGTAAGATTAATAATTTCAGGAAAAGCCCCCAAAGCCGGCTGCACCATAGGAATTCCTGATGCCAACGATTCGAGCTGATACAAGCCGAAAGCCTCCCCCTTGAGCACCGGAACAGAAAGCAAAGAAAGCCCGTTAAAAAAATTGTGAAGCACATCTTTGGAATAATCCTCCACAAATTCGATATCGTTTTGCAGCTTATTCTTTTTGAGTTTTCGCATCCGGGCTTTAATAAATTTCCTGTCATCGCCGGTGCTGCCACCACCCACCCGGATTTTAACATTGTTGAATTTTGGGTTTTGACGAAATAAAATAAAGGCATCGATAAATATCTTAAATCCATTCTCCTCGTTAATTCGTGATAGATAGCCCAAAACAGGGTTTTCGATTGCCGGCTCATGACAGGTATAATTCTCAGGATCGATTCCTACATGAATAGTATGCAACTTTTGGCGGGGAATACGCATTTTTTGCTCCATGACGTTGGCAAAAAAATCGCTTACAGCAATAAATGCATCCACATCCTTTCCCTTTTCGCTCATCATATCCCACACCTTTTGTTGATAGTGCGGAACCATGGCGTCCACCCACACATCTTCATCCTGCAAAGAACAAACTACCGGAATCCCCAGCTCATTTTTAATTTTGTAAGCCAGCCCCAGCAACAATGCGTTGGAAAGATGAACCAAATCAGGTTTTTCATGATCCCTCAGGTAATCAATCAAAAGTTGCAATTCCTCCTGCTGAAAGCCTTCATGACCCCGCAACATCGAAAGAGTCATTTCTTCAAGGCCATGCGCCCGCGTTGATCCTGCTTTTTTTGCCGCATATCTTAGTAAGGGAGCAGAATTAAAAAAACGATACATCCAGTTGGGCATAAGCCTGAAAATGCTGAAATTTTGTTTGAGGTAAATATTTACAGCCCCATAAAAAACAGGGGTTTCATCCTCTTCTTGTTCCTTCCCAACGAAAAGTGGCAGGTAAATGGGAAGTGTGTGTGCCTCATGACCAATAGCATTGAGCGCCTGGGTAAACCCGCTGTCGCGCAGACAATTCCCGCAATAAAATGTTCCGCCGAAACCGGGGACTATGTTAATTATCTTCATTTTAAAAACTTGTCATTTGTAGTCATTAATAGTCAATTGCCCGCCAACTGGCGGGAGTCATTAGTACACTATTTAGTGGTTTAAGGAATATTATTACTTAGGGGTTGCTGAAAAACAAAATCTCACATTATTGACTATTATATTTCGGTGCGCTGCACCTAAAATACTTTTCCTGAATCTTGTTCTATCAAGATTTCGCCACTCTGTGGCTTGAAAAAGGTGCAGAGCACCAATAATCTTTGTAGCAATTGTTTTAGAATTGGAACAAAGGTGTAGCGCACCGTAATATTAAATGCAAGCCTTTTTAAGTATTTGCACAAAAAACCTTGCATTTAAATACATCAATATTGATGTAATAATGAAATAGTCAAAGTGTTATGTATTTTTCAGCAAGCCCTACTTAAACCAGTCTAAAAATCAGTGATGTTGGGGGCTTTAGATTAAGCTCATCAATCCCATCCAAAACCATACACACTGCCATCATCCGCACCAACAACCAATAATCCATCAATTACTGCCGGTGTGGAAAATATGGGGCTGCCGATTTCGTAAGCCCAATGTTTTTCGCCTGTTTCCAAATCCAACAGATAAAGCCTGCCGTCCGTTGATGCAATAACGACCTTACTTTTTGAAATCACAGGTGAGGCTTCAACTTTTCCAAGGGTTTTAAACTGCCAAAGCACTTCTCCTGACATTTTATCAAAACAAAAAACATTTTTACTTCTTGTGCCGATAATCACTTTATCTTCTGAAATAGCCGGTGATCCCAATATTTCCCCGGCTTTTTCGTGTTTCCATAATATTTTATTCTCTGCCATATTTATTCCGTAAAAACCTCCATCGTAATCCCCAACAAAAACCATATCGCCTGAAACAGCAGCAGATGAAGCAATGTAAGTTCCGATCTCAATTTTGATTACGATTTTTCCTGTGTTAACATCCACAAAATGCAAATTGCCATCGCAGCCACCAAAAATAGCCGACTGATTTCCGATTGCAATGGCGCCATTGATGTAATTATCCGATTCATATTTCCAAACCAAATCGCCTGACTGCGCATCCACCGCATGAAGGAAAAAATCGTAACTACCTACAAAAACAGTTTTCGATTTCCTTGTTGGATTATAAGCCCAGGCAGCACCACCAGAAATCTGTCCATCGGTGGTATATTTCCATTTTAGCTCTCCGGTTTCGGCATCGAGGGCAAAAAGAATTCCTTCGAGTGAACCTGCATAAATTGTTTCGTTGAGGTAAAGTGGCGGCGCTTCGATGGAGGTTTCGGTATTGTATTTCCATTTCAAAGTACCGTCAAAATTGATTGCGTAAATATGGCCATCGTTCGATCCGATGAATACGGTCTCATCACAAATAACCGCCGAGGATTTTATGGCATCATCAGTTTTAAAAGTCCATTGTAATTTGAAAGTATCAGGAATATCCACAATTGTAGTTCCGGTTTGCTGGGGGTTTCCCCGAAAGGATGACCAACAATCCTGGTCTTGCGCCAAAGCATTTGAAATGATCGAGAATAGAATAAAAAGTAATATTAAATATTTCATTTTTTATTTATGAGATAATCAGATTATACATCCAGTTTTTTTGATATCGCCCCTGTCGGGCAGAGTTCGGCACATTTCAGTGCAGTGTGGTTTAAAGCTTCTTCCAGTTTTTCGTTAAAAGGAATGTCGATTCTAACTGTGAATCCCCGCCCGATAAAAGTTAATCCAGCCAGCCCTTTTTCGCCTTTGGCAATATCCACGCACAAACCACAGCGAATACACTTTTCGGGTTCATAGATAATGGTTTTATGGGTGGCATATTTTTTTACTAAATTTCTTTTAGTATCTAAATATTTTCGCCTGTTGATTTTGTATTGATCAGAGAAATCGCGAAGCTTACAATTGTCAAGCTTCCTGCAATCGCAGTGCATGCATCGTTGTGCTTCAGTCACAGCTTCGTTACCTATAAAACCATCCAGCGTACCGGCAACAGGCTGCAATCTTTTACTATCGATGGATTCTTTTAAGTATTCGTCAATTTCTTCAGGTTTTAATTTTCCAAATTTTGAATTAAATTTCCTGATTTTTATTTGTGGTTTTTCACCAGAAAGAAACACATCAACAGAGGCCGCAGCAGCTTTGCCCTGAGCCAGCGCCTTAACTGCCATTTTTTGTTCACGGATAATACTTCCACAGGCAAACACGCCGGGATGTTTGGTTTCAAAAGTTTCGGGATAAGCAATTAATCCCGAATCTTGATATTCCAAACCCAAGAAATGAGGGACATTGCTTTCGGTGACACCAGTCGCCAGGACAACCGCATCATACTCTGATGACAATTTGTTATCAAAAATCCCCCTGATAATTAATTCGTTCAGGCGAAATTCAACACCAAAGTCTTCGAGCCAGCTAATTTCTGTTTGTAGTATTTCAGCAGGAAGCTGATCGTGCGGCAGCTTCAGTAACTCACCGCCGGGTTTCATTTCTTTATCGAAAACTATGGCTTTATGGCCATTTTGAACCAAATGAAAAGCACAGGCCAGGCCCGCAGGCCCGGAACCAATAACAGCAACTTTTTTACCCGAAGACTTTAGCTTTGGTGGAAACCAGGGATTTAGTTTTTTGTAATCCTCGGCAGCCACAAACTTCTTCAACTGGCAAATTGATACGGTTTCATCAACACTTGCCCTCCGGCAAACCTTTTCGCAGGGAGCAGGGCAAATATATCCTAAAATGAGCGGTAGGGCAATTTCCTGCTTCACAACCTGTAAAGCCTCGTCAAATCTACCGGCAGCAATAAGCCTGTTCATTTTGGGGATATCCATAAATGCCGGACAAGCCACACGGCAAGGTGCTTCGCAGTCGCCCAGATGATCGCTCATGAGCAACTCAAGGGCTTCCTTGCGTACCTCCTTCACCTCCTCATCATCAGTAATAATTTCCATTCCATCAACAACTTTGGTGGCACACGAAGGCATAAGCTTTCCCGTTTTAGCATCCTTCACCATACACACCATACATGAAGGATGATTGTGATAACCTTCGCCATAGCACATAGTTGGGATTTCAATTCCCTCCATTTGCGCTGCCTGGAGAATAGTCGTCCCTTCCGGGATAGTGATGCTTTTATTATTGAGTTTAATTATCATTGTAAATGATGAATTCAATTCAAAATTAGAATTATTGTTTTTTTATTTTTCTAATTCTATTAAGTTCTTGCACATCCAATAAATCTTTGGGCCTGCCCGATTTAATTTTACTTGAGATCAAATCTTCAAATGACAGGATATTCCACTTTAAAAACTTTTGGCCTGCTACAATAAACTCAACTGATTCGCTGAATGCTTGCTCAAAAGTCTTCCCTGGATTAAACCTTGTAATCAACTCGATTTCAAGATCAGGGCTAAATTTTAATGAAATATTCTGATCGCCATTTTTAACTTCCTGCGGAAAATCGGCAACTTCATATCCTAACTTCCGCAAAGCAAGTAAAAGGTTTTCAAGGTTTGGCAGTGTGTTGTCTATCCAAAAATCAATATCAGCTGAGTGCCGCTTATAGCCATAATAATTAACGGCATTTCCACCCACGAGAATCATTTTGACATGATTTCTTACACAGGCATCAATAAAATCATACACTTCCTGGTTAAAGTTTTTCTCCATCTTTTTTCCGGATCACAAAATTGTTCTTTTTATCGTTGGGATGCTCATAATTATCAGGATGTGGCAATGCCGGAGGGGCACATACCATCTCTATAAAAGTGATTAAACGCTCCCCGGGCGTAAGCTTGAGGAACTCCTCCTCGCGCCGCTTGTTGTTTGCTTCTTTTGTATCGTAATATATTTCCATGGCTGTTGCAAAGATATTGTTTTCTGATTTTTGAGTTATGGAATCAAGTTTTAAAAATAAATTCTTCGAGGTCATACATTGGCTAGCGGAGGATTGTGGATAGGGATTGCCCTTTTTCGAAAGTAACATCAAGAAATTACACTAAATTTGTGCTTTCTTTAAAAAACAACGCTATGCCAACTATATCAATGTTTTATGGGATAATTATCCGAATGTTTTTTGCCCCAAAGGAACATAATCCACCGCATATTCACGTGTATTACCAGGATTATCGTGCAACAATATGCCTCGAGGACGGGGAGATTACAAACGGGAATTTGCCAAAAATGCAATTACGCATGGTTCAGGCCTGGGTTGAAATTAGGCGTGAAGAATTGTTTGCCGACTGGAATCTTTGTCAAAATGGTGAAAAACCCTTACAAATAGAACCCTTAAAATAGAAAATCATGTATTTAGCTGTAAAAAAGGTAGAACCATATCCTGAGTATTTGTTATTACTAACCTTCGAAAATGGTGAAACACGTCTTTTTGACATGAAACCTTATCTTGATACAGGGATATTTAATGAACTGAAAGACACAGCCCTTTTCAATTCCGTTCGTGTTTGCTTCGATTCGATCGGTTGGGATAATGATGCCGATTTGGATCCGGAGATTTTATACACCAACAGCATAATACCGGATAAAACCACCGTTTGGTAACAACGTTTTGTTTCTACTAATGACAACTTTTTGTAAAAAGTTGTCATTAGTAACACAATCCCGTCCCGTGAGCTTTCAGCCATTTTATGAAATATCTTCAATTTAGTATATAGATTTTTAAACATCACATAAAGAACTTATTAAGATTGATGTTTTGAAAAATAAATATGGTGGCAAGTTTTGTGCAAGTAACGAAACCCGTACCGGGTTTTTGGTGCTACTGGAAAATCACAAAGCTATAATATCACAACCCGTACCGGGTTGCTAAAAACTCCGTATAGCCTGTTCCGATTCATCGGAAAGTTTAGATATTGTAGTAAAGCAATATCCCTAAAGAAAAACAACTACATTCCTCTTTCAAACAAACAAGAAAAAATCGCTGAAAACTCTCGGAATCGGGATGAAGTGAGGAATCTTTTTCATCTTTCTATTATTTCATCGGATACCAGTGAATAACCATCTCACCGTGTTACCACCGCATCCACCGGGCAAACTTCTTTGCAGATGTTACATTTGATGCATTTTTCCAAATCGATTTCATGCTTTTCATAAGGCCTTAACTCAATGGCATCGGTGGGGCAACGCTGGGCACACTTGGTGCAACCTGTACAATCTTCGGTAATGTGGTAAGTAATCATCTCCTTGCATTTTCCTGTTGAACATTTGCCATTGATATGTTCCTCGTACTCATGCCGAAAATGTTTAAGCGTGGATAGCACCGGGTTTGGAGCAGTTTTTCCCAGTCCGCAAATACTTCCCTTTTGAGTGAAATCTGCCAGCTTCTCCAGTTGATGTAGATCATTGAGTTTTCCCTTTCCACTGCAAATCCTTTCGAGGATATCGAGCATTTTGCGCGTTCCTATCCTGCAAAAGGTGCATTTACCGCAGGATTGATCCTGGGTGAATGAAAGGAAATAACGGGCAATATCCACCATACAATCGTCTTCATCCAGCACTATCAATCCTCCTGAGCCCATCATAGCACCGGCTTCGGCAAGCGATTCGTAATCTATTGGCGTATATGCCATCGAGGCCGGGATACATCCCCCGGAAGGGCCACCGATTTGAATGGCTTTGAATTGCTTTCCGTTGGGGATTCCTCCTCCGATTTTATTAACAATTTCGTTGATAGTGATGCCCATGGGCACTTCGATGAGACCGCCGCGATTGATCTTTCCGGCAAGTGCGAATACTTTGGTTCCCTTACTTTTTTCCGATCCTATGCTATTTAATTTATCAGCTCCATTGCGGATAATCCAGGAAACTATCGAAAAAGTCTCTGTATTATTAATCAGGGTAGGTTTTCCGTTTAATCCCTCATCCGAAGGGTAGGGCGGCCTGATTGTCGGCATACCGCGATGGCCTTCCACGGATGCAATCAATGCTGTTTCTTCGCCACAAACAAAAGCGCCTGCCCCTTCGAAAACCTTAAGCTTAAATGAAAAATTAGTACCCAGGATATTTTGCCCAAGAATACCTTTGTCTTCCAGTGTTTTTAACGCTTCCTTTATTCTTGAAACAGCAAGTGGATATTCAGCCCTGATGTATAAAATTCCTTCATCGGCACCCACGGCATAAGCTGCAATGATAATACCCTCGATAACCCGAAAGGGGTAAGATTCGAGCAACATCCTGTCCATAAAAGCGCCGGGGTCGCCTTCATCGCCGTTGCAGATTACGTATTTTTTATCTGCTTTCGCAGAATGAACAAACTGCCATTTTTGTCCCGTAAGGAAACCGGCACCGCCACGTCCGCGCAATCCTGACTCCAAAATAATGTCAACAACCTGTTCACGGGAATAGTCCTTCAAACATTTTTCCAGTGCCGAAAAGCCTCCCAGTTTTTGGTATTCGTCAAGGTCGGAAGGCTTAAGATGCCCGCGATGCTCTGTGGCAATATTTATCTGTCCGGCCAAAAAATCGGAAACCGGGGTATTTACTTCATCCAAATCATAACGATTCACTTCGCGGGGCACTTCATTGAGTACCAGGTTTTCGACCATCGAAAACATCCGGTTTTTCATTCTTTGTAATGGACTTGCTGCCTTGAAATGTTTGTTTACAATTTCCCTTACTTCCTGTGGTTTTATTTTTGCATAAAAAGCAGGTTTTTCACCGGGTTTGTAAATTTCCATCAGCGGCACCTGGTTGCAAATTCCTACACAGCCCACATGCTTCACATCGACATTTATTCCCGAATTAAGGATGGTTTGTTCAAGCTCTTCCTTAACTTCAGCGCTACCGCTGGCAATGCAGCACGAACCCAGCCCAATACGGATTTCGCCCTGGACAGGCAGGTTTTGTTTTTTTTGATTTGAGCTTTGCTTCGTCCCTTTTTTTCCGCCATGCAAAAAGTCATCGAGAATTTCAGGAACTCTTTCGGTGGTAACGTGGCCGTAAGTAATATTATCGATCTGTACAACAGGAGCAATGGTGCAACAGCCGAGGCAAGCTACTTTTTCGAGGGTGAAAATCCCTTCTTCATCGGTATCTTCGTGATTTTTCAGTTTGAGATGGCGCTTAAATGCATCGTAAACAAGCATTGCTCCCTTTACATGGCAGGCCGTACCAACGCAAACCTTGATGATATGCAAACCAACAGGGCTGTGCCTGAATTGTGAATAAAAGGTGGCAATACCCATGATTTGCGCAGCAGTGATATCCGTCCTTTTGCAAACGTGTTTTAATGCATCCTGTGGTAAATAGTTGAAAGCCTGCTGAATTTCCTGCAAAATGGGAATAGCAGCATTTTCACTGATCCCGTGGTTGCCTATGATCTTACCGACTATATTTTTTATTTCTGTGTTCAAAAGAGAGGTTAGATTTTAGAAGTTAGATTTTAGAAGTTAGAAGTTAGAATCCCGAAAACTTTCAGCGATTTTTTAACCATTAATCAGTTTAGTATTAAAAATGCAAAATACGATTTTCCAAAACTTTAAAAATTAAATTACTAACATTTTTTTATTTTAATATTTTCCTTGCCTCAGCTTACTTTACGGACTTCACGCTTGATTATTTTACCGCAAAGGGCGCGGAAGGCACGATGGTTTTTTCTATCGAAAAATATAAAATTAATCATTATGAAGTCATTAATAATTCACCTTCCATCAAATTCACAGTAGTACAAAAAATATCAAGCACTTATTTTAGCCTGATTATTTTTATTTAAGATCAACACTACAAAACTATCGAAATACTCAACATTTACGTGAATCTTTATAAAAACTCACATAAAAATCAAGATGGGTATAGGGTAAAATGAAAATTTCGTACTTATTTTTTATACATTTTTAAAGTTCTACTTTAATATTGTATATTTTTTATACTTTTACGATATGATAATACAACGAATTATACAAAAAGAACTCATCGACTTAATGAATGAGTACCCGGTTGTAACTATTACCGGACCAAGACAAACAGGAAAAACTACGCTGGTAAAACAGAGCTTTCCCAATTACTCCTATATCAACCTTGAAAACCCTGAGGTTCGAAAATTTGCCGAATCGGATCCTAATGCATTTTTCAAAACGTATTCCCCTCCTTTAATTATTGATGAAATCCAGCGTGTTCCTGAACTATTATCTTACATTCAAATAATTGTGGATAAAGAAAACCAAAATGGTATGTTCTTAATTACCGGCAGTCACCAATTGTTATTAAATCAGTCAGTATCGCAATCACTTGCCGGTAGAACAGCCCTATTGCATTTGTTGCCATTTTCGTTTGATGAGCTTAAAGGTTTTAATCTTGATTACAATCGGGATCAACAAATTTACTCCGGATTTATGCCGCGTATTTATGATAAAAACCAATCTCCTTTCAAATCGAACAGGAATTATTTTCAAACCTACATTGAGCGTGATGTAAAACAATTGATAAATGTGAAAAATTTAGTGGCATTCGAAGATTTTATGAGGCTTTTGGCAGGTCGTACGGGACAGATAGTCAATATTCATTCAATGGCAAACGATTTGGGTATTTCATCTCCGACCCTTTTACAATGGATGTCGATTTTGGAAGCCTCATATATAATTTTCAGATTGAGGCCATATTATGAAAATTTTGGTAAAAGAATTATAAAATCTCCAAAAATCTATTTTACTGATGTAGGATTGGTATCTTATCTCCTTGGTATTGAAAACCCGGAACAAGTAAGTCGTGACCCATTGCTTGGCGGACTATTCGAAAACATGGTAGTTATGGAAGCAGTAAAAGCCCGCCTGAATAAGGGGCTTGATCCGAATCTTTACTTTTTCCGCGATAATAACGGTAACGAAATTGACCTGATTTTTAAAAAACACAATTGCCTATATCCGATTGAGATTAAAGCATCAATGACCTATAATGAAAGACTGACAAAGAGTATCAGGTTTTTCAGAAAGATAAACAATAAGCCAGAAAAAGGATATTTAATCTATGCTGGAGATTTGAGTATTAATAATGATGCTTTTCGTACAATTCATTTCACACAAACAAGCAGCATATTTGATTAACCCCGTTTTTTTTGTTTTGGGTCATAAAGTCCATGCTCAATAGAGCCTGTCTTTAAATTAACTTTTAGAAAAATATACGATTTCAGATTAACGATTTTAGATTTAAGATGTTGGTGTGTATCAATCAAATCTAATATCTCCGATTCCCGCACGTGCGGGATCAATCTTAAATCAAAAAAAGGACGACTTTATGGACACGCACTAAATAGCCTTCCTTTACTTACCGATACAAAACAGATGTTTCTCACCACGGATGTAAATCCTGCCGTCCGAAAAAGCAGGGGTACAAACCGAGCCTTCGCCCAGCGGCAATTCCGCAATTAATTCATAAACTTTATCCGCTTTAAAAATGTGCATGATGCCCTGTTTGTCGATTAGGAAAACTTTTCCTTCGGCAATAATTGGGGATGCATAAATTGAATTATCAAATTCGGCCTCCCAGAATTTTTCACCGGTTTGTGTATCGTAACACGCAATTACACCATAACTTGTGGGCACGATCAAATATTTATCAGTGGCTACCGGGCTGGGCACATCCGACAGGTAGTCGTAATCTTCCCAGGCTACCGTGGGGTTATCGCCCAATTTTATCCCAACCAGGCTGGCATATTCGTTGAGGGCAAAAACCATATCACCTCCAACTGCAACTGAAGGGCCAACCTCGCCGGAAAGACATTTCAGTTTCCAGATTTCCTTGCCATCATCAGGATTGTAGGATATTACAAAAGGATCGGCAGCAAGGATAAGTTGCGGGCCTTGCGCCGTGCTGGCAATAACGGGAGAAGCCCAGGATATTTTTACATCACGTGCAGTTTCCCAAACCGTTTCACCATTATCCGAAGAAAGCGCCATCACTTTGGCAACATTGCGCTGATCCCATTGAACGATAACTTTATCATCATAAACTAAAAGTGAAGAAGAATAGCCGTAATGATTATCGGGCACACCAAGGTTTCTACCCCACACCATTTTACCTTCAAAATCGAAAGCGGCAACATCGGCATTGGCGAAAATTACATACACATTTTTTCCATCCGTAGCTCCGGTAGATGCAGCGTATCCCGTGTAATCGGGAACATTAGGGGCAGTGGCCGGAGAACCGGGAATATTTTCGATGGGGACAGTCCAAAGAATTTCTCCTGTCTTTCTATCGAAGCAATAAACTTCCAGTTTTGATTGAGTAGCTCCTGTAAGGAATATTTTATCATCCCAAATTATCGGCGAATTAAATCCCGCGAGGGGAATCTCTGTTTTCCAGAGGATATTTTCGCCACTTTCGCCATTCCAACTTGTGGGAACATTTTTTTGAAAAGCAACGCCATTTCCTCCCGGGCCGCGGAAGGCAGAGAAGTTCATGGCAACATTCTCCGGGAAAGGAACAGTATATTCGAAGCCGGAAACCTTTGATGTGTAGACCCCTTGTTCGATGTTAGGGCTTGAATTTTCCATTTCTGAACCATCTGATTTTTTCTCATCTGAATTGGCGGTAGTATTTATTGGCTTTTCTGCCGGAATTTGCGTTTTAACTTTTTTGGCAGATTCATCTTTCTTTTCGATGTCGGATTCATTTTCCATATTAACACTATTATTTACTACAGAACTTGAAGTAATGGCAATATTTACGACCTGCTCCGGTGCTTGGGTTGCATTTTCGTTATCCTGTGTTTCGGCAAGGGGCTGAGTGATTTGAGCAATTGTAGTATCGAACTTTGTTCCCAGTTGCCGGTAGGTGAGAAAGGCGAAAACCAGGGTAACTCCAACCAACACAATGCTAAAACCCGTGACCCAGCGCCGGGTTTGTCGCTGCATAAAAATCAGATCCGCTTTACTTTCGGGCTTGATGTCAACTTTTTTCTTTTCGGAAGAGAGCATCATCTGCATTGCAATAATTACCAAAATTACCCCGATGAGTAAAAGGTAGCCTCCCATGCGTATCTGCCATTGATTGGTGAAATATGCCTTTCGAGCCAACAAATCGAGTGTTCGGATCTGTTCGCGCAATTGAAGATCATCGGGGTTTTGACTAAGCCTGCTCACCAGCGCATCTATGGTAGTGGTTTCCACCGGATCAATACGGTTGATCTGAATATAGTTTACGATAATCAGTAAGCAGATCACAAAAGAAAAAGCTCCTGCAACAATAGCCACATTTTGCCAAAGCTTTTTATCCGATTTGTATTTTAGTTTTTGATTTTTCATCTTTAAAAATTGCCACAGCCTGTCCCGATTTCTCGGGAGATGCACGGATGTCCGAAGGACTCCTATTGAGATATTGAATATTAATTCTCCATAGGAGTCCTTCGGACATTCATGTCAGATGGTGTTAATAATTATCATGAATATTTCATTTTACTATGGTCATTTGCTTCGCGTCATTTATGGTTATTTGCTTCGCGTTATTTATAGTCATTTGGCTGCGCCGTCATTTATGGTCATTTGCTTCGCGTTATTTATAGTCATTTGGCTGCGCCGTCATTTATGGTCATTTGCTTTGCATCATTTATGGTTATTTGCTTCGCCGTCATTGATGGTCATTTGACTTCGCGTCATTTATTGTCATTTGGCTGCGCCGTCATTGAAGGTCATTTGCTTCGCGTTATTTATAGTCATTTGCTTCGCGTCATTTATTGTCATTTGGCTGCGCCGTCATTGAAGGTCATTTGCTTCGCGTTATTTATAGTCATTTGCTGCGCCAAGCGGCGATGTCATTTGTGGTCATTGAGCTTTTGTCACCCACTGTTATATTTTTAATCGTAGTGAAATCTACATTTTACAATATGTATTTCATCATTAAATATTCTATAAATTAGCAGATGTTCTCCATCATTTCTTCTTGACCAAAATCCTTTATATTTATGTTTCAAAGGTTCAGGTTTTCCAAGGCCGGAAAATGGGTCTCTGGAAATATTTTTTAGTAAATCATTAATTCTTTCAAGGGTCTTTTGATTTGTTTTTTGCCAATACAAATAATCCTCCCAAGATTCGTCAACAAATATATATTTCATGAATCCAAGAGTTCTTTTTGAAATGAAGATTTACCCTTAAGTTTTTCAATCGCTGAATCAAGTCTGGTTTCATTAGCTTTTGATGATAATTCGTGCTGGGTTGCATTTAATGAATTGTATTCATCCAATGAAATGACAACCACCCCAGTGTCTTTTCCACGATTAATAATTCGAGTCTCAAAGTTCTCGGTTACAATGTCAAGGTATTTTTTAATATCCTTCCTAAAATCTGAAATTGATGTTATTAACATGTTCCGTTTTGAATTAGTACATTATTTTGTACAAAAAAAGGTACTCTTATTATTAATTCCAATTATTTTCTAAAACTATTTTAATTTTAGCAGGAGGCAACTATTAATTTGTGAGACGCTGTCACACATTTTTATTTCTTTATCATCTCTATTGCTTTTTCTATTAATTCGGGTTGTAAATTCTTTATCTCAGTTAAATTCGACTTTAGCAACTGCTGGATGATGGTATTTTAGAAACCCCCACAATTTACAAAAACCCGCAATTTTTTCAGTTTCTTGCACAGATGGATGCGAAAAGACTGAAAAGGAGAAGGAAACAAAGATTATTATTGAAATTTGTTTTTTCATAATTTCTGCTTGATGCCGCTGTATGACATGTAAATTCTATTGATCAATTCCTAATTATTTGAAGACAAGGCATGCCTTGATTATGTCATTTTAGAGACAAGGCTATGTCTTGATTATGTCATTCTGGAGACAAGGCCATGCCTTAATTCTATCATTTTGGAGACAAGGCATGCCTTGTCTCTACTGCCCCTCAACGAAATCCGGATATCCAATTTTGGAATTTGGATTCGGGACACTTTTTACTATTAACTTTTAATGCCGGGCTTTGCCCGTGCACCCTCGAAAAATTACGAAAATTGTCCGAAGGACTCCTGTGGAGAAAATTTTCAATTTTTCGGGGCTCTTAACTCTCAACTTCCTACTCATCCACCGGGCAGTAATCCATGCAACGGCCACAGCTCAGGCAGTTTCCTTTGTTTGGAACATAATCGGTACGATGGTAAAAACGCGTTAGTCCGAGTAAAGTAATTCCAAGCATCAAGCCCAGGAAACCGCCAAGAATCATACTTCCGGTTTTAAACTGATCGACTATACGGACGGCCTCCAAATATTGTTCTTGCTTTGATTTCCCAGATGTTTTGAAAGCATCGATTTCTATTTTAATATCCGGGGTCATTGCTGATTCTTCAAGGTAAAGATGTTCGGCCAGTTTAACCTGATGGTTGGCGAAAGCCAGGTTTTCGTGAAAACCATATCCTGCCCAAACACCAATTGCAATTAGCACCGGTACAAGCAAGCCTGTAATTACCAATCGCCTCATGGCCTTTTCTCGATTTTCGCGAACATTTACCGAAACCGGCTTTTCGATAGCGCCATAAGGGCACGAATCTTCGCATAACCTGCACTGTATGCATTTTGAAGGCGTAATGGTAAGATGCCATTTTGATAAGCGACTCAACCAGTTGAGCAACACACCGTAAGGACAAAAAAACCGGCAATAGGGCCGTGCTATGAAAATGCCTGAAATTAGAAAGATGCCACCAATTGCGAACATCAGAAAAGTAGCATCCAACCTGAAAAATCCAACGAAAGGATCGTAGCGGCAAATGATAAAATCGGTGGCCGTGGCAGCATACAACACTGCAAGACCTAAATAAACATAAGGAATCAGTCCCAACATTTTTGCGACCCACAAATTCAACTCTTTCGGCCTGAAAGCTATCAAATCCTGGATGGCTCCGAGAGGGCAAACCCCGGCACAAAACGTCCGGCCAAAAAACAAAGTGTAAATCAATGGGATGACAAAAAAGGCGATAACCGTTAATGGGATTTTATAGCCCGGATCAAACAATGCAAGGGTTACGTTTTGGATGGCCCCGATGGAACAAATACATCCCTCACGGTAAAATCCAAAATAGATCAATGAAAATACCGACATCCAAAAGACTCCCCGGCGGGAACGTTTTTTCAAAATCAGCCAGGTAATCAGCGAAAGCGCAGCAATTAAAACAAAAACATCAAGGTATTCCAAAAAGATGCTGCGGGCCTCCGGTGTGATGACGGGGGGCTGGGTATGCCCCGATTCGAACTCAGGCTTGGGAAAACGTTGCTGTGCAAACATGGTTTGAGTTTGAATGAACAAACCAATAATCAGCAAACTATATATTAATAATCTTTTCATTAGTATCCTATAAAATGATAGAAAGAAAAAAAGATTCCTCTCCGCCGGTTGGCGGATCGGAATGACAAGGCTTTAGCTATTCGAGTGGTGGGGGTGGGGGGGGGGGGGGGGGGGCGGCCCCCCCCACCCCCCCCA
>Ga0307990_1002089_pt1 | contig 16235 bp, 19 predicted proteins | sample EllFjometagen129_FD_203168 | JGI IMG/M metagenome (GOLD analysis project Ga0307990, IMG submission 203168) | Marine microbial communities from Ellis Fjord, Antarctic Ocean - #129 | ecosystem: Environmental > Aquatic > Marine > Unclassified | place: Southern Ocean | collected 2014-10-08
ACCCTCCCTTCTGGAATCCTTTCCACTCAGTACATCGGCAATAAGTGTTTAATACTTTAGATAAAATTTTTCTTTCCTTCCAATGCCGGTGGAGTCAGTTCCCACTGTTATGTTAGCATATAAGGGATTCGTGCCGAGGGCAAACACAATTTCAATACACTGTCGTAACAAAGCACCGGAGATGACGGGATTTAATGAGTGATTTAATTATTATTGGTGAGAACATCGATTTATTGCGTCAAAACGCTCGGTCAATGCCTCATAAAAAGGCGTTTTTGGTCGAGAAGCTTCTGGAATTGCAACGGCTCGGTGAAAAAACCGTGATTTTTGAAACGCGCTCAGGCGCCCCCGGAATATTTTTTGATAAGCGATATTTGACTAGCAGATATGATCCTAAAACCGAGGCGGAGCGTGAAATCGACCGTGTGATTAAGGCCAACGAAGGTCAAATACCAAAATTGCTTTGCCTTTTTGGATCAATGGGAGGACATCTGATCAATGCGGCCTTCGATGCGGGATGCAGCGAAATCCACGTACTGGAGCCGCAGATCGAGGTGATGGCCGCAGTCCTTGGCCTTCACGATTATACGGCGAAAATTGCCGCTGAGGATCTAAGCTTTTCCCTGGCCGCTGCGGATATTTTCTTCACGCCCGAGTATCGCGTGCGTATGCTTCCAGATGTGGATATTGCCGTTTCCCCTGCGTATCCCAAGGCTTATCCCGGTCTTTTGAATGAATTGAAGGAACGTATCCAGACTTTGATTCGAAACGCCGACATTGTTTCTTCAACGCTCATGGCAAAGCAGGTGACCTGGTTCGATTTCGCCGTTGACAATTTCTGCAATATGATGCGTGCGACCGCCTTACAGAATCTATTTGATCGCTTTGAGAAAACGCCGATCGTCGTGGTGGCGGCCGGTCCGTCCCTGGACAAAAACGTTCAGCATCTCAAGATCTTTCGAGACAGGATTTTGATTGTGGCTGTTGGCACGGCCTTAAAAAAGCTGGAGAAATACGGGGTAGTTCCTGATCTGGCCGTGGCCCTGGAAAGCAACGATATCAGGAGCCAGTTTGAGGGAGTGTCCTTTCTGCCGGATATCTTTTTGGCCCTTGACATTGAAACCTTTCCGAAGTTGTGGGAACTGCCGTGTCGCGGGATTTTCGGCTATGCCGGCGCTTCCAAATATACGCGATGGTTTATGAACCTGCTGAATCGGGAGAAAAGCAACATCCCCGTGGGCGGCTCGGTAGCGACCGCGGCTTTCAGCATGGCGCTCCAGTTGGGAGGAGATCCACTGATTCTCGTCGGGCAGGATCTGGCATTTTCCGATGACGGAACTCTGCATGCCGGCGGCATCGGCACTATGGGTGCAGAGGACCTTGACGCCAAAGTCGTTAGCTCAAAAGACAACGCCGCCAAGTTGTCCAGGGCCGGTGTTTTTCTCGTTGACGGGTACTACGGCGGCAAGGTTATGACGAAAACGAATTTGAGGAATTATCTTCTATGGTATGAGCAAAGCCTGCCGGTCATTGTCAGCGCCGGGAAGCGCGCCATCAACTGCACGGAAGGCGGAGCGATGATTCCCGGATTTGAGCAGGCGCCTCTGAAGGATGTTCTGGAAAGTCTTGCCCCGCTTGACTTCGATGTGAAAAAAAAAATGGCCGATTTGCACGTGGATTCAACCGTCGATTTGGATCTCATTCGCCCAGTCCTGAAAGATGTCCTCGTCAAGACCAGGAGGTTGCGGCATCTGTCGAAAAAACTTCGCAAATCCATGGCTGAAGCCGTGGCGGTGATTCGAGCGCATGGGGTAACACACGCAAAAGTCATCAAGGCCCACAAGCTTGCGGAAAGGACAGATTTGGAACTCATCCCTTTAGTGGCCGACATTGATCACCTGATAACGCCGCTATGCAATGCCGCTATCCTCTTGACCGAAAAGGCCTATGATTATGAGGGATTAAACGAACAGCAGCAGATTCGAATGAATATGCAGCAAACCTATACGCTGCATGATGGTTTCGTGAAAGGCGCGGATCATCTGATTGAAAAGCTGGAGCAATTGCTCGCCGAATTGGACGACCAGGATGAGGCATAGGTATGAAGTATGAGTGATGCGAGGATGAAGGAGGAAGGCTGAAACGGTAAGCCCTGGCCGGGGCGCAGGTTCGTAGATGTGCCGTGCATGTGTGACAGCCTGGATGTTGAAACCTTGGCAAAAGGGTTGTCCGACAATAATTTTTCAGAAGTTAAAGAAAAGGGCGGGTTTTCACCCGCCCATACTAGTTATCCCATAAATGCCGCCTGCTTCGATTAATCCGTCAATGGATATACACGACGCAGCGTTGATTTTAGCCCATAAGAGCTAACGCAGCCATTGGCGATTGATTCGCTTGAGCCAGAATGCTGACGCCCGCCTGTACCATGATGCTGAACTTGGTCAGGTTTGCCGTCTCGGAGGCGATGTCCACGTCGCGTATGCGGCTTTCCGCGGCCGATAGATTTTCCACCTGGTTGTCGATGCTCGAAATAACCGATTCAAAGCGGTTTTGCAGAGCGCCGAGCGAAGACCTGCGTCCCGCAACCGTGCCGATAGCCGTTGACGATGTGGTCAGAGCGGCCTGCGCCTTGGTCGCCGTGGAGATGCTTGAGGCCAATGCCAGGGCCGTAGCGTCCACGTCGCCGGTGGCGATAGTGATTTTTTCACTGGCCGTGATGCCCACCTGAACCGTCTTGCTGAGCGAGCCGTTGAGCAAACTGGTGTCGTTGAATTTGGTGTTGTCGGCGATGCGCGTAATCTCAGTGCGCAGCGCCTGGAACTCGGTGTTGAGATAACCGCGCTCCGAAGTGCCAACGGTGCCGGTGGCCGCCTGCTCGGAGAGTTCCTTCATGCGTACAACCATCGAACTGATTTCGTCCATGGCTCCTTCAGCGGTCTGGATCAGCGAAATACCATCAGAGGTGTTTCGGCTCGCCTGCTCCATTCCCCGAATATTTCCACGCAATTTCTCAGAAATTGCGAGACCGGCGGCGTCGTCGGCGGCGCGATTGATCCTGTAACCTGAAGAAAGTCTTTCGAGTGATTTGTTGAGGCCGGACTGGCTTCTGTTGACATTTCTCTGCGCATTTAGGGATGGTATGTTGCTGGTAACTGTTAATGCCATTTTTTCGTATCCTCCGTGATTCCCGTTCCATGGGTGAAGTTAATCCTTAACTTCATGTTGTCGTTGTTTTATAGTTGAGAAATCCATGCCTCCCAACTTGCCTGGCGAGAGCCTATCTTCGCCCATCCTCCTGTGAAGTTTCCACGTCCTAGTGTAATTATCGGCGCAAACATTGAAAGCTAAAGCAAAATATTTAATAATTTTCTTAACTAAGGGGGAAATGTGGCGGATTATTGCATTTTCGAGAACTCAGCCGCCGCTTTTGTCGATGTCTTCCGTAGCGGCTTCGATTTCCTTTTCGACATCCGGGAATAACCTGTGGCGGGTTTTGTATCCCGAGTTCTTCAGAACGATCTGTCGGCCCTTTCGGTGCTTCGCATTGACGATGATGGGCCCCTGGAGGTTGGCCGTCATATCGTTGATGCCGCCATAAAGCGAAAGAATCACGAAGATAACAAAATCCTCGATGGATTCGACTTTCATGTTGGCCAACTCTTCTTTGCGTATCTGGAGGCGATAGTCTGGGAAAAAGACCAGGGGATCGCATATGACGAATGCGACTTCGCCTTCGTCAATCGATTGCAGCCATTTGAAGGGTGAATTCTGTTCGTGGTCAAGTACGATAAATCTTTTGGAATCGGGAAAGCCGAGCAAGCCACCGATAATGTCGATCTTTTTGGAGACATCGACGACGATTTCCCCGAATCGGCTTGTTTGAAGCGCGAATTTTTCTTCGTTGTTCCCGACCATGCCTTACATCACTTTTCTTTCGAACGTTTATTCTTGAATTGTGCAAAGGCGCTTTGCATCATATCCTTCGTCGCCCTGGACGCTTCCTTGTTTTCTTCCTGAATTCTTAAATAAATTTCTTCCCGATGGACCGTGACGTGGGGGGGCGCCTGGATGCCGATCTTAACCTGATTGCCCCGGACTTCCTGGATGAAAATCCGGATATCGTCTCCGATTGTTATGCTTTCGCCGGTCTTTCTCGTCAACACGAGCATTAAGGACGCCCTCCGATGGCGCGGATTATAATGAGGCTAGGTAATAAAGTCCAGTATGCTTTGTTGAATTATCTGAGAAGACACCATGAGGGTCGCCTGATAGACTTGTTCCTGGTACGCATACTCCGTCGTGGCCTCGGCGATGTCGATGTCCTCCACATTCGCCAGAATTTCCGTGTAAGCTTCTTCGAGGCTGAAGTTGTTTTCCACGGCTGCGTCGAGCCGTACGGACTTGTTCCCAATGCCGGACCGCATGGCGATGATCTGGTCCAGTGCGGCCTTAACCTGCGGAATGAGCGCTTTGATCTGATCCTGGTCCGACGCGTTGATGGCGCTACGCATATCCGTGACGCTTTGAAACACATCGACCGGACCTTTAAAAACATCATCCCCGCACAAGTTGGCCTTTAGAAAACTATCATGCGTGATTTCGATCTCTATGGATTCGCCCGAGCCGCCCATATAGTTGCCGGCGCTGTCGAAAGACGCCGTCGTCGTGCGAAATCCGGAAAAAATGTAACGGTCGCCATCTTTTGTATTGGCGCTTTGAATCATGTTGCTGAAATAACTATCGACTTGCAGGGCCGCCACTTCGAAATCCACAGTCGATGAGATGCCGCCGTTGATGTCAACGGCGAGATCCAAAACATTGTTGAGCTCGCCAACCACCTGTGACAAAGCTATTTCCGTCGTGTCAGTGAAGGATCTGGTTCGCTCAATATTTCTGGCATATTGTTCGACCCGGCTCATCGAATTCTTCACGTCGGAGACTTGCGAGGCGCCCGCAGGATCGTCAGAAGGTCTGTTGATGCGCTTTTGCGTGATCAGCGCCTCCTGGGCCTGATAAAACTTGTCCTTGTTTTTATTGATGTTGTAGGTTGCCGCATTGAACATCTGCGTGGTGGTTACGCGCATGGCTTATTCTCCGTCGCTACTTCAGGTTGGCGATGATTGCCGTCATTTCATCGACGATGTTGTAAAGCCTCGCGGAGGCCTGAAAAACGTATTGGTATTTCATTAATGACGCCATCTCCTCTTCCATGGAAACGCCTGTCAACGACTCACGCAGGCCGACAATTTGTTCATTTACCGCCTCCTGAGTGTTAAATTCCATCGTGACGTTTTGAGCCTCAGAGCCGACCCGTGTAATGACGCCGCCATAATAACCCTTAAAATCGGTGCCCCCCCGTTAAAAAGGAGGGTACTCTCGACATTCGCCAGATTCAGTGCGTTGGCGTTGTCTCCGGGTTCGCCGCCAAGGGAGGCGGCGATGTTGCCGACGTCGTTTTCGATGATTGGATTCAGCGTGATCAGTTTCGCCGCGTCCGTGGCGTCGGCCAGTTGGACGAAGAAATCCAGCCCCGTGTTTCCGTTCAAGCCCACGCCGCCGCGATGAACGTTGTTGAAGGCGGTCGACATCTGAAAGGCGATCTCGTTGATATCATCCATGAGCCGTGTCGCTTCCACATCGCGGATCTGCAGGGCGCCCCCCAGGGAGCCGCCGTCGATGGAACTTGTAATGTCAGTGCGACGGCCGTTGCCGTCTTCATAGAAAACATCCCAATAGCCGTCGGCATTGCCGACGGTGACGAGTTGGCTGATCTCCCCTCCCTCGACGAGGGGGCGGGAGCCGCCAACCATGATGTTCACCATTCCGTTTTGGTCCTCGAAGTAGGTGTAGTCGATGAGTTCGGCCAATTCGTCCATGAGATTATTGCGCGTGGAGCGCAAATCTGCGGCGATATTGGAGGAATCCTCCATGCCGGGGATCTTCTTGTTTATCTCATTGATTTGTTTCGCCAGGATGTTGATGCTGTCCACGTCTCCACGAACGTTGCTATTTTGCGAGTCCCGGACTTGATCGATCCGGTTGTACATTGTGTGGAACTGGTTGGTGAGAATGTTGGCCTGGCCGACGAGGCTGACGCGTGGAGACTGCCCCTCCGGCGCCGAGGACAGATCCTGTATGGATGAGAAGAAATCGGCCATGGTTTTCGACAGTCCGTCGGAATCCGATTCGTTGAAAATTTCCTCCAGGTTGCTCATGCCGTAGGCTCGCGACTTCGCATACCCCAAGTCCATCTTGCTGTTGTACATCTGGAAGTCGAGGAAGCGATCTTGCACCATGGAGATACTTGAGACCTCGACGCCTCGGCCCATAATGAGGCCGTTGCTCATCACAGGCGAGCGGGAATTCAGTTGTAGGCCCTGCTTGACATAGCCGGGAGTGTTCATGTTCGAGATGTTGTTGCTGGCCACCTCGATGCCCGTTTGTGAAGCCCACATGGATTGGGAGGCGATCGACAGAATGCTTGCGATACCTGACATTTACAGCCTCCGGGAGATGACGCCGGCAAAGGGTTTGGCGTCTTCTGGTGTATTAAATGGTTTATAGGTTGCGGAGCCGCCGGCGACCTGGCCGAGAAGCCTTCCGAGATCGTGAACGATCTCCAAAGAAGCGCGGGCGAGGATATGATTCTTGCGGTTTTGGGCGGCGACCGACTCGGCCAGTTTATTCAACTGCCTTTTCATATCGATAAGAGCCGGACCGAATCTGCCGGGCGCCCTGGTTGCCAGATTGCTTATTGTCGAGGCTTCTTCGCTCAGCCCCAGGTTTTTCGCCAAGCGCTCGGTGAGATTCCGGCGCGCCTGTTCGAGGGCGCTCATCCTCAGTTTAATAATTTCGGTGGTTTTGTTGTGTTCGTCCACGGAAGAGGCGTCGTACCGGCGTAAGGCCGTCTCCGCGCTTTCCATGATCTGCCGCAGTTTCAGGAAAACGTCCCGCTGCTTGACGAGTATTTCTAATAATTTTGCAAATTCTGATGTCACTGGTCCACCTGCCTCCCATTCCAAAACGCCGGGGTTGAGCCTCAGAGCCGCTCACTGTGCCGGACGGTATTGGGATGGCTTTTGTTGGGAAGAAGGTGGTGGAGCTTAGTTTCCGTACGAAGATTCGATCAGGTGGCTGGTAAGCATCTTCTCGGCGATTTGATCGGGGGGTCTGTTGTAATTCCCGCTTTTTATCTCGTCGATGATTGGATTGACCTTATCGGCGCGGATATCGGGGATCTTGTCCAATTCTTCGCGGACTCCCCTTAACGATGACGCGGATGCCGAAAGGGTGACCTTTGCGGCTTCGCCCTTTCTTGAGATCGCTTGCTGCTCACTGCTGGATTTTTTCGCGCTAGTAACCCTGGGGTCCGCAGTAATGCCGGATTCAATGCCTCTAACTTTCATTTCAATCTCCATTCCATGCCCAACATATATATCGGCAAAACGACCAGGGACTTAAGAAAAAATTGACGCCACTAATCTTTAAATCGGAAATTACGTAGTGTCAAGGTCGCCCAGCCCGGACGCTCCTCTCCTCCTTCCAAGTTGAAAAAGATCAATAAATCAATGGCTTGTCAAAATGCGGCTTGCGACCGCAACGCTATCTACCCTTTTTCCTCTTTGTTGGAATTTCTTTCTGGAACAACTTTTGTCTCAGGATTGTGACGAAATGTTGACGATCCGGCGTTGGCCTTGGGGTCTGTGTCCGCCAAATTTTTTGCAAGATAGTCATGAACCATTCCGGCGATGCCAAAATGCCGATCTTCGGATGCGATTCGCGTTATTTGCTCGTCCAACATGGAAATATATATTTGTGATGCGTTGGATGAATCCAGAGAATCGTCTGACATGAAGGTCGTACTCCGCATTTGCTTCATCATATTGCTGAGGAATATCTGCTGAAATCCCTCGGCAGCTTTCCACAACTCCTCATCCTCGGCGCTTTGTTTCGGGTTTTTTATCGCCAGGGCGCCCGCATTTTTTATCAGCACGTTTTGGCGACCTTCCGCGGCGAAGCGTGCTCCGGTTATCGGATCGGCGATGGGAGAGAGGATGTTCATCAGATAATCTCCAGCTTCGCATGCAGCGCCCCGGCGCTTTTGATGGATTGAAGAATCGAAATCAGGTCCCTTGGCGTAACGCCGACGGCGTTGAGAGCCTGGACCAATTCGCCGATGGTGCCGCCGGATTCGACGACGAAAAGTCTGCGGTTTTCTTCCGTGGCCTGCACCGAGCTTTGCTGCGTGGACACCGTTTGGCCGGGGGAAAATGCTCCGGGCTGGCTGACGGCGGGGGTCGTCCTGATCTTGACGTGCAGGTTGCCGTGACTGATGGCGATGGTGGAAATGCGGACGTTTTGTCCCATGACCACTGTGCCGGTTCTTTCATTGAGCACGACCTTGGCGCTCATGTCCGTGCGGATTTCCACGTTTTCGATGCGCGCCATCATGGCCACCAGGTTGCCCTTGTACTCCTCCGGGATGTTTACGGTGATCGTGCGGGAATCCACGGGGACGGCAAGCCTCCCGCCGAGTTCCAGGTTGATGGCGTCCGCCGCATAGCCGATGGTGGAGAAATCCGCGCTACGCATGTTCAGCGTGATTTGCTCCTGATCGTTGAAGTGAAAGGGAATCTCTCGTTCCACGATGGCGCCGTTGGGAACGAGACCGACGGTCGGATGATTTTTCGTAACGGAATCTCCGCCGGATTCCGCGCTGAATCCCCCGAGGGAAACCGCTCCCTGCGCCACGGCGTAGATCTTTCCGTCGGGACCTTTGAGCGGCGTCATGATGAGAGTTCCGCCCTGCAGGGACTTGGCGTCGCCGAGTGAACTGACGGTAGCGCCGATTGCGGAGCCCTGGCGCGCAAAGGGCGGCAGTTCCGCGGTCACCATAACCGACGCCGCATTTCCGCTTTTGACGTCCTTGGCATCGACCGTAACGCCCATATTTTCCAGCATATTGGTGATGGAGTTTCGGGTGAAGCGGACCGAGTTGCCATCGCCGGTTTTGTTGAGGCCTATAACGAGCCCGTATCCGATCAGCTGATTCGAACGTACGCCCTCGATATCGGCCACGTCCTTCAGACGGGCTGCATTCGCCGCAAAGGACACGGAAAGAACCGTCGTCAGGACGATCAGGATTATGAACGGATGGGCCTTTAGGCGCATAGGAGACTCCCCATTAAAACGGCCAGACCTTATCAAAAGCACGCGTGAACCACCCGGCCCGCATCTGGTTATTCAGATCGCCTTCGCCGCTGTATTCGATTCTGGCGTCGGCGATGAGGGTTGAAGGGATCATGTTGCCCGAGGTGATGTCGCGTGGTCGTATGATTCCCGAAAGAATCATGAGCATTTCCTCGTTATTGAGCTTGAGTCTGCGCTGCCCGCGAATGATCAGATTGCCGTTGGGCAAAACATCGGTGACCAGGCAACTCATGGTGGAGACCAGTTTCCCGGACCGGGCCGTTTCGCCTTTGCCGCTGAATTTGGTCGCCGTTTTTGCCCCGACGAGCGTGTCGAGCTTCATGTTGGGGTTCCTGCGCGCGGCCTGTTTTTCGAATCCGAGAAGCCCGTCAACGCCTGCTCCGACGGTTGAACTTTTGTCGGTTTTATTTTCTGCTTTTCCTTTGGCGTCGGATTGCTCAATGATGTTGACCGTGACCACATCGCCGATGGCTCTGGCTTTTTGATCGGTGAACATGAAGTTGTCGGGATTGTTGTCCTCCCACAGGGAACTGGCATGATGCTGATAGCCCCGTTTTTCCGTTTTACTCTTGCTGGTGAAGTCTTTGGTGGAAAAGCCGGAACTGAGCGGCGTGGCCGGTGAAACGTCGGCGCCAGCGCAGGCGACGGCTGAGGCGGTGATGATCGCGACAAATACAATAAGGACGTAAAATCTCATTTATTACATCTCCACGCGGACGGTTTGCGCGTCCTGGACGCGGCCAAGAACCCTGACTTTGGTGTCGAGATTTTTGACCTTGACCACCTCGCCGATCGCCGCGTCTTCCAGTGCAACACCGTAGGTTTTGACGTACAAGAAGCGATTGCTCAAAACCAGCATTACCATGTCGCCCCGTTTGACGGCGGGCGCTGTTTCGATGTGACGCTCGCGCACCAGTTCCCCGGATGCGATGGCGGTCTTGGCCACCTTCCCGACAACATTCTTCTGATCCCGAAAAGCCAGGCCACGGATCCGTTTGGCGCTGACGCTTTTGAGCATCAGGTCTTCCGCAGCGATGATGCGACCCCGGGCGATGGAGTGGCGTGTTGCGACGAGTTCCTCCCGGACATCCGTGAAGGAATCCACGCGAACTGTTTTGAAGAGGCTGTTGTTAATGCGAATTTCGACTGGGATACTCTGGCGACCCATGGGCGAATAGTTTTCTTTGAGCGCCACGTCGATTTTCACGGCTCCCGGCGGCCCGGTGATGTCTCTTTCGCTGCCGTGAAAACTGATCTGGGTGTCCTGTCCGCCGCGTTGCGAAACGATCCACTCTCGAACGCTTTGCTGGATCAGGGAGTAGGGGATAACCTGAAATGCGCGCTCGATGCTGATCAGGTCAGGAGTATGGAAAAGACTCTGATCGCCGCCGGCCTGCCGAAATCGAGCGGCGATGAAGCTTCCATTGAGGCGGCTTGTCGATCCGTAGGCGGGAGATTTTGTTAAAAACACCCCGGCCACGGAATCGGGAAGTTTTTCGACGACGATGTCTTTGAAAAACACGTTTTCCGATTGAATCAGCACATTCTCACGCACGTTGAACCCTTCGGCCCAGGCGCTTGAGGCCGCCAGAAGAATTGTGAGGATGATAAACGCGTTTCTTGTCATGAATTCATTGCCTTATCCCAATTGCGAGACGCTTTGCAGCATCTGGTCGGCCGTTGTGATGAGCTTGCTGGATATTTCGTAGGCGCGCTGGCCGACAATCATCTGGACCATTTCCTCAACCACGTTGACATTGCTCGTTTCCAAAAAACCCTGGGCGATGCCGCCGAAACCTTCTTCACCCGGAACGCCCGTGATTGGGTCCCCCGATGCTCCGGTGGGCATTAACAGGTTGTGGCCGATAGCCCGAAGCCCGGCGGGATTGGTGAAACGGGCGATTTGAATGGTTCCGATTTCCTCGGCTTCCGCCTGCCCGGACAGCGAGACCGAAACAGTGCCATCGTAGGCTATGGTGATGTCGAGCACTCCGTCCGGCAGGGTGATTTGTGGTTCCATGATGTCGCCGCTGGCTGTGGTGATGTCGCCGTCCGAGTTTCTCTTGAATGCGCCGGCGCGCGTGTAGGCCAGTTCGCCGTTTGGCCGCGTGATCTGGAAATATCCGTTGCCCTCAATGGCCATATCCAAACTGTCGGACGAATTTTGCAACTCGCCTTGCCCGAGAATGGGGCTGACGGAGGCGGTGCGCGTTCCCAGACCGATCTGCTGTCCGACAGGGGCCGCCTGTCCAGCGGCGGACGAGGCTCCCGGCGCACGCAGTGTCTGATAAAGGAGATCCTCGAAATCCGCCCGGCTTCTTTTGAAACCGGTGGTGTTGACGTTGGCTAGGTTGTTGGCGATCACATTGATCTTGGTCTGATGCGCATCCATTCCCGTTGCAGCCGTATAAAGCGCCCTCATCATGATTTTTTGCCCCCTAAATATTTCCCAATGTTTGCGTGGCGCGAGAGTTGATTCCATCGACGAGAGTGATCGTCTTTTGGAAGACTTCGAATTGGCGACCGGTCATTACCAGCGCGGCCATTTCCCTGACAGGATTAATGTTGGATCCTTCGAGAAATCCCTGCGTGACCGTGAAATTCGGATCGGCGATGGCGGTGGCGCCGGCGGAATTGATGAAAGCGCCGCCCGCTATTTTCCGCAGCCCGCCTTTGTTGCTGAAATCCACAACGCGGAAGCGGTCCAGTTCTTCTGTGCCCGCGAATATCGTGCCGTCTTTTGTTACGGTGATTTCTTTGGAAGTATCGATGACGATGGCGCCGCCGTCTCCCATAACGCTGTAGCCTTTTGTTGTGATAAGATTGCCATCCGTATCGATCTGGAAATTTCCCGCCCGCGTAAAGCCTTCGCCACGCGGTGTTTGGACAACGAAGAAACCATCGCCCTCAAGAGCCATATCGAACTGGCGACCCGTGTGCATGATGTCGCCGGGTGTGAAGCGACAGCTTGTCTCGAAGTAGTCGTTGACATTTTTCAGAGCTTGACGATAGGGATTAAACTCAGATTTTGAAATGTGATCCAGATGCGCGCTGAACACCGGAATATCGGCTTTGTAACCCGGCGTGCTGGCATTGGCGACGTTGTTGGCCACGACATCAAGCCTGAACATCTCAATTCTTGATCCCAAAACCGCAGAATAAATAGCATTGTTCATAGGCGCTCCACTCCTCACATGCGTGTACAGCAAGGGGCGTGCCATGAGGTAAATTTGTAATTAGTGAATAAAAATAACAACTTAGCAGAGATTCTGAAAGCCGGGAATGAGAGAATTTAAGGAAAATATTGCGGCGGCATGGCAAGTATTGCCGAAAACTTTTGCGATCAGGGATTGAGAAGACGGAAAACAGTAATACTATTTCGAGATTCGTAACACCTTTTTGGGTGGAGGATTTCAAAACGGTTTTGCTTACGCCAACAACTTTTCCCAAATTTGATCGCTTTGATACTCGTTGCGACTCCATTTTCCCCATGATCCAGGCGCAGGTTTTCGCGACCGAAGACGATAGCGAAGAAGATGCAGATAGCGCGGATACCGACAAGACCTTGCCCGAAGTAGAGGTTGTCGAGCATCGCGCCATGAGTTTCGCCTCTGATTCCGCCGTGAGGCGAAAGGATTTTGAGAACCTGCCCAGGCAGAATCCCAGCGATTTGGTGCGGATCATTCCCGGCGTGCACGTTTCGCAGCATACAGGCGGCGCCAAGGCCTATCAGTACTTCATACGCGGCTTCGATGCGGAACACGGCCAGGATCTGGCCGCCTATCTGGACGGAATTCCGCTCAACGAGCCCTCCCAGGTTTACGGCCACGGTTATCTGGACCTTCATTTTCTGGTGCCGGAAACCCTGGAATCCATTGAGATCATCAAGGGACCATACAACCCGGAGCACGGAAATTTTGCCACCGCCGGCGCGATCAACTTCATTCCAAGACGAAGCGGTGAGCAAAGCGAGGTCAGCGTCAGCGGGGGAATGTACAACACGGCCCGGATTCTTGGGACCTTTGCCGTGGATTCCGGGATTTATAGGCTTGTCGGCGCCGTCGGTTTCCAGCCCTTTGCGGACATGGCCGATGCAGGAGTTTTGGATATCGACCAACTCGACATGGCGGCGAATATGGACCCGGATAAATTCGGCGTGTTCCTGGCGGCCCTTTACACGCTGGGTCACTTGGGCGAAGGCCATTGCGCTTACAGCGCATACATCGCGGAATAAAAAAGCAAAGCCAAAGATATTTGGCTAAGCAGGGTTCCTAAAGCCCCAATGCAGGGGCGCACACGCTGCGCCCCTGGATTTTTTTCAGTATGAGAAATGAAGTAAGAAGGGGGCTGTTGAAAAAGTCGAATATGGCGTTGTTTCTGTCATTCCGACTGAAGCGAAGCGAAATGGAGGAATCCCTTAACCGTTCTGTTTTGAAGGGATTTCTCAGGCAAGCCCTTCGGACTCGCTCGGAATAACAACGCGGATCTCTTCTTAAGAAGGATGTTTTTCAACAGCCTCATTGTTCATTGCTTATTGTAAATTGGTCGTTGACTAAATCTTGAACAGGCGCTTTTCGTAATTGACCACGCAGGTCTTTTCGCCCGACTCGATCGTGTGCCCTTCGCCTTCGAGCCTTTTCCTTTGCAAATCCAGGCCGCCCGGATACTTGGGATTCAGGCTGCCGTCGTCGCGTACAATTCGCCAATAGGGAGTGATAGTGCTTAGCCCGCGCTGTTTGTCCTCTTCGGCGGCCTCGGCGGCAATGCGGACGAAAATGCCGGTTCTGATAGGGCAGGCCAGGTCCGCATCGTATTCATGGGCCAGAAAGTCCCGAATCTGAGATTGCATGAGCAACTTGCCCTTGGGGGTTTTGCGCATTACGGCGTCCACTTCCACCGGCCTGGGGATGAGCATCCTGCCGGTCCCGAAATGCTTCTGCATGGGGCGCGGAATGTCCACGATTTTGTTTTCATGCTTTTCTTCTAGTTTTTCGCGCCACACCTTTTTCGCCGCCATAACCGCCCCTTTCATGGGCTAAAGGAAACCTGATAATTTTCGATGCGCACGCAAAGCGCATCCAAACGATCGAGAACCGTACCATATAATGGTGTGAATGTCAAGTAAATATTGGGTATATGCGTTATGTGTGAAATAAAAGTGTTGCTGGGCAGTTTCCAAATTATACAGGGCTGCCTTTGTGACAAGGCCATATCTTGTGTACATTTTAGCCTGCTTCATGGTATCAAATCAGGTGCAAAAAATTGGAGGCCGATATGCGGATGTTTCTGATGGTTTCTATGCTTGTTTGCCTGGTTGCGTTTACCGTTTTTGCGGCGTGCGGAGACGACGATGACGACGATGATCGGGGAAACACTGGCGGCGGCGATGTTTGTGAGGGTCATGAAGCTTGCGAGGCGTGTAAAGCAGTCCTCGAGTTGTTATGCGAGAAAACCGCTGAATGCTCCGATGAAATAACAATGAGTGAATGCCTCGATGAACTCTACAATACAATCGATTGTTATACCGCTGTTGGAGTCGGCAACGAACTCGAACTGTGCCTTGAACAGATGGGGGCGTTGGACTGCGACGCCGTATTGGCCGGGCAAATCCCGTATATGTGCGAGGGCATAATAATCGTGGGCTAGCTAGAGGTCCGGCAAATCGACGTCACTCACAGCAGGCGCATTGGGCGACTGTCTGTAGACCCGCATATTGGCGATTGCCTGTAGCCCCGCATCGGGGCGGCAGTTTGTAGCCCGGTGCAAAGCGCCGGGTTAATGGCAACGCTCCATTTTTTTAAGAAGCCCCGCATCGGGGCGACAGAGGAAAATGCACATGGGCTCGACCTATTCTCAATTGCATTTTCACATTATTTTTGGCGTCAAAGAGCGTCGTTCATTGATTAACGCAACCATGCGCGAGCGCCTACATCAATACATTGGCGGGATTGTACGCAAAGAAGGCGGCGTTCTCCAGGCGATTGGGGGAAGCTCGGACCACATCCATATACTTGTTGCCCTGCCGCCGACTTATGAACGCAGCCGACATCGTTCGCGTTGTAAAATCCAATTCATCGAAATGGATTCATGAAGAATTTCCCCAGATGAAGATTTTTTCATGGCAGGTGGGATATGGCGCATTTTCCGTGAGCCATTCAAATGTTGAGGCGGTAAAAGGCTATATCGAAAATCAAGAAGAGCATCATCGAAAGATGTCTTTTTCACAAGAGTGGAAAGCAATTTTAGAAAAGCATGGTATTGAACTTGAGGAGTGACTGAGGCGCGCTTTCTGTCGCCCTCCAAGGAGGGCTTTGTTTGATATATAAGAGAAATCCGTTTCCCGGCGCTTGCGCGCCGGGCTACAAACTGCCGCCCCGATGCGGGGCTCAGTTGGAGCAGCGGGAAAAAGACAACGTTACATTTTTCCGGGAACTCCGGCAGGGGGTGCCTCAGACGAGATTCATTTGGATTAATTGCTATCGTTTTCCGATGGGCTGTTGTGAAAAGATAGGGGGCATTATGAGGGGTATTAGGGTTGGGAACTGATGGACAGCCCCGCATCGGGGCGGCAGTTTGTAGCCCGGTGCAAAGCGCCGGGTTAAAGGCAATGATCCATTTTTTAAGGAAGCCCCGGTAGGGGCGACAGTGGAAAATGAATATGGGTTCGACAACATTTATTATCGACGCCTTTGCGTATGAATCGTTCGCGAGGGCGTTCTCATATTTCCATGTTCGGCAGGCGTTGCTTTAAGCCCTTTGTCGTGGTACGAAAAGGCAATCGATGTTTGGAATGCGGTTGGCTGAAGGTGCGCAATAAATTCGCATACATGGCCGAGGCGATTGTCTGTTTCGCTCACAGCAGGCGCATATGGGCGACAGTTTGTAGCCCGGTGCAAAGCGCCGGGTTAATGGCAATGATCCATTTTTTGAAGAAGCCCCGCATCGGGGCGGCAGTTTGTAGCCCGGTGCAAAGCGCCGGGTTAATGGCAACGCTCCATTTTTTTAAGAAGCCCCGCATCGGGGCG
>Ga0307990_1002091_pt1 | contig 16211 bp, 11 predicted proteins | sample EllFjometagen129_FD_203168 | JGI IMG/M metagenome (GOLD analysis project Ga0307990, IMG submission 203168) | Marine microbial communities from Ellis Fjord, Antarctic Ocean - #129 | ecosystem: Environmental > Aquatic > Marine > Unclassified | place: Southern Ocean | collected 2014-10-08
CGTGTTCACCCACAGGTTGGGTATAGCCGAGATAATGATACTGCTGCATCAGCCCATTAAAGATCGCTTCGGCCTTGGTACGACGTACCTGGGCAATCCTTAGTGGTTGGATCTGTCCCAGGAAGAGAATAGAGAGAATAGGGGTCAGGGTTTAATTAATGCATTTTTAGCTTGACTCTGACTATATAGCTCGTTATGTCTCTACATTATGCCTCGAAGCTTACGTATAGAGTATCCAGATGCGATCTATCATGTCATGAATCGTGGGAACTACCGACACGATATATTTGGCGTAGATGGAAGCAAGCAGGCTTTTGAGGAGACATTGTTTGGTGCATGTGAACGGACAGGATGGTGTCTTCATGCATTTTGCCTGCTCGATAACCATTTTCATCTGGCCTTGCAAACACCTGATGCAAATCTAGCAGTGGGTATGCAGTGGCTGCAATCCACCTTTGCCAATCGATTCAATCGCTTGGTTAAACAGCGAGGCCATGTTTTTCAAGGGCGTTACAAGAGTTTGGTGGTTGAACGGGATGAGTATTTTGGCCCCTTGCTAGACTATATCCATTTGAATCCTGTGCGGGCCAAGCTGGTTGACGTGCCAGGGCTGGGTAACTGGCGATGGTCAAGTATGTGGTATCTTTCCCGTAAGCGTCAACGGCCTGCGTGCCTGGATCTTTCAACGTGCCTGTATTATGCTGGCAATCTAGTGGATCGACCTGCTGGACGCCAGAAGTACTTAGATTATCTGTCCTGGCTTTCTGAGTCGGATACCGAGAAAAAAGCACATGCATCCGAGAAGATGTGTAGAGGTTGGGCCCTCGGTTCGCGTGCTTTCAAGAAGGAACTCATGACTGAGGAGCGTGCCAGAGGTATTGAGAGACTGGGTCATGTTTCACAAGAAGCACGCGAACTGTACTGGGAAGGTTTGTTGGATCAGATGCTGGTTACTCTTTCTAAAACCCAAGTTGACATTGACCAGGATAGCAAATCGTCGACATGGAAAGTTATGATGGCTCATTATCTTAAACAGCATACAGCCGTCACAAATGGTTGGCTAAGCCGTCACCTGAATATGGGCGTCATTAATGGTGTTAGCCGCTATGTCGCGGCATTTGAACACGCCAAGGGAGCTAAAAAACGAGGGTATAAAAAGATGATTGCACGAATTAAACCCTGACCCCCTTTGGGACTTGGGATTGGGACTGACCCCCTTTGGGATACTCATGTCTACTCCTATTCTTTAAATTATCAGGCAATCCACCTGGTGAGAGTCGTAATGCGATCACGATGCAAAGAAGGAATCGTTTCATTCATGTCTCCGTATTATTGTGCCTATTGTTTTCAGCATCTACGGTGTCTTGCCGGGCCAGGGATAGGCAAACGAGCCAGCCCCAGCCGGCATGGTCGCAGCACCTGGCAGTGCCTTGTGCCATTCCAATAGTTGGCGGCTCATGCGACGAACCCGATCCGGGTTTTCATGGGCCAGGTTGTCAACCTCACAGGGAGTCTCTTCTAAATTGTAAAGCTCTATTCTGCTGCGGTCAGGATTCATCATCAGCTTCCAGTCTCCGTCACGCATGGCCAGAGCCGGGCTCTTCTGGAGATGACGGCCCCAGGGACCAAAGCGATACTCCCACATGAGCGGCGATGTCCTTTTCGCAGGATTGCCCAGCAAGGCCTTGGACATGTCCTGGCCATCGAGTTTGAAATCTGGTTGCACCGCGATACCGGCCAGGCTGCAGAACGTGGGCAAGAGATCGACGCCCGATAGGACGGTCGTGTCATCCACCTTGCCGGCCGGTGTGTGCCCGGGCCAGCGTACAATGAACGGCACGCGGATGCCGCCTTCATAGAGGCTGGCCTTGCATCCACGCAGCGGCCCCACGTCACCGGCGCCACTGTGCGCCGTGTCAATGCCCCATATGGGTGCAGGCCCGTTATCGCTGGAAAAGACCACCAGGGTATTTTCGGAGAGATCCAGGCGGTTGAGCGTATCCAGCAATCGCCCAACCTGTTTGTCTATGTCTGTGACAACAGCACTGTACACTTGCGTGGTGCTGGTAAATCCCTTGGCTCTCGACTTCAAGGTTGGATATTCGTCCAGTTGTTCCTGGCTGGGTGCCAACACGGAATGGGGATCGACCAGCCAACAATTGACAAAGAACGGCCTGTCAGCATGGGACTCGATAAAATCCAGTGTGTGCTGCATGATGCGCAGGGAAGAATCTGCGCGACGGTCCCCCTTTTTTTTATAGCCGGATCCATTACTGAGAACAGTCGCGCTGACATCAATACCATATCCTTCTGGTGCGGGTGCCTTCTTATCCTGCGGGCCACCCATATGCCATTTTCCAAAATGACCGGTGGCATAGCCCGCCGACTGCATAAGCCGGGTGACTGTCATGCTATTGGGATCAAGATAATTGGGTATGCCCCGCTTTTGGTTGATTTGAATGCTGGCCAAATGACCGTGGAAACGATGCCTGGCCGGATACTGCCCAGTCATCACGCCCACTCGCGACGGTGAACAGACCGGAGACGACACCGTGAAATTGGTAAACAGCAGACCCTGGGCTGCCATTTTGTCCAGGTTCGGTGTTTGAATCCGTTTGTTCCCATAGCAACCCAGGTCTCCGAATCCCAGATCATCACAAAAGACAAAAATGATATTGGGTTGTCTATGGGGCGGATTCTTGGTGTCTGCCCGGGATGTCAAGGAAGAGCCCAAGAAACCAAGGGCCACACAGGCGGCCCATGCCATTTTGAAACTGTAATGTCTGTATACCATAACCGTTTCTCCTTTATTTCAATTCGCGGTTCTCGGCAAATTTTTTAAATGCCTCAAAAAGACACTCAGTGCGTCCCGGGTAGGTCTTTGACAAGTCGTTCTTCTCTGAAAGGTCTTCCGCAAGATGAAAAAGTTCAAACTGCGAGAGTTTAACGGCCTCCATGTTTCTGACTCGTTGCTTCGAAACAAGCTTCCAGTCTCCATGACGGATCGCCCCCCGGTGCAACATCATCCCCTGCCGCCTGTAGGTTTGTGACGAATCCAGCAACACAGACAAGACACTGTGACTGTCCGCTGCGCTGCCCGGGGTGCTTTCCGCCGGATACACCTCCAGCAACTCCGCCAAAGTCGCGAACAGATCGGTAAAATTGATGACAGCCTTCGTTTGTGTATTGGCGGCAATGCGCCCGGGCCACTTGGCAATAAACGGCACACGATGCCCACCTTCCCAGCTGTCCGACTTCTTCCCCCGCAGGACGCCTGCCGAGGCATGGCCGGTTGCGGCCATGGCCTTCACTGCCCAGGGGCCGGGCCCGTTGTCGCTGGCAAAGATCAGGATCGTGTCTTTATCAAGGCCGGTCTCCTTCAGGGCGTTGTTAATCTGCCCGACCACATCATCAAGCTGCATCACGAAGTCCCCGTAGTCCCCCTGCCCGCTCTTCCCTTTGAACGCCGCACTGGGCACCCAGGGCTGATGCGGAATCGGCGAGGCGTAGAAGAGAAACAGGGGTTTGGATTCGTTCGATGCGGCATGGGCATGAATCAGGTCAACCGCCTCCCGGCAAAACAACGGGCTGGCATCTTCCGGCCTGTAGCCCGGAGACATCATAACCTTCACCTGCTGCGTTTTTCCGGCATCCTGTCCCTTAACCATGTTCACGGTTCCCTTTTTAGTGGGAAGGTCCACCACATGCCGGTCCCTGATATAACATAACGGGGATGCCCCCGGGGAAGAGTGCATGCCGTAGAACGAATCAAAACCACGATCCACCGGACCACCTTTAAGCGGCTTGGAGACATCCATAAAGGGCCTTTTCCCGCTCTTGTCTTCCTCGAAACCGAGGTGCCATTTCCCGATCATTTTCGTGGTGTAGCCCTGGTCTTTCAACAAATTGGCGATCGTGGCCTCATCTTCGTCAATGATCGGATTCCCTCTGGCCAGCAACGTATTCAACACGCCGGTCCGTGTTGGATTGGTTCCGGTCAACAGCCCGTAGCGGGAAGGCGTGCAGGTGCTGCCGGGCGCATGCGCATCCGTGAAACGCAGCCCCTCTGCCGCCAGTTGATCGATGTTAGGGGTGGCAATCTTGGACTCCGGATTATACACGCCGCAATCCCCGTAGCCCATATCATCGGCAAGAATCAAGACGATATTGGCCTTGCCCCGCGCAGTCCCCGCTTCTGTAACGTCAGCAAACAAACTGACTGCCACCATGAATCCGACAAGAATAACACGTTTCTTCATTCTAATTCCTCTTCGATAGGCACGTTTTTCCGCGTCAATCGGAAAACAGCTCCCATCACTTTCCGGGAACCGGCTTGATTCCAATTTCGATCGGCTTTGTAGTTTCCAGCCCCAGCCAGACCACCAGATGGTCGCCTTCAAGGCCCCGTTCCAGCCCCACCCGGATATCTTCGGCTTTCGGTTTTACCCCGTCAACGTCAACCCGTGCCGCAGCACCAGCCGGCCAGTTTTTCACGACAATGGCCGGATGAACCAGGGGCGAATCCGGGCTCGCCTCCAGCTTTAGGTTCAGCACATCGACCTCGCGTGGATACAGCAGCTCAAGCACATACGCCTTCTGCTCCTGATCAAAACCCTCGCTCCGGTAGTTTCCGGAAACGACTTTCGCCTTCGCTGGAGAGACCCAGGATTTAGCCAGTCCGGTCAGATCCTTACACCCCTTGTCCGTCACTCCGTGCAGCATCAAGTGCGTCTTGGAGTTGTCGGTCGAACGGTACAGTTCCCAATTTTTCCACGAGGTCAAAGACGTATGCGAAGGTTTCGAAGCATCAAAAGCAGGTGTCGTAGATGACATACCATGAGCCACAGGCCAATGGTTCCAATGACGGAACATCGAATTCGGCCCATGCCCACGAAATAGACTTATTCTGATATTTTTAGTCGGGGGCACAATCATGAACGGGCTCACCTCCGACTTAAGATTAACAATCTGAATGCAGCTCTGAGAAGGAAGACCAAGAAGCTTACGGGTTTTGGAAGTTTCAGGCCATGTGTAATCGGTCACCTCTCCCTTCAAGTTACCGATTGAAAGCGCTGTGGCTTTGAGATTGTCCTCTGGCATACGTCCCGGGGGATGAACAATAATCGCTTCCTGCCAGTCGGTAAAACCATCGATCTCAGTCGAATGCAACGTAATCGAACGCACACCTACCAAGTCCGGATATATGGTATAATATTCATCTACCCAATCGCCTTGACCTGTATACGGGTCGGCATAAGGATGCTTGTGCTTCAAACCGATTGGAGCATAGCGCCAATGTATCACCGTTCTGGCAGGACTGGAATGCAGCACCCTCACATGGGAGAAGCGGCATTTCTTGTCGCTCATTGGCTCCACACAGCCGATACAACCATCCGTATTTCCGCGGCGCTCGACAAACTGATTGTTGTACCAGATGTCGTTTTGGGTCACCCAATGAGGGATGTAGCTCGTTCCACGCCAGAAGACAAAATTAGCCCTTGGATCCTCAAAGGTCACAACCACGTCCGCACGATCGCCGACGCACCACTGCTTCTCCCACTCCGGAGAATAATTAAGCCGTGTGTAAAAGGCCCCAAAGCGTTTACCGTCCTTTGGTCCGGATGGCATTTTGCGATATTGCAGAACCCGGACCTCACTCGGCTTCAGTTCCTCATAGGAAGCATGAACCTCATCTGCGGAGAGAGCCCTCTTATGAATCCTAAGTTCGTCTATGCGACCATCAAAGACCATCCAGCTAAACAGTTTCGGGTCTGTGTAATTCCTCGGAATGGGTACCTGTTTCATCTGACTCATACCAATCCAGGTATCCATCCCCTCTGCGGGTGTAAACGGCCCTTTTACCGGGTTGCTGCCAACGGATTTTCCGTTGCTGTAGAGAGTTAAACCTTTCTCGGAATCAACGATCGCCGCAACATGTGACCAGCAATGAACGGGCAAACGTTCACTGGACGTACACGTCTGCCATTTGCCACCAATATTTGCCTGGATCAGTAAGTGGCCTTTATTGTCGATACCAAAAAAGTAACCCGTCTGATGGTTCTTTTCACAGTTAATGATCGCCGTTTGATTCAGGCTGAATTCATGCGGTGCAATCCATGCCTCAATGCTAAAGCGCTGACCGAGTGGCGCAGCCTGACTGGCTTTGCGGACCACCTTGGTGGTAAAGCCGTCAAATTTCCCTGCCTTCCCACTCACACCTTCCACCAGCTCGAAGTTTCCCTGCGACACATCCGGCGACTTTTCGTTCGGCTGCACGGCGTCAAATCCCCATTCAGCCGCAACAGGGCTTGCCTGTGCCGTAAATGCAGCGACGGCACTGACCATAATGCCTATCCATATTTTTCTCATCGTATTCTCCATATTTTGTTTACTAACAAAATTAATGCCTTACAGGTGCACTTCGTCCGCTACCATTGAATTTTTCTAACTGCGCCTTCATTCTTTTCACAATCTCCGGGTGGCTGCTATATAGATTTGTTGTCTCGCCCGGATCGGTCTCGAGATTGTAGAGCTGCCCGGGAGCCTGCGGATCGGTGTCTTGCAAAGCGTAGGGGTTTAAATGGGTACGATTGTATCTGTTGCCACCGGATCCCTGATGATCGAGGTACTTCCATTGACCATCGGGGATCGACAGCTTCAACGAGTTTGTCTGCTCCAACATGAAAATGCAGTCTCCATTTCTAATTACTCAGGCTTCTCCCGGGAAACCGAGGGCGGCAATTCTTTGACGCCCCACGACTTGTTCGGTTCAGGACCCAGCACCAGCTCCAGTGTTCCGCCCCTGTCAAAGTCCCGATGATAGAACCAGCAGTTGTCCAACGGCTCGCCATTGAGTTTGGCCGACTGATATATACACATTCTTGGGCGCGTTGTTCTTCGTCACGATGCGGAAGGTCTTTCCTGAGTAGAATTTCTGATCCAAATGTATGGCTACTGATACAATAGTTATGTCACAAGAGTAAATACACCCTGCGGGAACACAAAAAGCGGCCTTGGACTGTCCAAGGCCGCTCAATCTGTTTTCAACAATGAAAACAAATCAGACGATTGATGACTTAGAATGGCTTGTCAATTGGGTCGGTCCTGCCAGCCAGCCAGAAGATCTCCTCCGCAGGCAAGGCTCGATCATAGATCCGAATCTCATCCAGAGCACCCGGGAAGTACCTGCCGTTTTGCGGGCCACTCATGCCGATTCTGACATCGTGTTCGGCAACGAGGTTGTAGGTAACGTCGGCACCACTGAAAGTGCTATCTTCAGAGCCGTCAACATAGAGCTTGGTGTTCTCTGGCCTCAGGTTGGCCCCTTCAGTCACGGCCAAGGCAACATGATGCCATTCACCGTCATTGATGTACGTATTGCCTCTGAGATTACCCGCATTGTGTTCGGTGCGTACCCGGCCCTCGTGCACACGCCAAGTGAGCCGTCCGGCACTGCCGCTGCTCGCGCCCCAGGTCACCATTTCCGTGTCACCGGTATCGCTGGTCGTATTGACCCAGTTGGCGATCGTGAAGGCCTGCTGTACAGTATCTACGGCGTTAATACCCTTGTACCCATCAATGTTAACATACGAACTTACACCATTGAAAAGCAGGGCAGAGCCTTGTATGCCTGGTTCCCAGGTCGCGTCCACAATGGTGCCATTGCGTCCGTTGCCCGAGCTGTCAGCCACTACCGCCCCGCTGCCCTCGTCGAAACTCCAGGCACCGACCAGACCGTTGGCACCCGGATCCGTCGGCGTGAGAAGTTCACCGGCCTTGGCAAACAGACGGATGTCATCGAACAGGATCATACCGCTGGCACCAGACCCCTCGACACCCAGCTTCAACGTGGTGACATTGGACAGGGTCGTATTGACCGCGGACAGATCGATATTCCAGGCCTGCCAGGAACCGCGTGAAATGTTGCCATTGTCACGATCATAGACCACCTTGGCGTTGTTGATCAGGGCAAACATCGTCCCTGTGTTGCCAACCTGCCCATTGAAGGCGATCGAAAGTGTCACGGCACCGCCCACAGTCCAGTCCTGCGGCACGGTGAACGTCCGTTTGGTCTCTGAGGCCACGCCGCCTGAATTGGTGAAGTAGAACGGCAAGGACTGACCACTGCCAGGTATGGTACTGGCTGTTTCCATGATATCGCCATTATAGTAATCACTGGCCACACTCCAAATGTCATGTCCGACACCAGCGCCGGTGCCATTACCAGCGTATCCAGCAGGGAAGAACTCGTCGGATGAATAGCCATACCCATCAAGCCATGCCTGGAAAGGACGGTCCGGACTGTCGTTGCCATAACTCTCAAAATCATCAACGATCATGGCATCTACTGTTGAGAAGCTCCACACAGGACCTGCCCAGACAGGCACGGCCTCTGCATTGTTGACTTCATCTACACGCCAGTAATAGGTTTCGCCCATTTGAAGATCAAACGAACTGAGATCAATACTATTGGTATTCGATGTAGCAGAAGGTGCCAGACCATCGGCCACTTCATTGGGATCAGTGCTGACATAAACCGTGCTTTGGGCCGCTGCACGGCCTGCACGCCACGACACGACAGCATTTGGCACTACACCTGTAGCTTCTGACTCAGGTATTGGTGTCCGAGCCGCAGCAGGAATCATATTAAACTGAACTTCACTCAGGCTGTAAGACTCTATGAAACCACCAAAGTTACTCTGGATATTCAAGCGAACCATCTTAGCTGCCACCGCGCCAAAGTCGATTTCGTCATACTGATCGTAGGTGGATAAACCCGGTGCCCGACTCAACTCAGTGACCACTTCGAATGTTTCCCAGGTTTCGCCATCCGTTGAGTATTCAATCAACACACCGTTAACACCATAACCAATAAAGCCTTCGGCTGAGCTATTGGAGTTCCAGATTTTGGCAACATCCAACTGCTTGATGCCCTCAAATTCATACTGGATCCAGGGGCCCGTATCGCCCATATCTGTGAACCACATGGCTTCAGTGGCGATGCCATGGGTCCCGTCTGCTTTAAGTCCAGACCCATCAATCGTCTTGCCAGGCAGTGAAAAATCATTGGAAGAGCTGGATGCCGTGGCAATGATATCTGAGCCTGCTATCTGGATTGAATAGGGCTCCACCTCAAAGCTCCAGACCTCACCCTTGAAAACCGTCTTGTCCGGTATGCCATTAACTTCATCCACACGCCAGAAAACCGTTTTGCCAAATTCCAAACGACCCATATCAAATGAATTGGCATCCAGTGCTAAGCCTGTCGGCACAGTGGCATCATTCACATCTGTAAAACTGTCACCCATATACAAATCATGAGTCGCAGCAAACTCGCCTGGTACCCATTCAAGTGTCACATCACGTAAGACATCCTCTGCCTCATCAGCCGGACTGGGCTCAGAAGCCAGTTCCGCAGCAGACCCGGCCATGATACCTGGGACCTCTTCTGCTGTGACCGCATGATCGTAAATGCGGATATCATCCATAATGCCATCAAAATAACGCTGACTGCCGGTATAGGCCCCGAAGTTGAGGGCGCCTATATAGAGACTGCTACTCACGCCCGAAGACGTCGTCTCCAATACGCCGTTGATATACAGCTTTCCTTCGCCCGTGCCTGTATCAAAGGCTGCCACGGCATGATACCATTCGTCACTTTCGCATACAGTCGTAGACGAGACAGCGCCTCCGCCATTGGGTTCAAAATTGATGAGACTGGTGTTGGCCCGTAAATGACCGTGAATACAACCCGCTTCCCACACGTCGCCATGCATAATGGAACGGTAATCGGTACTATAGGGTAGATTACGCGGCATCATCCACAGGGCGATGGAGCAGTTCCCGGTGACAAGCGCATTGCCCTGTTCAATGTAGGTACTGGATGCGTCAAAGTCCAGTGCTCCCCTGACGTTTCCCGTAACCCAATTGGCTGCGCCGCCGACAACCCCGTCATTTCCATTGCCCGAGCTGTCCTTGGCCACCGTACCAGAACCCTCGTCCAGGGTCCAGTGCAACACCAAGTCGGCGTTTGCCACAGGCATAAAGGCCGCGCAAAGCACAAACAAAATCACCCCTACCATTGACTTTTTATACATGACCTGCCTCCTTCATAATAATAATGATGATGATGATGATGATGATACGAACGCTCGTTTCGCAACTTAACCAAACCATTGCTTTCTTTTGAATCCTATTACTATCAACGAATGACTATTCGGAATAGTAGGCACATACTAAGTCGCCGCGCATTAATAATTTCACATTTATTCCATTGTAGAAAACTCGATGAAGACCGTATCCGGGTTATGCTGCAGCACCTTTTCATCCAACGCGCTGCGCCCCCATCTTGAGTTTGCCCCACCCAGGGCTCCATTGATCACTTTAGTGTGCCCGGGATAGTTCTGTTCGAGAACGGTAGCCAACTGATCCGTGTTCCCATAGCAGCCGATCGCTTTCTTTGCGTGATCATCCGAAAGAATCAGCAGAATATTCGGCTGCGTCGCAGCCGCGAACGCGTTCATCCCCGTGAGCATTAAAAGATACGTTAGCAGTTTCTTCATTGACTGGTTCCTTATGTATTTGCTTTTGACCGAATCACGGATTTGCTTCTATTTCAGTGCCCTGCGGTCAGCAAAGGCCTAAGAAGCCTTAAATAAGCGATCGGTCTGTTCCGGATGGGAGCTGGATACATCGTTCAGTTCCTCAATGTCATCGGCCGTGATCAGTATGATATTCTACTTTGTTTTCTTCTTGCGTTGCTTGAACTTTGTATTGGCCTTGGTCTCAGGAAAATCCCAGACAGGCCCTTCGGTGATGGCGTCGCGATGCAGATCAATCATGATTTTCTTGAGTTCCACCAGTGTCTCGGGGTGGAAAGAGGCAATATCCTTCTCCTGCCCCAGATCGTCCTTGACGTTGTAGAGTTCGAAGGAAACCAGCTTTGTACTCTTGATCTTGGGCATGTCCGCCGCACTAATGCCATGCGATTTCGTGCGCTCTTCGTCATCGGAATGGGCGATGAGCACATAGTCGGCCAGCCTCATCGATGCGGCAGGACTGGTTCTATAGAAGAAGGTGAGGATGGGGGCGGTGCGGGTAAAGGCTTTCCCTTCAAGGACAGGGCGAATATTAACGCCATCAAGTTGCTTCTTCGGAAGTTCCGCCCCGACAATATCACAAAGCGTGGGCAGGAGGTCGATGCCGCCCACGGGATCATTGTATTGAGAGCCGGGCTTCACGTTCCCCGGCCAGCGAATGATGGCGGGAACGCGGACGCCACCTTCCCACGTGTAGCTCTTTTTCCCGCGTAGTCCTTGGCAGGATTCTTCGGAGGTGGGGCCGTTGTCGGAGGCGAGAAAGACGATCGTGTTGTCGCTCACGCCCATGTCATCCAATGTTTTGAGGATGCTGCCGACGGCCGCATCGCTATATTCGGTCATCCCTCTGTAGGCCGCCCGTCTTTTATCCTCTCCCCGCTCGATGTATTTCGCTTTCAGCTCTTCGGGTGCGTCGACCGGAGAATGCGTTTCGCTAAAGGCAATATAGGCGAAGAACGGGCTCGTCTGTTTTTTCATCCATCCATTCGCTTCGTCGGCCACCACCTGCGCGGTCCAGCCCTCGGTTTTGCCGACGGGTTCACCATTGCGGAAAAGACTGTGGGGATTGTGTTTGACCAGGTTGTTGTCGCAGGCAAGCCAGTAGTCGAAGCCTTGCTTGTCAGGCGTTGGCTGCGGGTCGCCCTCTAGGTTGCCCAGGTGCCACTTGCCGAACATCCCGGTGGCGAATCCCTTGGTCTTTAAAACCTCGGCAATGGTTGTTTCGGAATCCGGCAGATGCATCGGCGTGTTTTTGCCTCGATAGCTGTACATGCCTACCCGAAACGGGAAGCGGCCGGTCAGCAGGCCGGTGCGCGAGGGCGAACAATTCGGCGCCGGAGCGTAGTATTCGGTAAAACGCATTCCGTCTTTGGCCAGCTGATCGATATGCGGCGTATCGACCGCGCCGCCGAAACAGCCAAAATCCTTCCAGCCCGTATCATCGAAATAAATGACCACCACATTGGGCGTAGCAGCATGCACCGGGATACAAAGCCCTGCCAGAACCGTCGCTGCAAACATGCCTATCCTGATTATTTTCATCATTCCTGCCTTTCTACTTCTTCTTTTTCGATTTCTTCGGCGAGAAGCTGCCCTTGACCTTGTCATATTCAATGGATCTGCCTTTTTCCGGGTACCGGTCCATCGCCGCCTGAAGCTTCTTTTGCACCGGCATCAGGCGTTCCGTGATGGCGAGGGGGTTCTCCTCCAAAATGTCGTTGACGGTATCGTAGAGCTTTCCATTGTCGTAAAGCTTGTACCGCTTGTCGCGAACATAGCGAATTTCATAATGTTGATATTTGTCATCAAATTTTTCCGAGTAGGGACGCGGGAAATAGTAGCCATAGATCCACTCCCGTTTGGTTCCGCCCTTTCCAAGGCACTGCGGCCAAAAGCTCCAGCCATCGCCATCTGCAACCGCCTTCGCTGGAAGCCCGGCGGCCTCCACCATGGTCGGAAAGAAATCGGAAAAACAGATCAGGTCTTCATTAACCTGCCCTGCGGGAATACGGCCGGGAAGACTGGCAACGAGAGGGACATGGGTTCCATGATCTCTTGTGTAGCCTTTGGCGCCTTGAACCTGTCGGCCATTCAGTTCCGACGTGATTAGGTGGTTTGTTCCATTGTCACCGGTGAATATCATCAGCGTGTTGCCTCGTATCCCCGCCGCGATCAACGCGTCTTCAATGCGGCCGATGCACTGGTCGATATACTGCACCATATCCACGAAATTCTGCTTGTTGTCTTTCTCGTGGCGGTTGGTGCTGTCCGGTGTCGGCAGAAACGGGTTGTGCGGCAGGATCATGGGGTAATACACAAGGAAAGGCTTGTCCTTGTCTTCCTTGATGAACTCGATCAGGAAGTCAGTGACAACGTCCGGGCCATAACTGTCCTTCGGCAGCTCCAAAAGGGTACCGTTCTGCATGAGCGACGGATTCCAGTAGCGTTCGCGCGACGTGCCGGGAGTGTTCCAGAGACAGAATGTGTCGAACCCCGCCTCCTGTGGCGTGATGCCCCTGGCGTTCTTCGTCATGAGCTGCCACTTGCCTGCCACAGCCGTGACATAGCCATGTGCCTTGAAATGGTTGGCGAAGGTCGGCTCACCCCTGGGGTAGATGCCGAAATCCTTGTAGTTAAAAACGTTGGACTTGCCCGACATTAGATTCACCCGGCTCGGTGTGCAGAGGGGCGTGGAGTGACAGTTCAAAAAACGAATGCCCTGCGCCGCCAGCGCATCGATTCTTGGTGTCTTGTATTCCTTGCTACCATAGGCACTGAAACACTCAAATCCGACATCGTCCGCCATGATCATGACGACGTTAACGGGATTGGACGCCAGGGCATATACCGTGCCCGAATTCAACAGCCCTGCAAGCAAAGCAAGAGTCAAACCTGCCAAAATCCTCTTCATCTCTATTTCTCCTAAGTCCAAAGGTGTGGACGACTGTAACCACTTCGCCGCCATCACGTTCTACCTTCCCTGTTTGACGGCGTCCGGGAATGCCCCGTGGCTCACCGAGGGAGGTCGATTGTTTTTGGCGCTCCCCCATCGGCTTTTGGATGGGCCCATCACGAGGCGCAGGGTTCCGCCGGATATCAATGCCTCATGCGTCATCCAGGCACGATCCAGCGGCTGACCGTTTAGCGTGGCCGACTGTATATAGATGTTCTTGGGCGCGTTGTTCTCGGCAATGATCTTGAAGGTATTGCTCTTTGTGCGAAGGTGGTATTGGGAATCCAACTTGATTTCAATTTCATTGAAGACCGGGCTACCTATATGCCATACGTTCTCACCTGGAGCGACGGGGTTGAAGCCCATGGCATTCAACACGTACCAGGCAGAGAGCTGACCAAAATCATCATTATGGGCCAATCCTTCGTGGTCTGTGCCGTAGGCCCCATCGAGTACGGTGCGCGTCCAGTACTGGGTCCGCCAGGGCTGCCCGGCAAAATTGAAGTAAGAGATGATTTGATGGACAGGCTCATTGGAGTGGTTGTAGAAGGTGTTCCCAGGGGAGAAGTCCGCCGGGGCACCTGCAAAAAAGGCATCCAGCTCGGAGAGAAAACGCGCTTCGCCCATCAGGTCGATCAACCCCTGGACATCATGCGGCACAAACCAGGTCCACTGATACGTGTTGCCCTCTTTACACCCGTCCTTGGCGAATTTATCCGTCCAGGGCGTTTTCCATTTTCCTGCAGCATCCTTCTGACGCATCCAGCCGACCGATTTATCAAAGAGCTTTTGGTAGTTCTCGCCGGCCCGCTTGCGATACGTCTCAGCATCCTTGGTTTTGCCCAGGGCTTCTGCAAAGCGACTGATACACCAGTCGCCATAGGTATTCTCCAGGGTCAGCGCTATATTGATCGCCCTGTGGCTGTACACATACCCGTGCGAGTTCATCTCATCAGGATAGTATCGAGTGGAGTTGGGGCCAGTTGCCTCTTGAAGCGCTATGGCATATGCGCGCTCGACATCGTAATTCCGAATGCCCTTCATATACGCATCGACCACCACGGAGAGCCCGGGATCGCCCAGGCCTGCGCCTGTATAGTCCCCCATCATCTGCCACAGCGGATAGGTCTTGCCGGTCAGGGTGCAGATATCCAGGAACGTGTTGACCTGATCATTCACCACATCCGGGCGCATAAGGGTGAGAAGTGGAAATTCATGCTTGTACACATCCCATCCGCTGAATCCCATGCGCGTGCGGTAGTCCTTGCCTCCATACACCTTTTTGTCTGCGCCCCAGTACTGGCCATCCACATCTGTAAAATCACAGGGATACATCATGGTGTGATACAGGGCCGTATAGAAAATCGTTTTTTGATCTTCCGTACCCCCTTGCGTGGACAGGACGTCTGTCATTTCATTATGCCAGGTTTGGCGTGCCTGTTTCTTTACCGCGTCAAAGTCCCAGTGATTCAATTCCTTTTCCAGGTTGGCCTGGGCCCCTGCCATGCTGACATAGGATATCCCGACCTTCATGGTGATCTGTTCGTCGGCCTTCGTGGTATAGTTGGCGTAAAAGCCAAGGTCGTTATCCTCCACATCGGGTTTTGCGCCTAAATTCTTTCCCCTGTTCCACAGTCCATACGAATCCCAGGGCTTATTGAACTTGGCATAGTAGTAGAGGTTATAATAAGTCCCATGCGCAAACCCGACCCCTTCTCCCCAGCATCTAATCATGCCCTTGATCGTACTGTTGTCCACCACGACGTTATGTTGGCGTCCGGAATACCCGCCGATCTTGCGCGCCAGGTCGATTTGAATGCGGCTGGAATCGGAGGCAGGAAACGTGAATCGCAGCATGCCTGTGCGCTGGGTACAGGTCAGTTCCGTCAGAATATCGTATGTTTCGAGCAGGACGCTGTAATAGCCGGCCTCTGCTGTTTCATGGTCATGGCTGTATTTGGATTTCCAACCTTCACGCTTGTTTTGATACACATCATACGCATTGGATCCACTGTGAAACTTTATCTCTCCAATCGTGGGCATGACCTGGAAGTTGCCGAGTGTGCCGTGCCAACCCACGCCACTCATGTGGTTGACACTGAATCCCTCGATGGTGCTTTCTCTGTAATTGTACCCATTGGTGGAGCCCCTGCCTGTTCTCGTATCCGGGCTCAACTGCACCATGCCAAAAGGCATATAAGGACCGGGTATGGTTCTGCCACAGCGTTTGGTGCCATTGGTCCCTATGATGGGCTTGATGTAGTCCACAGGGTCCAGCTTCGCCGCGCCAGCCCCATAAACCGAAGCCATCGACATCATTGACATCATTATGAACACGAACAAACATACACTGACTTTACCGAGCGATTTGATTTCAAACGTCATGTTGGTTTCCTTAATCATCATTATATTGTACATTGAATCGCATGCCTTCGCGAGCACCAATGAGGTAGCAAACCAGGGGACAGGTGTTCTCACTCATCAGATGACTCTGTTTCACTGCAGTCTTCCTGTCAAGCGATTCACATGAGATGAATTTACTGCATGGCCGTGTTTTCGTTTACAGAATCGGTACTGTCGCTGCTACTGAATCATACCGTTCAGCTCCACTTCGCCGATCTGCATAAGCGCCTCGTCTTGACCACGTAGGGTGGGAAACA
>Ga0307990_1002093_pt1 | contig 16198 bp, 14 predicted proteins | sample EllFjometagen129_FD_203168 | JGI IMG/M metagenome (GOLD analysis project Ga0307990, IMG submission 203168) | Marine microbial communities from Ellis Fjord, Antarctic Ocean - #129 | ecosystem: Environmental > Aquatic > Marine > Unclassified | place: Southern Ocean | collected 2014-10-08
TATTAGTCGATTCCGGTTTTATCAGCGAAAGAATGAAGCGAAAGTGGAAGGTTGTTGACTACCGGGATCCTGTTGTTGGCTTGGGAGCTCTGGGGATTGTTCCCGAGCAGGTTGATGACATCATCATCACGCACAGGCATTGGGATCATGTCGGAGGGTTGAGTCTGTTTCCGAAATCTAAAATCTGGATGCCGCGCTTGGAGTTCAAGACTGCTGTCAGGAAATTCGAGGCTAAATCGCCTGTCATCGTCAATGCACTGAAAAGCGCCGAGTCAGAAGGGCGGATGAAATGGACAAAGCGTCTTCAGGAAATTATGCCCGGTATTGTCGTCGTGAGGCAGGGACTTCACACACGTCATTTTCAATACGTCATTGTGAAAAGTCCCAAAGGAATTTGGGTTATTGCATCGGACGTCGGCGGCCTGTATGAGAACTTTGACGGACCTGTGTCCAGCGGTCAAACCCTGAACCCGGAAGCTTCCGTGCAGGCCCTGCGTCACATTATGCAACTGGTGGACAATAGACTCGATCGCATAGTGCCGAGTCACGATCCCAAAGTGTTTACGCGTTTCCCATCGGTGAAACCCGGCGTGGTGCTGATCACGAAGGACTGACAATCGCGATCATTCGTATCCGTACAAGTGAAGAAATGCGTTGATAATGTCATTGCCGACGTTCGGCCCCGGGCTTAGAAGGTCGTTGTAGATATAAGCCAGAGAAAAATATTGATCGGGCAGCATGATGTATCCCACCCAATCCATTCCCAGGTTGATCATAAATTGATGCTCGGCACCCATGACATCGCGCAAAATGAGGCCGATGTCCGGGACGAGTTCTCCCGGAATTGTGGCGAATTGCACAGGTCCAATGGAAAATGCAGTGATCGTCGTTTCCGTTTTTCCACCGTAGGGCGGAACATCGCGGGGAATAAGATCGAGAGTACCGATCAAAGCAAAGAACAGATTATCGTTCGCCGATTCAAAAATCATGGTGCGAAGCCACAGATTTGTGTTCGTAGCCATTTCCGCTTCATCCATAAGAGTCTGCGCGTCATCGACCAATACTCGCCCGAAATTTTCCACATCTTCCCAGGTTCCCCAGTCGCGTCCCGTGTAATCAAAGGGGTCAAAAGGATTGATGGGATGAACCGAGGCTCCCAGGTTGCCGTTGACGAACATATTGATCCCGCCGACTTCTTCATCCATCAGGCGGTAGTAAGGTCCCAGGAAGTCCGATGACAGTTCCGTGTTCTGCGGTCCCATGACCATTGGGTGACATCCCCAACTCATCAGCGTGGCAATGGGTTCTCCCTGGGGAGTTTCGGCTTTCATCAGGGTCATGGCGTCATCGGTCATAGCGCCGGGATCTAGGACATCGTTCGAGTTGTAATGCATATCCGCTTCGATTCCCGAAGCGAATGAGACGACGGCCGGGACGCGAGCTTGGTAGGCTTCGACGCCGGCATCTATTCCGACATCCACGAGCAGTTGCATATAATCTTCGTCTCGACCGGAGACAGGCGGCAATATGACTCCCCAAATTCCTACGCCGTCCGGGCTGTGATGCGTGTGGCTGGATGAGACGACAATGCGCTCCGGTCCGATGTTCAGTTCCTGAGCAATGCCTTCCTGAATCGGGACGATGTCGGTTGTGATCATGCCCACCATGTCGAATTGGATGAGAATGATTGGTTCGCCCTTGCCGTCGTCAAAAGCGATGGCTGTCGCGTAGAGCGGATCGTGGACGCCCGTGGACCAGCGGCACATGCTTTCCAGCAGAAAGTAGGTGCCGTATCCGCCCATTTTCAGAGACCATTCGGGCGTCGGGGAAGCGTCGACACGAGCCGCGCCGACCTGAAAATGAGGCTCGTCGTCGTCATCGTCGCCCTCATCGTCATCAGCGCTGTCGTCGTCGGAATTCGGGTTTGAGGAATCATCATCGTCATCATCATCGTCGCCGCATCCGATGAATAAGGATGCCGATGCAATGAATAATGCTAAGAATAGAACAAAAATAGTGGGTAATTTGTTGTTTTTCAAGGTGGCGGCCTCCTTATTTCAATAAGATCAGCAAAATTCCGAAGGTGTTTTACAAAGTGGTTTTCAAAATGGGAACGACGCATACGAAGATCAGGTCCTCGTCGCCGGTGTTGCGGATCTGGTGATCGGCATATGGTGCGATGAAGGCCACGTGGCCCGCGCCTACTTCTCGCGTTTCACCGTCGTAAAAGACGTTGCCTTTGCCGGAATGGAAGAAGACCTCGTGCTCATGCGCGTGGGAATGGCGCGTTGTGTGTCCACCGGGTTCGATGGTGAACACGCGCATAACGAAATTGGGCGCTGCGTGTTCAGGACCTACCGCAATCTGCATCGTGACTTTTTTCATGGCGCCATCGTCGAATAATTGCGACGGCAAATCCTTGTATGGCAAAACATGCATCAAAAAACTCCAAACAATGTTCAAGGCTATTCTAACAGAGTTCCCGTCATTTCGCTAAGGGAAGAAATTTCATGCGCATCCAGATATTCATTCATCTCTTTGACAATATTTACAGTCGTTGTGGGGTCTCGGTAATTTTGAGAGCCGACTTGAATCATTGTGGCACCGGCGACAATGAACTCCAGTGCATCTCGTGCGTTGGCAATTCCGCCGATGCCGATGACAGGAATGTCAACGCCTTTGTAAATCTGATGCACAACACGCAGGGCCACCGGCTTGATGGCTGGGCCGGACAAGCCGCCGACGACGTTGGCCAGAACCGGCCTGCGTCGGTCAAGGTCGATCGCCATGCCCAAAAGAGTGTTGACGGCGCTCACTGCATCAGCGCCTCCGTCTTTAGCGGCCTTTGCAATCGGGACAATATCAGTAACGTTGGGCGTGAGTTTGACGATGACAAGACGCTCCGTCATGGCGCGGATTTGCGCGGTGAGGCTGCGAACGATCTCGGGATCGGTTCCGAAGGTGATGCCGCCGGCCTTGACGTTCGGGCACGAAAGGTTGAGTTCATATCCCTTAATGCCTTCCTCTGATTCCAAACGCGCGGCGACGGCTTTGTATTCATCGGCGGAGTTTCCAAATACATTGACAATCACTGTTGCGCCAAGCTCGCGAAGGCGGGGCAGCTTATCCGCGCAGAAAGCCTCAACCCCAACGTTTTGAAGGCCGATGGAGTTTAGCAGTCCTGATGCGGTTTCGTGCAGTCGAGGCGGCGGATTGCCGCTTATTGGTTTCAGGGACAATCCCTTGGTGAAGATGGCGCCGATATGGGATATGTCTAGAAACTCCTCGTATTCGATCCCATAGGCGAAAGTTCCCGATGCGGCGCCGACAGGATTTGCGAACTCAACATCGCCGATGCGCACACGCAAATCAGCCATCAGAGCATCCCCTTCCAAGTCAAAATGGAGGCATCGAAAACAGGGCCTTCCTTGCAGACGCGCAAGTGCTCGATTTCGCCCGGCTTCGTTTTGGCCTGCGCGACGCAACCAAGGCACGATCCCACGCCGCACCCCATTACGGTTTCTAGTGATACGAAGCATGGGATGTGAAACGATTTTGCCAGATCGAACACAGCCTTCATCATTGGCGTTGGCCCGCAACACAAAATTTGTGTTTGCGTTGGGGTAAGTTTTTTCAAATCTGTTTTCAGAGCTCCTGTTACGAGTCCCTTAATACCGAATGAACCGTCTTCGGTTGTCGCCGTGCGCTGATCGATCAATGTTTCAAAATCAGGCCAGGAAGGCAGATCGTCCCGGGTTCTTCCCCCGCCGTAAAGGCTCAGTGTTGTGGGCAGATGGCGCTTTGCTACAACGCGCGCCAAATGCAAAAATGGAGCGATGCCGATCCCGCCGGCCACAAGCAATGTATTTGGGGCGAGTTGATCCAGGTCGAATCCGTTTCCCAGCGGTCCAATAAGGTCAAGATCGGCACCGACGGGCAGATTTTCGATGCATTTCGTACCTGGTCCGACGACCTTGATCAGCAAGGACACGATATTCTCGGATTCATCGACATCCTCGATGCTGATCGGGCGGCGAAGAAAAGGCGTGTTGGAAGAACTTGTGAGGATGTTGACGAATTGTCCGGGCCTGGCCACTTCGGCGATTTCTTTTGATCGGAATCCGATTCTTAAGTATCCACCGCGCAGCTCACAACGTGTGACGATGGGCGTTTGATGTTTAGGCATGAATCGTTTTGCTTTTCTTCAAATGGTTTACGTTTAAAGATCAAACGCACTCCGGGGAAATTATTTTCGCCATGAGCAGGGCGTCTTCTCCTGTATCGCCATAATATCCTTTTCGGCGTGCGAATGTCTTGAATTCCATATTTGCATAAAAGCTTCGCGCCTCATTGTTTTGCTCGCGGACTTCAAGCCAGATGATGCGGGCGTTTCGGCTGAGCGCCTTGTCGCAGGTCTCTGTCAGAAGCGCTCGACCAATCCCATTTCGCCGGAAGTTCATATCAACGGCGAATTTCAGTATATGAATTTTATCCAGGGTGATCCAGCTAAGAGAAAATCCCAGAAGTGCATTTTCATTGCGCGCGACAATAAACAAACTCCTGGAATCTCGATACAGCTTTTCAATGTTTTCAAGGCTCCACGGCGTAGGAAAAGATGATCTTTCGATTTGCATGATGCTCTCAATATCCGACGGCAGAGTTGGTCGGATGATGACCGATGAGTCAGTCGCTGTTGATGGAGCGAATTTTTGCTCGATAGCGTGTCTCCATATGCTCGATGAGGTCGCTGATAATCATGTCGCGATAATCGCCGCTATATTCATCTGATTCCTGGTCAAGAAAAAAATGATAGCCTTCCCCATGGCCCTGATCGCGGTCGCCTTCCAGTAATACCATGAGAACCTGTTGCGCGAAGCCGTCGGCGGCCAAAGAAGCCTGCGTCTCAATGAGGTCCATCAGATCGTCAACTTTTTGGTCCTGATCCAGAAGGACAATAAGAACGGGATAGGTTTTCCAGCGGTTTCGCGTGTTGTAATAACCGGCGGGAAGCAGAATCGAGTAGTCCATTTCGACATCCTCCCCAAGCGTGGGAGAGGTGAAGCTATGCGTTTCGTAGTACACGGTGGAATCATTGGGGCTGTCGCCGAAATAGCCGTTGGGGAGGCGCTCTGACAAAAAGGATAATACGTGAGACCAACGGGCGACTTGTGTGGATTCACTACCCAAATGGTTATCTGCGGGGTCGGATTCCGACTCCCAATACAAAGCCGCATTTTTTTGCGTGAACCAGATCGGTTCCGTGGGGTAAGGATAGTTACTGAAAAATCCGTTGTAGATTCCCGTGCCGAACTCCAGGCAATGGAAAAGGGAGGGCGTCGGCGCGGCTTCGTAAGCCGTGTCAATCGCATTAACCATGGACGCGACGTGGTTAGAGCAACCCCAGAAATCACTAACGCCGCAATCGAGATACATTGCGCCTTTGAAACGCGAATCAGTGTTGATATCACCGGATTGAATTTGCCGGACGGGGCTGTGCTTCAGCCATGTGGCGATACGCGGATTGACATCATACTCGCCGTTGGCCTCGCCGTCATCGCTGGTGCCGTTTACGCCGTCAAGCCCGAAGTCGTCGTATTGTTCTCCCTGGTCGTATGAGCCGTTAAGGTTGGCATCAACAAATGGTTCATGCATTCGAAGCTGGATCGGTTCTCCAGCGTCTCTGAGACCATTCGCGTTGAGATCCAGGGCCAGGAGAAAATCAACAAAAAAACCGCTTTCGTCTGCGAAAGTGATAGTGGAAATGGCGCCATCGGTGTTTTGCGGTGAAATAAAATCTCGAACGATTGTCGGCTCGTCACTAGTAACACCGGGAGGATAAAACTTGCTCAAAGGATTGACATAAACGGGATTGCCCAGAGCAATGAAAATGTCGCGAAGAAATTGGAGGTAGCGTAGGCGCGAGGGCGACGCCGGCCAATCGTCGAAGTCATTGAGTTTCGACTCAATGCCGGCCAGCAGAAGCCCCAGATCTGTCGGCGAAGCCAGTGCGGCGGATGCCCCGAAAAGTTCCGGATTATCCAGCGCAATATCCAAGGCTGCGATTCCGCCCATGCCAATGCCCATAATCATATGCTGCGGACCCTTGTATTCATCGTCAACGATCCACAAAGGGCAGGGAGCTTCCTTCGATCCGTCCCAGTTTCCCCGCGTGCAGGAGGCGCACAGGATTATCAGAACGAAAAGCGCCGAAATGGCTATGGAATTTGCTGTCTTCATTAGAGTTGATCCCAATTAAAGCGCGGCATAATAGCCACGGCCCCATGAGGATGTCAACGAAGAGGCGGCTTCAAACTAATCCGTAGCGGGATAGCTGGTTCTTAGCTAATTTTCACGACGGCAATAGCCTCAATTTCCACTTTGGCTCCGGGTTTGGGAAGCGCGGCAACCTGCACGGCGGAACGGGCCGGGTAGGGCGTCGCATCGGCGAAAAATTCGGCGTACACTTCATTGATGGCCTTAAAATCCGCAATGTCTTCCAAAAACATGGTGACTTTCAGAATGTCGGCGACTTTTGCGCCGCCGGCTTCCACAACGGCCTTCACATTGGCCAAAGCGACGCGAGCCTGGGCTTTTACATCTTCGGGCATGGAGCCGTCAGCGGGATCGATAGGTAGTTGACCCGATGTGAAAAGCAGTTCTCCGCTTTTTGTCCCCTGGCTATAAGGTCCGATGGCTCCGGGGGCTTTGTCGGTGGCAAGAGCGATTTTTGTCATGGCTGACTCCTTTTTTAGGGCTAAGTGATTATTTATGAATATCTCGCATCACGTTCTCGGTATGTTCGTTATGAGCGGCGCAATAGCCATCAGAATTTCATCCGCGATGTGTTGATGCCCATACGGGTTCGGATGCGGCCAGCGCATCCAGTTGTGCAGATAATTGGGCGTTTGCTCAGGTAAAATCTTTTCTCCAAGATCAATTAACATTTGGTCAAAATTCGACGCCGCTGTTCGGATGAGGAAGTTACGTCGTGAATAGAGCGGGTAGTGAGGTCGCATCATTTCGGATTTGCCGAGTTTGGGATAAGTGATGAATAATGTTTTTATTTCGGCTTTGTGCGCTGCCAGACCGATTTCCAAAAGCGCCATCTGCGTCTCGGCCAGGGTCAGATGGCGCACAACGTAATCCTTGCGATCTTCACGATCAATGTTGCGCCTGTTGAGAATTTTGGAAAACCGGCGATTATCCCAAAGTTGTTTGATGCGCACGCTGGCGAGTGAAGAATCGGAACCGATGGAAAAGGGCTTTCTGGCGCTGAAATTGTTTTCCAGATAATCCGGGATGCAATCGCGAAGCCCTGTCATGATCACCGCAAGATCAGTTTTGTAGCGCGTGATGGACCGCTCGAAAATGTTGGCGATGTCTCGGCTGGAAAAATCCGGCTGCCCCATATTCACGACGCGAACGGCGAGCTTTCGATTATTCTTGAGCTCCGTTTCAAGAAGGCCTGCATAGGATTCTGCGTTTGTGCATCCCAAGGCGAAAGTCCATGCGCCGCCGAACACAACGATATTGAAGGTGTCATCGGAAAAAGTCGTATCCTGATATTGGTTTCGATCCTCGTAGGGATGTCCTTGAGTCGGTGTGCCGTCTAACAACAGATGATGAGGCGGATGGGCAAACCCAATTAAACGAAGGGAAAGTTCGGCGCCGCAAAGGCCTACGCATAGCAGGGCGAATAATGACAGTGCGGCGATGTAGCGCTTTCTCCTCATCTAAGGTCTAACTCCAAGGTAGATGATGTCTCCCGGCTCCTGGACCAGTCGTCCAATTGCGGTAGTGTCTACGGCTTCGCATAAGCGAAAAACTTTTTGGATACGATTCCAGAATAATTCGTTTGGACTAGGGGACCATACCGCCAGGACGCCACCTTGTGTCAACGCGCGGCTCAAGAGGCCTAATCCCCCTTCGTCATAAAGTATCTCATTTTCTTGGGCGGCCATCCACCCCGGGCCGTTGTCCACATCCACCAGGATCATGTTGTAGGTGGAGGGATTTGACGCTAGGTGCTCCGACAAATTTCCCAGGCGAAGCTCGGTGCGCGAATCCTCAAGAGCGTTTCCATTTTGGCGGGCAAAAAACCGCTGGTTCCATTCCGCCACTTTCTCGCTGATTTCCGAGACCACGACGTGATCGACGCTTTCAAGGCCAAGAGCTGCCTGAAGGGTATATCCTGCACCGAGTCCGCCGACCAGGATACGCAATTTTTCTTTCGCGCCAGCAAATTTTTGGTAGGCAAGTCGGGCCATTGCCATTTCGGAATGCTTGCCGTGCGTGGCCATAAGGAAATTTCCGTTTAAACGTATCTCATAGCCGGCTTCACCCGTATCGGCCACGTAGCTTCTGAGCATCACTTTTCCGAGAGGTGAATCGGCTGTCTCAACGGTTTTGTATTCAATTTGAGCCGTGCGCAGATTCTGATTTTGTCCTGACAATTTTGACCTCGCATTCGCTTTTGGAACATACATGATTTATTGTCCAATCGACAATGCCCGCGCTTGATGACTGAAAGTATAAATCTCTCATTGGTAAAATTGGGTGCTTCTGATACAAGAAATTTATAAGCTCCCCCATTGCAAGCGGAGACAAAATGTCCAATTTCGATCGCAGTCTGAAAAACAAGAAAATCGCTTTTTTCGATATCGACGGGACGCTGGCCCTGGGTCATATGCCAATACCGGGAGCCGCCGAGTTTGTTGGCGAGTTAAGACGGCGGGGCTTGGAAACATTTGTCCTGACGAATAACTCATCGAAATCAAAAGTCGATTACGTAAAAAAAATGAGCGGCATGGGCTTTGAGTTTTCAGAAAAAGAAATCATCATCTCAACCGACGGCCTCATCGCCTGGTTTCAGCAAAATGGAATCGACCGGGCCTATATCCTCGGGACCCCAGGAATGGCGGCGCAGATGCGTGAAAGCGGCATCGCGCACGAAGAAAACTCCAAGGTTGTGGCGATGGGTTACGACACCACGCTAAACTATGAAAAAATGGTTCGCGTCGCGCATTTACTCCAGAAAGGCGCGGAATATTACGTGACGCATCCTGACCTCGTGTGCCCCGATCCCGAAGGTCCGCTTCCAGACGCCGGTTCTTTTATCGCCATGTTTGAAAAGGCGACGGGGCGTTTGCCGGATAAAATATTCGGTAAGCCATCAGAGGCCATGATTGAAAACGCGCTGAAATCCAGGGGACTGGCGCCGCACGATGCTTTTATGGTCGGCGACCGCCTTTATACCGACTTTCAAATGTGCATTAATGCGCGGATGGATTTCATCTGCGTACTGAGTGGAGAAGCGACAGCGGAGGATATAAAAAAATTCGGCGTCAATCCGGCGCTTGTCGTTCAAAGCGTAGCCCATATACTGGAACCATAAAATGAGGCAGCTTATCACTTCCATTTCGGCATGAGCGCGGCGAGGGTACATTAAAAAACCGAAAGGAAAACGGGGAGTCGGCATGGCGAAATACTTACCGCTCGAACACCGTGAATTGAACCCGACGCTTCAAAAGGCGCTGCCGACGGACGCTTCTTTCAAAACCCGCATCACCATCGCCAAGGGTCTTGTCCCCTTGGGAACAGCCGACCTGCTCAGCGCTTTGTATTATCTTTGCGGCGATCCTGACAAACGGGTTCGCAAGGCGGCGCAAGTGAGTTTGCGCGAATTGCCGGAAACTTTGATATTCGTTGGAGTCAACGCCGAGACGCATACAAAGTTACTCCACTTTCTGGCCACCCGAAAATTCGACAATGAAAACATTCACATAAAAGTCGCCCTGCACAACAGGGTCACCGATCCTACCCTGGCTTTCATCGCCCTGCACACAGAAAAGGAACATGTCATTGAGGTCGTGACGAAAAACGAAGCCGCTATTTTACGTTACCCTTCGATTCTTTGGGCTTTGTCCAACAATGAAAATTGTCCCAAGCATATACTTGACCGGCTAACGCAATTTTATGAAGTGCAAAAGAAACACTCCTTTGTTGATGACATCACCAGCAATCAGCGCAAGGTTATTGAGGAGGCCAAGAAAGAACTCAAACCCCACGTGAAAAAGGCTGCCGTTGAAATGACGGATGAAGCCTCCAAAGACGGTCAACCCGCTTTCAGTATGCCCGACGACCGCCTTCATTCCGGTTTTCGCGTAAGCGACCTTCTCAATTCTGAGTTCGACGATGAGGGCATATTTTCGCTCGATCTGATGAAAGATTCCGATAAACCGCTGGAGGCTGATGAGAAGGCGCCATTGGTTCAACGTATCGGCCAAATGAGCATGGTGGACCGAATGTTGCTCGCCTTGCATGGGAATGCCGAAGCCAGGCAGTTCCTCATTCGAACGCCTAATAAGATGATTCAGGAATGCGTGATGCGGAATCCGAGAATCACTACCAGGGAAATTGTGGGGCTGACCAGGGAAAAATCGACATCCCAAAACATTTTGGACTCTATCAGTCGAAATCGGGAATGGACGCGGAATTATGAGATCATTCATCAACTGTGTTGGAATCCGAAGACCACCAACTCATACATCCTGAGATTTTTGCCGCGCTTGAATCTGAAAGATATTAGAAAGCTTTCTAGAAGCAAAATGGTTGCACAATTCACGGCAAATCAGGCGAGAAATCTTGCCCTGCGTATGGAGAAAAATCGATGAGCAAAAATAACGACAAGGCACGTAGCATATTTTTCCCCTACCTGAGCCACAACATCAGGCAACCGCTGAATTCGGTCATCGACGCTATCGCTCTGCTTTTGGAAAAAGATTTGAGTTTAACGCAGAGCCGATATCTGGAAACCGTAAACGATCAAGCCAATGATTTGCTTATGCTTATCAATGATATTCTGGATCTGACCAGAATAGAGCAGGGCAATTTTAATCTTATTAACGAGCGCTTTGATCTGCGGGCGGCACTCCAGGGAGTTGCCAATCTCATTGCCAGGGACGCGCGAAACGCAAATATTGATTTTGAGTATTTTATTCACCCCGAGGTGCACACCTGGGTTCGGGGCGATGTCGGACGACTTCGTCAGGTTCTGACGAATTTGGGTTGGTTGTCGCTCACGCAGTCCAGTGGCAGCTCGACTATGCTTGATGTCACCGTGGAGGAAGATAAGAAAGACAGCGTCAAAGTGCGTTGTTCCATCAGCGACACAACGTCCCGGCTTTCTCCAAAACTGATCGAATTATTGAATGTGTGCGAATCTGATAGAGATATGAACGCTTTAGAAAGCCACCCGGATGTCTGCCTGCGGATGATGCTCTCAAAGAGGCTGGCGGAAATGATGGGAGGCGATTTCGCGATTGAGGCCGAAGAGTCTGCGGGAGCGACCTATCATTTTAGCGCGACGCTGGCAAAAAGCGTCTTCGCTGCCGGGCATGAGGATGAGACCGACGCCGAATTAAAAAATGTTCGCATCATGCTCATCGACGAAGACGACGAGAGCCGCGCTGAAATGGAGGAGATGATTCACGTCTGGGGCGCCAAGGTTCTTGCCTTGCCCAATTGCGACGCCGCCTATATGCGGCTACGCGAAACAGCCTCCATTGGAGAGTCTTTTGACCTTGTCATTATTTCAACGCAGCTAAAAGGGCAGGATGCGGAAAATTTTGCACGGGCGGTCAAGAGCGATTCGCTTGTCAGGGATATTTCAATTATTCTTGTCGCACCAGTGGGACGCAGGGGCGATGCCGCCAGGCTTCAGCAGGTCGGTATTTCCGGGTATCTCACCAAGCCCACCAGCCAGAGGCAAGTGCGGCGTTGCATTAAATTCGTTTTGGCCAGAAAAGACTCGGGCGAGTCACCGAAATTTGTTACGCGGCATGTCTTGTCGGAATTGTCCAGGAGTCGAATCCGCGTGATCATCGTAGAGGAAAACTCGGTTCATCAGCTAAGCCTGAGAAGAATGATCGAGAAGCTTGGCTTTGATCCTGAAATCGTCGCGGAACCGGACGTGGCGATCTCGCTGCTCAAGGAAAATGCTTACGACTTGGCTTTTCTCGACCTGTCGATGAAGGGATTCAATGGCAAAAGAGCGGCTGGGCTTATTCGCGGTCGCTCCGACAAAGCCGTCTGCGTTGTCGGGATGATGACGCGCGCGCCGAAAAATGAGGGCAAGAGCTACATCGACGCCGGCTTCGACGAAGTCGTTGTTAGGCCGATTCGAGATGAAGGGCTCTTGGAAATTCTAGAAAAAGTTGTTCAGCGAATAAATTCGGTGATTTGATATTTTTCAAATTCAAATCTCTTTTCCGGCTGCATGATGCACGGCGAGAGAAGCTATGAGGATATGCAATGCGTGATGTCAAAGCTGTTGTAAGGCCTGAAATACAGGCTCTTTATGAGGAAATGGTTGGGGACCGACGCGATTTTCATCGGCATCCCGAACTGGGCTTTTTTGAAAATCGAACAAGCGCGGTTGTGAAAAAACGTCTGGAAGATCTCGGATTCGAAACCAGGGTAATGGCTAAAACGGGAGTGTTGGGACAATTACACGGCGAAAAGGATGCTGCAAAGACACTGGCCTTTCGCGCTGATATGGACGCTCTGCCGCTGCAGGAACTTGGAGAAAAGGAATACAAATCCGTTTATCCGGGATGCATGCACGCATGCGGGCACGATGGCCACACCGCCATGCTTCTCGGTTTCGCAAAATTTCTGGCGGCCAAAAAGGAAGGCTTGGCGGGAAACATCAAACTACTATTTCAGCCTGCGGAGGAAGGCGAGGGTGGCGCATTGCCGATGATCAAGGAGGGCGCGTTGAAAGATCCCGACGTTGACCGCCTTGTCGGCCTGCATCTTTGGAATGACTTCCCGGCAGGCGAGGCTGGAGTGCGGGGCGGGGCGATCATGGCCGCTGCCGACGAATTTATCCTGACAATAACGGGAAAGGGTGGGCACGGTGCACAACCGCAAAAAACTGTTGACGCCATCTCCGTGGCCGGGCACGTCATCTGCGCATTGAATACTATCGTCGCGCGAGAAACCGATCCCCTTGATCCGACCGTTGTTACGATTGGTCAAGTTAGCGGGGGATCGAATTTCAACATCATCGCGCAGGAGGTTCGTCTTCGCGGAACCGTGCGTGCGGTCGAAGAAAAGACGAAAGACCTTATCCAAAAGCGTATAGGGGAAATCGCCGGCGGCGTCTGTCAGGCCATGGGCGCAAGTTGCGCCTATGAATATATCAATCAGTACCCCATGACCATTAATGACGATACGGTTGCGAGTATCGTCGCACAGCAAATTGTCGATGTTCTTGGAAAGGAGCGTCTGCGCACGGACGGCATGTCCATGGGCGCTGAGGATATGTCCTATTATCTCAGGGAAGTCCCGGGGTGCTTCTTTTTTCTGGGTTCTTCCAATGTGGAACTGGGCTTAGACAAGCCTCACCATCACCCCGAGTATGATTTTGACGAACGCGTGATGCCGATCGGCGTTGAAATTTTCGCCAGAATCGCCGAGGAATTTTTCAACCGAAAATTCTAGATTTGCCATCGGCCTTTATTGACACAGCCTTATCCCAATACAATTTTTCCATTTTGGCCGCTGACTTTGACGACATCGCCGTCTTTGATTTCACAGCGCAACAATCCGCTGGCCAATTCGTTTAAAAGCATGGTCTGGATGGCGCGTTTGAGAGGCCGCGCGCCGAAGGCCGGGTCGTAACCGGCATCAGCCAGGATCATCTTCGCCGGTTCATCCAGTTCCAAAACGATGTTGCGCTGCGCGAGTCGCTTGGACAATGAGGCCATTTGGATATCCACAATCTTCGTTAGCTGCTCTTTGCTCAAGCGATGGAAAATTACCGTTTCGTCGATGCGGTTAAGCAATTCGGGACGCATATAACGTCCCAGTTCGCCAAGAACCCGCGTCTTCATTTCATCGTATCGGCTTTCGGCGAACTCCAGAATAATGTCGCTGCCAATATTGCTTGTCATGATGAGAATGGTGTTTTTGAAATCCACGGTTCGCCCGTGACTGTCGGTGATTCGACCGTCATCGAGGATTTGGAGGAGGACGTTGAATACCTCGGGGTGGGCTTTTTCGATTTCGTCGAAGAGGACGACGGAATATGGTCTTCGCCTGACGGCTTCCGTGAGTTGTCCGCCTTCGTCGTAACCAACGTACCCCGGAGGAGCGCCGATCAGTCTCGCCACGGAATGCTTTTCCATGTACTCGCTCATGTCCAGGCGGACCATGGCGGATTCCGTATCGAAAAGAAACTCGGCCAGAGCTTTTGCAAGTTCCGTCTTTCCCACGCCTGTTGGCCCCATGAAGATGAAACTGCCCAGCGGTCGATTGGGATCCTGAATGCCGGCGCGGCTGCGGCGGACCGCTTCGGAAACGCTGCGAACCGCTTCTTCCTGGCCGATCACGCGCTTGGCCAATTCGTCTTCCATGCGAAGCAGGCGATCCATGTCGCCCTGCTGCATGCGGCTGACCGGAATGCCTGTCCATTGAGAGACGATGGCGCAAATGTCCTCTTCTCCGATTTCCTCTTTCAGGAAATGGGAGTCGGATTGCGCTTCGTGAAGCGTTCGCTGGGCGGTTTCCAATTGCCCGAGGATTTCTCCTATTTCTCCATAGCGAATCTGCGCGACGCGACCGAGATCCCCTTGGCGCTCGTATTCCGTTTCCCGGGCGCGTGCATCGTCGAAGCGCTCTTTGAGCAAACGGATTTGCTGGATAATGGACTTTTCTTTTTCCCACTGTTCGCGCATCACATCCTTTTTGGCGCCGAGTTCCTCGATGCGTTTTTCAATCTTTTCCAAGTTGCTTTTTGCATCTCCTTTTTTTTCATTACGCAGGGCTTCACGCTCAATTTCAAGTTGGATGATATCGCGTGAAATCTCGTCGAGTTCGGTGGGCATTGAGTCGATTTCAATGCGGAGGCGTCCGGCGGCCTCGTCGATAAGGTCGATGGCCTTGTCGGGCAAAAATCGGTCGGCAATGTAACGGGCCGACAAGACGGCAGCGGAGACGATGGCGCTGTCGGTGATCTTCACGCCGTGATGAATTTCATATTTGTTCTTCAGGCCGCGCAGAATGGAAATGGCGTCCTCGACGGAAGGCTCCTGGATCAGCACATTTTGAAAGCGACGTTCCAGGGCGGGATCCTTTTCGATGTGCTTTCGATATTCGCCCAGCGTGGTAGCGCCAATGCAGTGCAATTCCCCTCTGGCCAGGCTCGGTTTCAGGAGATTCCCCGCGTCCATGGCGCCTTCGGCGGCGCCGGCGCCCACGAGCGTGTGCAATTCGTCAATGAACATGATGATTTCACCGTCGGAATCAATGACTTCCTTGAGAACCGCCTTCATCCGGTCCTCAAACTCACCCCGGAACTTAGCCCCCGCCACCATGGCGCCGAGGTCCAGGGCGACAATTCGTTTGTTGGCAAGCGTTGTAGGGACATCGCCGGAAAAGATGCGCTGGGCGAGGCCTTCGGCAATGGCCGTTTTCCCGACGCCCGGTTCGCCGATGAGAACCGGATTATTTTTTTTGCGGCGGTTGAGTATCTGGATCACGCGACGGATCTCGGCATCGCGACCGATGACGGGGTCAAGCTTGCCTTTGCGGGCGGCTTCGGTGAGATCCACGGCGTATTGTTTAAGGGCTTCGTATTTTTCTTCCGGAGTCTCGCTGGTGATGCGCTGAGTGCCGCGAACATCGGCCAGAACCTTGTAAATCGCTTCGGGTGTGAGACCGTTTTGAATAAAAAGCGCATGGGCCTGCCCGCCTTGCGCGCCGGCGACCGCGAGTATGAGATGCTCCGTGCTGACAAACTCATCTTTCATCCGGTCAGCTTCGGCCTGCGCGAGTTTTAGGACATTTTCCAGTTCGGGAGAGATGTAAGACTGCGCTGATGATCCGTGCACAGCGGGAAGGCTTGAAAGTGCTTTTTCGAGATCAGCGATAAGCGTTTGTTTTGAAACGCCGAGCCTTTCCAGAATTGTTGGAGCCACTCCGCTGTCAGCGCTAATCAGCGCAAAAGCGATATGCTCAACCCCGATGGCTTGGTGGTTACGCTCGGAAGCATCGCGCCCCGCTTTTTCCAGAGCTTCGCGCCCCATTATTGTGAATTTATCCATTCGCACTGTGACACCCTTGAAATAGGTTGATTCCGTAAAGTGATTTCATTTCACTTACAGTAAAATGTAAACATGAAATGGCTTAAATC
>Ga0307990_1002095_pt1 | contig 16190 bp, 11 predicted proteins | sample EllFjometagen129_FD_203168 | JGI IMG/M metagenome (GOLD analysis project Ga0307990, IMG submission 203168) | Marine microbial communities from Ellis Fjord, Antarctic Ocean - #129 | ecosystem: Environmental > Aquatic > Marine > Unclassified | place: Southern Ocean | collected 2014-10-08
TCTCATGAAAGCCGTGCGATGGGGCTGGATCATATTCACGATCCGGCGAAGGTTAAGCTGCCCCCGTATCATCCCGATACACCGACCGTGCGTGCGAATTATGCACACTATTATGATGCCATTACGCGAATGGATCGAGATGTCGGGAAGGCGCTCCAGGCCTTGGAAGAACAGGGGCTCGCTGAGAATACGATTGTGATCTACAATTCGGACCATGGCGGTCCGTTGCCGCGGGGGAAACGATACATGTACGATAGCGGGACGCATTGTCCCTTGGTGATCCGGATTCCCAAAAAATACAAGTCCCTGTGGCCAGCCGAAAAACCGGGATCTGTCGTGGAGCGTTTGGTGAGTTTTATTGATATGCCCGCCACTTGGTTGAGTCTAGCGGGTGCAGAGATTCCCTCCAATTATCAAGGGAACGTTTTCCTGGGGGAAAATCAGACGCCCGAGTCGAAATATCACTTCAGCTTTCGCGGGCGCAATGATGCCCGAATTGAAAACGCACGCGCGATCCGTGATAAACAGTTTTTGTATGTGCGCAACTTGATCCCCTATGTTCCGCGGGGGCAGTATCTGGATTATCAGTGGAAGATCCCGATGCAGCGGGCCTGGGAAGAGGAGTTTAATGCGGGCCGGTGCAACGATGTGACAGGCCGCTTTTTCAAAGAGAAGGCCACGGAAGAGCTCTACGATGTGAGTAAGGATGCGTTTTGTATCAAGAACCTGGCGGAGAATCCGGAGTATAAGGAGGTCTTGGCGAATCTAAGTCAACGGCTGACCGATCAGCAAGTGGCCTTGAGTGATTCGGGGATGATTCCGGAGTCCGAATTGTCGCGACGTGTTGAGCAAAACAACAGCAATCCGTATGACGTCGTGCACAATCCGGCGCTCTATGATCTGGATGCCTATATGCAGGTCGCCGCCGTGGCCTTGGAGCGCGATCCTGCCTGCAAGGATCAGTTGTTGGGGATGTTGAAGCACCCGGACAGCGGCGTTCGATATTGGGGCGTGTCGGGGCTGTTTATGATCCGCGATCAAGTGGGCTCTCTTGAGGCCCCGCTCAACGCCTTGTTGACGGATGATAGCCATAATGTGCGAGCGATGGCGGCGTGGACCTTAATCGAATTAAATGGATCGAAAAAAGCTTACAGCTGCATGGAGAATATGATTCAAACAGACTCCTATGCACTGCTCGAAGTTTTGAATATCGTGGACTGGATGGGGGCCAAAGGGAAGGTCTTGACGCCAACGGTTGCCGCGGCTCAGATTACGGGGGCGATGCCGGGGGCGATGAAGAATTATTTGGTCAACGGAATGCCGTCGCTTGGAAGCAAGAAAAACAAGACGGGCAAGAAGCAGAAAACGGGCAAGAACAGCTAGGCATTTGAACGGAGGAGAGAGGACTAAAGATGAGTAAAAATAGGATTGAAAAGGTTGTGTTCGCGCTGTTCGTCGCGTCGTTGTACGCAGGCGGTTTAATGGCGGAACCCGAGAGACCGAATATTGTTTTTTTTCTGGTCGATGATATGGGCTATGGGGATGTCGGTTGTTATGGCAATACCTTTCATGAAACGCCCCATATTGATCAGCTGGCGTCGGAGGGCATGACGTTTACTCAGGGGTATGCGGCCTGCACTGTGTGCTCGCCGAGTCGCGCCGCCATCCTGACCGGTCGCTATCCGGCCCGCCTGCACCTCACGGATTGGATTGCCGGGCACAAAAAGCCGTACGCGAAGCTGGCGGTGCCAGACTGGCAGATGTATATCGATCATGAACGTGTCATTCTGCCCGAGGCGCTGAAAGAGGCGGGCTACGAGACGTATTTTCTCGGCAAGTGGCATTTGATGCCCCATGAGGATGCATCGATCATGAATGATCATTTTCCGGAAGCGGCACGATTGATATTACAGCAAAAGGGGCAGGCGGATCGCAGGTGGACTTTCAGAGCACGGTGGAGTTTTCCGGTTTCAGCGGCTCTTTTGCCGTCACCACGAACGGCATTCTGAATCTGCCAGCTATTAGCAATGCTTCATTCGCGATCAATCTGTCCGGTACGGGGCAATACCGCCTGGATGACGAGGTGGCAGTGATCGCGTTGGTGATCGACGGTGTTGAAGTGCCCGCCGGTTCCTACACGTTCAGCGATTTTTCCGCTACTCAGCAAGACAACCTGATCGATGGTGACGGAACCATTCACGTCCGTTCCGACCGGATTGCGGTGCAGAGTGGCAAGTTAGATGATAACTCATCGTGGGATATCGTCCTTCCGACGTATGCGGATGAAGATGTACAGACATGGTACAGTGGTGCAAACCGTCTGGGTGTTTCCGACACGGATACGTTTGAAGGCGGCGAACTCGTTCTTGAAACCGGTGGTGAACTCGCGTCGGACAAAGCCAATGCAGTACTCTGGATAAGAGATCTGACACTGGACGGCGGAACGATTTCAAATCAGAAGATTGCGCGGTTCTATGTCAACCTCAGGGGACATGCGCTCACGCTGAACAGCGGTGTCCTGCTGGCTGATTCAGGGGCCTACGACACGGATCTTGTTTTCCAGAACGCAACGTTGGCCGGAAGCGGCATGGTTGAGATTGCCGGTACGACTGCGAATGATCTTCCCGAGGTTCGTTTTGACGATTCGGTTGATACGTCCGGATTCAGCGGCACCTTCCTCGTGACCGATGACGGAGTGCTGACGCTTCCGGACATTGGAACTCCCTCGTTCAGCCTCGCGTTGACCGGCAGCGGGAAATATAAATTTAATTCCCAGATTGCGGTCAATGCGTTGACGATTGACGGCACCTCGCTGGCTGCCGGGGTCTATTATTATGCCGACTTTTCCGCCTCTCATCAGGCGCATTTTGTGGAGACGACCGGGCGCATTGTTGTTGCCGGCGGCCTCACCGTTGCGCTGAAGGATGGAGAGCTCAATGATCCGGCCACCTGGGGCGGAATCAGCGCGGCAGTCGGCGATACCAACACCTGGCGCTCGCTGGATTATACGCTCAATGCCGGCGGCGCGGCGTATGAAACAATCACCTTCCACGGGGATACACTGTATCTGGAGTCCGACAGTCAGTTGATGCCGGGGGCGGGCGGACAAACCCTGCAGTTGAACAACCTGGTACTGGATGGCGGGAGCATTTACAACAACCGCCTGTTCGGATTCACCATCGACCTGACCGGTGACCAGATGGTGCTGGACAACGGTACGATTCGCGCCGGCCTCAAGGACGCAGATCGTGATGTGATCATCCGGAATGGAAGCCTGTCCGGATCGGGAACGATTGATATCGAAGCGGCCAGTGCCTCGGGGTCTGAAGTGCGTTTTGAGTCAACCCTGGATATGGGCGGATTCACCGGCGTGTTCAACGTGCAGTCGAACGGAATTTTGACGCTGGATTCCGATTCCATCACCAATGCCTCCTTCGGCTTCAGGTTCTCTACCAATGCAACGCTGAATGCCACCGGTTCCTCCGCACTGCTCCTTTCCTATCTGGAGATTGAGGGCGAAACCTTCCCGGCCGGCGTGTATGCCTATGGCGATTTCACCCCCGCCCAGCAGGCGCACCTGGCCAACACGTCCGGCTTGATCTCCGTCGTGAATGTTACGTTCGCGCAATGGTACGAAGTCCATGAATTGGAACTCGGCAGGAATGGCGATGATGATGCGGACGGCTATTCCAATTATTCTGAATACTCCATGGGCGGTGACCCCAACAGTTCGACGAACAATGGGTATGTTCCCGCCTACTCAACAGCTTCCGGCTGGTTTGAAATGGTTCATGCGGAGCGCATGGAGAGCGGCCTCACGCCCGTTCGATATACGGTCGATACGTGTAACAATCTCGTCTCCAACCTTTGGACTGAAACCGGAGTTGAACTGACCGGGTACGGCCCGATCAACAGCGAATTCAACAGCGTTACCAATCGTGTGCCCATGAACGGAAACGATCAGCAGTTTATACGGATCAGGGTTCAGTAGGATTGAGGTTTTCGGGTTCCGATGGAGAACGTATTGCAGGCGGGGGCTGCCCTCACTAAGCCTCTAATCAATAATTTAACCGGGACCTAGAGTCCGCAGACCCTAAAGCTAGTTTAGAGTTATGTTAGTAAGAGAAGGAGAAAGTAACCATGCAAAGAGTGGATGTTTAACTGAGCAGGGGGTCCTGTTTGGCCATTAAACAAATAAACCTTGCAGATCCGGTTATTAAGCGGCGGTGTATTATAGCTAATAGGATATCAGTAATGAGGAAATGTATCACACTAATTCTAACGGCGTTATTAAGCGCCACGGCTTTTTCGGCAGAACTGCTGGAGGCAGATGTTGCGCCGGATCTGATGATGAAGATTTGGCCCGGCGATGCGCCTGATTTGGGGCCCGTGCTCAGGCAGGAAACACCGTGGCCGAACTTTGCGCATGTTTCCTCGCCGGAGTTGTGGGTTTATCTTCCAGAAACGCCCGCCACCAATCGTCCGGCGATGGTGATTTTCCCCGGCGGTTCTTTCATCGGTGTGGCGATGGAATTGCACGTGTATAACGTGGTGAAGCTGTTTAATGATCAGGGGATTGCGGTCATCGGAGTCAAATACCGAACGGATTATGGTGACAATGATGTTGTGAAGGATTCGCTGGCGGACTGTGAGCGCGCAATACGGCAGGTTCGTTACCATGCCGCGGAATGGGGCATTGATCCGAACCAGATTTGTGCGCAGGGCTATTCTGCCGGTAGCACGGTCTGTATGAATCTGCTGGGTAACTATGATGATGGAGATCCCGCCTCTTCGGATCCGGTTGAACGGTTTTCGAGTCGCCCGGATCGGGTCGCGCTGATGTGTCCGTGGCCGAACAGTCAGTCGGCAACGGCCTATCCAATGAGCACCAACCCGCCTCCGGTTTTTATCGCCTCTGCGGAGGACGATACGGCGGTGCCGCTTGCTTTTGTGCAGGACATCGGGGCAACGCTGATTCGGCAGGGCGGTCGGGTTGAGTGGTTTATTGTTCCAACGGGGGGGCACTTTGCTCTTCACTACGGGGTTTCAACGGGTCCGGGAGCTGAGTGGCCCGCGGCGTTTAAAAAAATATTCCCTATTAAAAAGGTCTATGTGATGCTGCTTGGCGGGCAGTCCAATGCAATGGGATTAGGATATCAACGGTATCTGGAGGAAACGACAAACCGTTTGGCTTCTCCCCAGACGGATATTGATCTATATGTCGGTTCCAACACCGGGAACCTTCCCGTCAACACAATCCTTCCGCTCCAATCTGGAAGCGGAGATAGCAGGGCCGCACCGTTTGTTCCGGTTTATCCGGAAGGAACGAATGCGCCGGTCAACCGGTTCGGACCGGAACTAGGCATGGCCCGCACCGTGCGCGATCGAATTGCGATTCCCGATTCGAAAGTGGCGATCATAAAATATGCCTTCGGCGCAACCCGATTGTATGACCATTGGCGCCCAGATGGAACCGCTGACAGTTCAGGTGATGGATCCTTTTATCAGGGGTTCCAAAGCACGGTTGCGAGTGGACTTGTTGCTCTTCATGCAAAATATCCTGATCATGAAATCGAACTGCTTGGCATGGGCTGGGTTCAAGGGGAATCCGATATACTGATGGGGCAAGCTGGAGACTATCAGGCCAACCTGACCACGTTTGTTGAAGACATCAGGGCCACCTATGGAACCAACATGGTGTTTGTGCTTTCCAAAATTTCACCAAATCAAGAACCGAACAATCTCGCAGATGAATATTGGTTCTCCGATCTGGATGTTGTGCGGAATGCCCAGCAAGCCGTTGCGGATGCCGACACGTTGGTGTATGCAACGGAAACCATCGGGTCGGTTTATTCGGTGTATCCAAGACATGTTGACAAAGGAGCCATCCATTTTGATTCGTCGGCCATGCTTCAGATCGGAGAAGATTTGGGCACGGCATTGATGACCCTTGTCAATCTTAACGCCGACGACGTGACCGGTGTCTCCACTGGTTTTGCTGTTTCACCTCAGCTGATGGAAGGTGAGGCGGTGGTGTTTTGCTCTGACCTGCAGACCAACAGCGCGCGGCTTCTGTTCGATCCAGCGGAAATCCAGTCGGTCGAGCGGGCGGATGGCTCGCAAGTGTTTACATACGGATTAGACTATACCGTTAGTCCAGATGGCTGGATTACGCTGACGACCAACTCGTCGATCCCGGTGCTCGACTATTATACCAATGTCACCGATTCAACCTACTACCGCTTCCGCGACACGAACGGGGTTCCTTTCTATTCGCCCAGCGGCACGTCCACGCACACCGATTGGGATGTGGTCGTGAACTATACCCACACCCACGGTAGCCTCGATGCGCTGGCGGCGGGCACTTGGCAAACCAAACTCGACGAGCCTGTGGCCACGTTGCGGGGCAAGCAACCGCTTAACGTGACCTTCTTCGGTGACAGCATCACCTTCGGCGCGCAGGCGTCGTCGCTGGCACCTGGCGCTCCGCCCTATGCCCCGGCCTACCCGTCGCAGGTCGTCGCCGCGTTGAAGGCGCAGTTTGGCTACGAGCAAATCAACTATGCCAACAAAGCAGTCGGTGGCAAGACCTCGGAATGGGGCCTGCAGGAAATCCAGCAGGTCATCGATACGTCGCCGGACCTCGTGGTGCTGGCCTTTGGCATGAACGACGGCTCGAGGAGCGTGCCGTCGGCGGAATATAAATCAAATACCGAAGGCATGATCCAGGCGCTGCGGGCGGCCAATCCCGATGTCGGCATCGTGCTGGTGGCCGAGTTTTCGCCCAACCCGGAAACTGCCAATGCCAACTATGCGTTGCGCGCGCAAAATCGCGACGCTCTTTTTGATCTCTATTCGGCCTATCCGAACATGGCCTTCGTCGATGTCGGCGCGGTGTCGCGGCAGATCGCCGCCCACAAGAAGTTCCAGGATTTCAGCGGAAACTGTCTGAACCATCCAAACGATTTTATGCATGCCGTCTATGCCGATCTCGACATGAACGTGTTCGGCGAGGGTAGCTTTGCCGTGACCCATGCCGCGGACAACTGCACCTACGTCGTGCAAGGGGCGCCGGACGCCAACTGGGACGGATTAACGTATATCGGGGTGCGCGGCGCACTCAACTCCGGTGCGGCCCAGTACAGCGTGATGGAGTTTCCGTTGACGGCCTCTCCGATCGCCGCTGCCACATTGCGGCTGAAAACCGTTCCGACCGCCATGCCGCCTGCGTGGGGCAGCTATTCTAACCTGTCGATCCAGATTATGGTGCTCTCCTCCAACAACACGGCCTTCGCCGAAGCAGAGGCGACCTACAACAATCAGGCCACCGGCATCTCGTGGAAAGATTCCGATGGCAACGACGATCCGCTGTTCCTCGCCCGCGATCTGGGCGTGACCGGCACCCTGACTACCTACAACCCCGGTGCAGGCTGGGAAAACAGCACTTGGTACGACATTGCACTGAACGCCAATACCACCGGTGGACTCGAGGCGTTGCGCGCGGCAGGTCAGGGCTCGGCGCTACTCTATATCCAGGTCAAGAACACCCCGGCTGCATTGAATAGCGGTGTGCGGTTTTGGAGCGACGACAGCGCCGACCGTCCGGAGCTGGTGCTGGAAACCTACCCGTCGACCTCCGTCACGCTCATGCACCTCTAGGCAGATAGCTTCTAGGCAGGTAGCTTCTATTGGAACGGTCGCGCGGGTTGCGCCTACAGCGTCTGGGCTACGCCGCAACTGGTCGTCGCCCCGACCTAGACCGTGGTTTCAAACTACAGCGCCCTTGGCTTTGACCAAACCCTGGAGTTTTCCGAATCGGTCCTTGCCTCGCAAAAATTCTTCAAAGTCCGGCAACCGTGAGATGAAAGCAGTTCGGTCCTGTATAATGGATGGGGGGGACCGTGATCTGTCAGGAAAGGGGGCGGGACGCTTTTTTCATCATTTTCGGATTGAAGGCCCCGAAGGCAGCATGAGAATAAAGCAATTTACTTGGTAATGTTGGTACTGTTGTTCGCTGTGGTTTCAGTGAACGCTGAGACGAAGCCGGTGGATGGCATGTCTTCAGCTATGCCTGTCCAACCAATACGGTGATGAATGGAATCCGTTCGTTCCGTCTCGATGTTGCGAATAATCAGTCGGGAGATTAAGAGCGAATAGCAACTAATCTTCGCCTGCATCTTTCCAACCCCTGGAACGTTTGGTAGGGCGGCCTCGCCGAGGCCGCCGCAAGGGTAGGGCACCGTACCCCGCTTTAGGTACAGCCTGGACTCAGGGCACAATTGAGAAGCAATTGCCCCGTGGGCCCGGCTTGTTTCGCCAGCCCCCCGCCACTTCCTGCTTCGCTCTTCGAGCAGCGGCGGACAAGCCGTGGAACTTTTATAGAAGGACGGCTTCCACGCCGTCCTTTTTTCATGCCCATCAGCTTCCAACCCCTGGAACGATCCGGGTTCCAACCTGTCGCGGGATCCATTGTTTCTATTGATATTAACAATAGGCGTCCGGCCGGTCTGCTGGTCGTTCTACCTCTATGACTCAGTGCCTCTGGTCGCATGCAGGCGCTTGGCGTGCTCGACCGGCTGTTGGTCGAACCCGGCCCGCAGGCGGCCTTGTTTGATGGGTTGCGGATCGAGCTGGTGCGCGTGGCCTCTGCGAACCCATGGACGGGAGGGATTCGGCCGAATTTTCCCCGAAATGTGTCCCGCTGTGTGCCGTTGTGTGCCATTTACCCGTTTGATCCTTATTTACCGAACCCATGCCGATCCCATGCCGCAACAATTTTTGTGTCGAGTGCAGTAACCCGGAAAGATAGAGGTGTAATGAAGTATACTAGTACTTAGTCAGGAAATAAATATCGTGTTCGGCGGGGTTTTTACAGAAGTTCGCAAAGCGCGCAAAGTTAGGAGTTTTCAGTTCTTTGCTACCTTTGCGGAGATTGATCGCTATCCACTTCCAATCATCTGTTAAATAGGACAGTAATTCACTGACTGAATACTTGGAAACAACGATAAAGACTGATGGTCGCGGGGGTGAGTTAATATATGGTTCTACGTAGACAATTATGGCACCTGTTGAAGGATGATATTGTAGTCCACTCATATTTGAAGGTTGGGAGCAAAGTCGAAGGGGTCGGTCCGAAAGCGCCGATTAAAACCGGCAGAGAGTAGAGAATGAAAGAGTCTTACAATGAAGGTGTAGCGAGCCACATTGGCCCCGAGTCATGCCTCGACGTTCCGCGAGGGCGTGGGGAAGCGTTGACAGGGGAAAGCACAGGCGGGCTATTGAGCTCCGAAATCACCTTTTATCGAGAGCCGATCGCGTGGACTGGACGAGAAGGCAATATGGATCGCCGCGGTCAATCGTAAGCGGCGGTCTGTCTCGGCGGAGTCAGGGAACTTGGCATGTGTGGACACTTTTTGCGCGGGAATCGGGAGACCTCAGGAAGGAGTCTGGATGGGTTCTGAAGAGACAATCCTAGATGCAGCAGGGAAGGGTAAGACCCGTACGCCTGATGTAAGTTCCCCTGAGGAGTCGGACGGCAACATAGTACCTGAGAAGTCGGCGAACAATGGGGCGGCAACCCCGGCGGAGGCGGTGGAGGGAAGGGAGCCGCCCAAGAGGAACTCGAAGCAGGAAGCCGCAGTCCGGGCACAGAGCCGGTGTGATGCGTCGATTGGATTGCTTCGAGTGCGTCAGAGAGCCGAGAAGGACAAAGCGGCCTCGTTCGATAATCTGTTCCAATTTTTGAAAGTCGATCTGTTGCGTAAGAGTTTCTATAAACTCAAACGCAAGGCGGCGTCGGGGTTGGACGGAGTGTCGTGGTACAACTATGAGCAAACGCTGGAGGCGCGGTTGCCGGAGCTGGAGCGCGAGCTTCATCTCGGAAGCTATTCGTTGGGAAAGACCGGTGTGGCATAAAAAAGCTCCCCTCCCCAAAGACGAATGGAACCAGTTGCCTAAAGAGCTTCTGTTGCGTCAAATCAAAGTCGATGTAACCATCCGATCCGTTCCATGATGATGCCAAAACAAGCCAGCGCATATTCCACCTGCCCATCTAGGCCGTTTACTCCCCGCGCGACGTTCCTAGAAAGAACATGAAGCCCCTCGGTTTTCGGAACTGTTTAAGTCGTGCCTCTCCGGGGTCTTCAATCCAATATTCAACCGATGTCGCATTGAGGTTTCCTTGACTTGCACTTCGTTTTGACTAGTTTGAGATATTGTTTTATTTTCACGAATCGCTCGGGGAGCGAAGGGTGCCAACCAGAAGAATTCCATATGAAAAGGCCTGAAATTTTAGCCGTAAAACTGGGATACAACCCGAATTCAAGCAGCATTGGAATTATGGTTAAAATATTCCTGTGGGGAGCTTTTTCCCTCAATATTTTACTGGGTGTACTCAGCCTTCTGATCAACATTAAAATACGGAAGAAAAATTAAACACAAACTGTATATCGTCATCATTACCACGGTCTTCCTCACCCTGTTTTTTATGTGGAGAGTGGGTCATGAGGCGGATCTGTCCATCGACTCCCCCCAACTTGTTGAAATCAGCCGATATGATGTAACGATTAAATGGGAAACAGACCGCCCTGTCGTCGGCACGGTGAGATACAGAAGCGCTGGGACCGAATTTCAAGAAGCCTTCGATGAGCAGGAAAAGAAGAAGCATGAACTGAAAATAGGTGGCCTTCAGGCAGACACCCTATACGATTACACTCTGAATGATACCGACGAGAAATTCAGCTTTAAGACCGCTCCAGGAAAAAGCACGGCCTTCCGATTTATGGTTCATCAGAAAAAGGATTTCTTCAACAGCAAGGACTGGACCGCTTTGGGCCGAGGATTTAACGAAAACCTGCCTGATTTCATCATTCTCTTAAACGAACCATCTGCGGGCGCAGATGCAAAAGCTCAATTCGTCAGACAGTCCACAATCAGCTCCAAAGTCTACGTCCAATACGCCGATGAAATGGACCACTTGAAGCGGTTTGCCTTCGGGAATTCAGCTTTCTTATTCATTCCCGCCGGAATTTCCCCAGAAGCGGTCTCGGCTCAGATCCAAAACGGCAAGGAAGAACATTTTTTTCTTATCCTTCCGGAGCCTGATCCGGAGTTGCTCAAGCGCCTGCAAGCCATCAGAAACGATGCGGTACTGATTTATCCGGGATCGGACAGCGGGGGGGATTCCAACCTCATCCTGCCGCTTTCCGAACAGATGCTGATCATCGATGTTGACGGAACTGGAATCGTGGCCAACCGGATCGCTCTCGATGATTTCAAAAGCGAAATCATAACCGTCAAAGAAACGCCCGACTCCGTTAAACGAAGCTGTATCTACTGCCGGAAGTTGCTGGAGGCGAAAAAATACCAAGCCAGCATCGACTGGTACAGGGATTTTATAATCAAGTATCAGTCAGACTATATTGTGGATGATGCGCAGTTCCAGATCGCCAATATTTATGACCGTTACCTCTATGACTACCCGGCTGCGCTTACGGAATATGATCGTCTCCTCACTCAATTTCCGGACAGCACAAAAATCAAACAAGCGCGCCAGCGGATTGAGCATATCAATAGCTACAATGACTATGGATATGAGCCGCTCGCGTCCTTTGAACGCACTAAATCAGAGATCTATAAAAACGACAAAACTCAGGCCATTCAGATCATCGAGGGGGATCTCGAAAAATATCCCGATGCAAAATTACTCAATACGATGCTGTTCTGGCTGGGGCACGCGCTAGCGGCAGATGATTTGGATAAATCGATCGCTTATCATAACCAACTGCTTTTGAATTCTTCCGGACGGGAGAAAAAAGAAACCCTAATCTCTATGGGTGATGTATGCTATTTGCATAAGCAATATCCGAATGCCATCCAAGCCTATACTACGGCGCTGATGACCGGTGAGGCCAAATATAATTTTGGCGTGCAGGACAAAATCAACAAAAGCACGCGGAATATTAAACGCGGGTATTTTTTGAATACGGCGTTGATTTTACTCTGCATCATCTATCTCGGCGCGGTATTGATCAGACCCCTGTTTTTTACGAAATCAGAACTTTTGCGAACCGGTCTTCTCCTGCTTGTTCTGCTGGTTGTCGCGTACAGTGCTTGGTGGATCTATTATCAGAATTATCCAGAGGTCGCTGAGTTCACGCCCCAACTTTTCCTGATGCTGGCATCCAGCCATTTGATCGCCCTCGCTTATTCGAGGAAGGTGTTCTCTAAATCCTCTGTTCTCGTTAACTACATGCTGACGCCGCTCACATTCACTTTCTTGAGTATGTTGCTGTATTATGTGTTTCTTTATCAGCGCCACTATCTCCCTTCTCTCGGGTTGTAATGATGAACAAAAAACTTCTCATCCTCCTCCCGTTGGCTCTGTTGGTCATTCTTGTCGTCAAGATTCCGAAGAAGACCCCAGAGGCGTTTGTTGTGGGGAATTCGATTCCTGAACTTCGCTTTAAGGATGTCAACGGGAACGACTATTTTTTCAATGATTTTAGAGGCAAGGTGGTACTGATCAATCACTGGGCAACCTGGTGTCAGTACTGTCTGATTGAATTGCCGTATCTAGAGCAATTCAGACAGAAGTATGAGCGGGAGGATCTTGAAATCATTTCCCTTCTTCATGACACAGAGAATCTGGATTTAGCAAAAGAGATCATCCAGGACGACCAGCTGTCTTTCCCAATCTTGCTGGCAGATGACAACCCCGCTCTTTCTACCATTGAGTCAGCCGGCCTCCCGTATTCTCTTCTTCTGGATAGAGCGGGCTCTATTCGCTTTATTCATCGCGGATTCACTCCCGGTGACGCCAAAAAAATTCAAAGTGAACTCAACTACCTTCTGGATGAACAATGACACGAAACGTTAAGCTATTTCTCCGAATTGGTTTACTGAGTATGATGATTGTCATGACCAGTGATGCGGCGACTCATTTCGTGGTGAACCCGTACATCCGTTTTTTGGAAAAAAGCGATGTCGTGATCTCCTTTGAGTTTGATGCAACCGCTGCCGGCGACCTGCTGTATGGCACGGATCAGGGAAATCTGGATCAAGCAATTCGCTTCGACTGTGCCGCATTTCATGAAATCAAGTTGAGCAACTTGAATCCGGAAACCGTCTACTATTATGACGTGCGCTTAAATGACGCCGATGGAATTCAGAATCCGGATCAACAATTTTTCAAAACGCTTCCTGAAAAAGCAAACCCCTTTGTATTTGCGGTCTACGGGGATAGTAGTAGCGGTGTTGAAAGTTATGATCTAAATCATGGCTGGGTCCTTCGTTCCGTCATGGAAGACACCTTCCCGGAATTTGTCGTCCTCACCGGCGATATCGTCAATGACGGATCCAAGCTGAGCGACTGGCGCCGATTCTTCGAACTGGAACATGAGCTCACGCGCAACATTCCGATCTATGGTGTCGTGGGAAACAACGACAGCAAGGGCCGCCCCTATTTCGAGAAATATTTTCTCTACGGAGACCAAAAAACTCAATACTCATTCGATTACAACGACTGTCATTTCATTGTTCTGGACGTGTTGAGAGGACAAGGGAATGCCTACTACAACAGCTTTAGACCTGGAAACCCGCAGTTCAAATGGCTGTTGAGCGATCTCCAATCCGAGAACAATACGAAGGCAAAGTTTACCTTTGTCTTCTTCCACGCCCCCGTCTTTTCACCGGACGGTCGCGGGAACATCATGATACAGGAAATGCTACACCCGTTATTCAAAAAATACGGGGTAGATATGGTGTTTAACGGCACACATTGCTACAGCCGGGGAGAAAAAGACGGAATTATCTATTTCATCACCGGTGGCGGCGGTGCGGAGCTCAGAGAGGCCCGAAGCCGAAAGGTCGCGGAAATCAAGGAAGATGCGAACCTCTTTCATCATCTCCGTGTCCATGTGGATTATCCGGTCATCATGACCGATGTCGTCGATTTGCGCGGCAGCATTTTCTCCTCTCACACCTATTGGGATCCTGAATTGGATAAAAGCGGGGCGGCAGAAGCGCAACCCGAAACGGCAGGTCATACACAAGTCAACACGGCCGTGATCGCTGAAACAAACCCCTCGATCCCGGTTTCCATTTTTTCACTACCGTCCTGTGAGTATTGTGAAAAACTGATCGAGAAAACCATCCCCCGGATTGCTGAAAATATGGATGTGAATATTCCGATCGAGTATCACTCGTTGAACGATGCCGAAAATTTTGAAAAGCTCATCCAACTTGAGCAACAGCTGAACGACAAGGACAATGAATTGCCGGTCCTAATCATCGGGAACAAACTGCTAGGCGGCAAAAGGGAAATCAAACGGGAACTCCAGAAGTTAATCTTTCTCTTCACCGAAGACGATCAGACCCAAAATACGGACGCCGATATCGATGCCGGAGTCATCATTAAACAGAAGTTTAATTCCTTCAAACTGATGCCGGTCATCCTGGCCGGTTTACTGGATGGCATAAACCCCTGCGCCTTCACGACCATTATCTTCCTGCTCTCCTATTTGATCTATCTGGGCAAAACCAAAAAACAAATCCTTTGGGCCGGCATGTCCTTTTCTGCCGGTGTGTTTTTCACCTACATGATAATTGGGCTTGGATTTTCTGAAGTTCTTAGTTCGATCCGTATTCACGGCAGTATGGCTGTGATTATAAAATATGTGACCTTTACGCTAGTGCTCGGGCTCGGGGTCTTCAACCTGAGTGATGCCGTTAAAATCAAACAAGGCAAATTGAAAGACATCAGCCTCAAGCTTCCGGGGAAGCTGCGTAAAAAAATTCAGGACAAAGTAAAAACGCACAGTCGGAAATCGGGACTCATTTTCGGCTCATTTACCCTGGGCTTTTTTGTATCCACTTTTGAACTGGCCTGCACCGGTCAGATGTATGTTCCGACCTTGATTTATATGCTTCAAATCAGCAGTGCCCGCTTAAAGGCCGTAGCCTATCTGCTCCTTTACAACCTGATGTTTATCATTCCCTTAATCCTCGTGTTCCTCGCGGTTTATTTCGGACTTGCACGGGACTCCGTCGTCCGCACCTTCCAGAAAAATCTTTTCTCTATTAAACTATTAACCGCCTTGCTATTCATTGGCTTGGCCATCTTCATGCTAATCATCTAACAATTTGGTTATCCTTATGAACTATAAAACTCTCCCCCACTTCTTGGTTTCCGTGCTGCTCTGCGCATGCACGCAGAAAACGGAAAATACATCCAACATTGATGCCCAGATTAATCAGTATCTGTGTTTGACCGAAGCCAGACGAAGTCCAAATCCGAAGATGGATCAAATCAAAGAACACTATAATGCATTGAGTGATATCCTGACGCAGGCTGGATTAAAGAATCAGGCGGATCAATATTTCGCTCAAGCAGAAAACTCCCCGCTGTTCACTCCGCCCATGCAGGGTGTGGAGAAAACCTTCCAGCAGGCACTTGTCATTTTAATCCATGAAGAACTCGAGCAAGTTTCAGGGGAGGATTCTGCGCAACATATTGACAATGCATTTGCCCTTTATGGCGGACTCAAAAGCACTGCCGAAAGACGCGGGCAATATTTCGAATCCGACACCCTATTTACAGGCATCATTGAAAAAAGTTTCAAAAACCTCAAGAAGGGTTCGGACCGGACGGGGAACACGCAAAAAATTTACGCAGCAATCGATGACGTCTATTTCTTATCCGTGCTCTATGAACTCGAAGGCCTCGCGGCCAAACGAGGCGTTGACGAAATTATCGTGCAGGAGAAGCAGATTGAAGGATCCACCTTTTATGAAATAATCCGCTCCTCTGCGAAGGATCAAGCGGCAAGCGAAACGGTGCGCGCAGAATGGGCTAAAGGCGGAAATGACCTCGATATCGGTTTAATTAAAGAAAACATGAAAATCGCATTTCCCGAAAAATCAGTCCACTACCAGATCAAGTTTTGAGTTCCCATGGCCACTAAATTTCACTAATTGGAAAAGACGGTGCGGAGCAATTTTAATCGCGGATGACGCGGATGGAAACGGATTGTTTCAGTACTACCTGAACTTGTATTCAGGCGTAGGTCCGGTAATTCAGGCGGGGTGGGCATTCCTGGGGCAGGTAACAGTCTCCGAAGTCACGGAGTCCACGACCTATTATATTGGGTCTTCCGCCGAATCTGTGGGTAAAAATTAGCACACTGAGCATT
>Ga0307990_1002096_pt1 | contig 16186 bp, 9 predicted proteins | sample EllFjometagen129_FD_203168 | JGI IMG/M metagenome (GOLD analysis project Ga0307990, IMG submission 203168) | Marine microbial communities from Ellis Fjord, Antarctic Ocean - #129 | ecosystem: Environmental > Aquatic > Marine > Unclassified | place: Southern Ocean | collected 2014-10-08
TCTGTGTATTCCAGATCTACCACATCGTCAGCTATCAATGTATCATTACGGTAAACATTGAAATGCTGGAAAATTCTGTCGCGAGTTCTATCAAGTGGTGCTCCTATTCGTACATCATCTATAGCCCAGCCAGGATAAGAGTTAACTGAGCCCTCAGATCCGAAATGGAACATAAACATAGCTGCTTCACCTTCATACATCGTGAGATCGAATGTTGCCAATACCCAGCCAGTAGGACCATCAGTAAATCCTGGTTCGCTCAGCCCAATAATAACATCATCTGGATAACCACCATCAGGTGTAATAATTTCCCAGGTAGTTCCACCATCAATGGAAATTTTCACATTTCCACCATCATAGCTGTTTTCACAATCCATATTATGATAGAAACTTAATTGACCATCTCCAGGAATAGCTGTTTCAGGTGTTGTTAATTGCCAGTCTGCATTATTAATATAGTTACCATTTATTGCAGTTACCCAGGCATTAGTACCTGTGAAAGCACCAAAAGTGGCATCTTCACCCCATTGCCAGCCAGCTTCATCATTACTTATAAATTCTCCATCATCACTATCAAGATCAAAGAATGCTTCATCGGATGGCTCATTCCACCATAATGATACATCATCATCAACTACGCTATAATCCAGTCCAGTAACTGGATTCAGGTTCTCTGTTAAATTTATTTCCAATGTATATGGCTCATAAATTGGCACCATTTCAGCTTCGTAGGTTGCCATGTTCTCTTTAGTAACCCGGATATTATAATCTCCTTTCCAGATCATGGGGAAATATGCTTCTCCCATATCATCTGTAAGAAGTTCATATTCAATAAGTACTCCATCAGGGTCAGGAGTCTGGCACATGAATTTGGCTTCAGCATCCACTACAGGATTAGTGAAGAAATCAAATACCGTTACCGTGGCATTAGTATAGTAATCGCTGGCTACCCAGTTACTGAAAGCAGGATCAGACAGGACGTTATTAGTGTATTCCGCTTTCACGGCATATTTATAAATGTCACTTTCTACAGATTCCCAGGTGGGATCAGTATAAACAGTATCCATCAAACCTTCGGCTATAACTTCCCAGTTATCTTCCAGTTCTTCTTCGCCCAGAAGCAGGCGATATAGATTATAATTCTCTATGATCCTTTCATTAGTATGAGGTAGCAGATTAGCTACTGGACGGAAGTTTGGATTGCTGGGACGCATCAATCTGTCTTCCGGCATGCCCACATATACATCATCAATAGCCCAACCAGGATATGTTACAGAGGTGTCAGATCCGAAGTGGAACTGGAACATTACTTGTTCACCCTGGTAAGCACCTATTTCAAAAGTAGCCATAGTCCATGTAGCTTCATGACCGTTATAGCAGGCTTGGCTATTAAGTCCATATGCAGTACCAGGATAGCCACCTACAGGTTCGAGTAGTGTCCAGATTGCTCCGCCATCAGTTGAGATATTTACATTACCACCATCAAAGGTGGTTTCAATATCATACCAGTGCCAGAAAGTGAGTACAGCATCATCTGTAGGAATTGAGATTTCAGTAGAGTTTAACTGGAAATCTGCACTGTTCGGGTAAGCACCTGCAAGACTGGTTCCCCAGACGTTTGTACCGCTATAAGCACCAGCAGTTACATCAACACCCCATTCCCAGCCCATATTGGCTACAAATTCACCATCATCACTTTCAAAATCCCAGAAATTGGCACCAGCAGGATTAGGTGTGTGCCAGATCAGATCAACTATAGTGTCTTCATCATTCTGAGTTGCAATTACATCATAAGCTGAGAATGCTATCTCATTTACTACGATATCACCAAGATCAGTATTTGCGACTCCGATTATTGCTTCACCCACCAGAACTTCGTAACCTTCAACTACTACGGTCAACTGATAAGTATTAGAAGCAAAAACGCCATCGATTGAGAATTCACCATTGGCATCAGTGATGCCTTCATGAACGCCCATTCCAGAAAGGGTAACTTCAGCATTAGCCAGTCCGATAGCAGGATAATCAGAACCAACTACGCGACCAGAAACGGTTACATTTTCAACTGGAGACAGATTGAAATCAACTGTTAAAGTTTCATCAGCTACGATTGTGAAAGATTGATCGTCTTCGCTGTAGGCAAATTTTGAAGCAGTAGCGTCATAATCGCCTTCAAAAAGACCTGGGAATGTATAATAACCATCAGCATCAGTTATTGCATGCAGTCTGGTTCCTGCTTCTAAAACGTTAATATCCACTCCTTCAAGTCCACTACCTGTAGATGTATCATAAGCATAACCTTCAAGTGAGCCTAGTCCAGTGGTATTAATGTACATCTTTGTATTAGGAATAGTACTCACAATATAGGTAGATACAGGAGGTGCAAAAGGATCTAAGTCTTGACTATCGTTATAGGCATAAATGCAGCGGTCTGTATAATCTGTATCTGTATAGAAGAAATGATCACTTGAACTGTGATAATCAACATCCATAACTCTCTCAACATATACTATAAGGTTTCCGCCTTCATAAATAAAGGGTTCATCAATCTCGATTATTATTTCATTTTCTCCCATTGGGAAGTCTAAGGTTCCACCGAATACCTGGGTCATATCAGTTGCTGACTGGAAACCACCAGAAAGGTTTTCTAAATCAGTATTTTGCATCCAGATATTTATTGGCATTCCAGGAAGATTACTTACAAAGGTGTTATAATATCTTATGGAAGTTATTGCACCACCGCCAAATCCCTGATCTGCAAATTCGTCAGCATAATAAATTGTCTGAGAAAGAGAATTTCTATACCAGAAATTTGCTGGTGTATAATAATGAGTATCAGTGGTAGTGGAATCACCAAACATAACTGCCTGATTGTTGCCGATCCAGATAGGATCAGAAGAAGCTGAACCACCATCACCAATAGAATTATAAGCAGTGATTGTGTAAGCATAAAGTCCATCACCAGGAATAGTGTCATCTGTGAAAGATGTCATGATCTCGGTTGGTTCAAATTCTGCACCATCATCTCTCATGATGTGGTAACCTAATATGGGTTGATTAAATGGTCCGCCATGTAAACCAGCAATAGGATTTGCCCAGCTGATCTCTGCATCACCACCTGCATTAGCAACAGAAATTTCTGTTACTGCTGCAGGTACATCTTCTCCGATATATACATTATCACTGGCTCCCACTCCTTCACCTTCTTCATTAAAGCCTAAAACTGTATAACTGTAATATCCAGCTTCAGTCAGGTTATCTGTCCAGTTTACGTTTCCGCCGATTACTGGATCAGTGATAGTATGAATAAGTTCATCATTACGATATACTCTCATTTCATCAAGATTAGTCAGGGCATCACCCACTACTGTCTCAGTAGGATTAATCCAGCTCAGTTCAGCAGAAAGAGCTCCGCCTGCATCTGGAATAACTGTGAACATACCAGGTGCTGCTGCAGCATCTGGAGAGGTATTAGCACCCAATTCAAAAACGCAGATATAATCAGGAACTCCCTGCAGAAGTGCACCCAAAGTACGTAATGAAGGATCCCAGTCATTCATATAAAACAAACCACCGACGAGGGCATCGGTTCCACCCTGTCCGGTTACATCAATAGATTCCAGAATATCACCTGTTTCAGGATCGATACGCTGCAGGATGCAACCAGGGCTCTGCTGGAAGGCATATAAGAATGGCCCTTCATTATCATCAGGATCAAAGGCAAGTCCATAAAGACCAGCACCAAAATCCAGAGTATTGAGCACATTACCATCACGATCCCAATTGACTACGGGATCACCATAGTTACCACTCCAGAAGGTATCTGTAAGGGGATCATAAGCAAGTGCGCGAACTGATTGCCCCGTAACTGTGATATTATTTTCCGGTACAGCAATACCGGTAGCAGATTCCCAGCAATACACTGTGGAATTAGCTGCTGAGCCATACATATACTCACCATCAAATGCCAGATCACGAGCACCCTGAAAAGGTACCGCGATAGCTTCAATGTAGTTACCTTCTGAATCAAATTTAAAAACCTGATTTGAACCTTGCCACTTGGTGGCATAAAAATATTCACCATCCCATTCACATCCTGCCATTCCTGTTTGACCAGTAGGTGTATCCACGTCGAACTGCAGCAGGTTATCCCATAAATCACGACTGAGTTCAGGCGTAGCATTACTAGGTGTGGGGTTTAGGTCTCGCCGTTCAAAACTGCCATTGGGATCTTTTGCCATCAATGTGCAGAATAAAGCAAGACTGAGTAGAATAAATAAAATCTTTTTCATAAACTATTCTCCTTATTTTGATTACTTCATAGTTCTCATTTTTTTTTAATTACATTATTATTTTTTTTAACCAAATTACGATAAAAACAATCAAAAAACCTCTTTCTTAATATTTATAAAAATACTGAATCACAAAATGCCTACATCTTTATTCCTATATATTTCATACCTCTAATTTAAGATATTTTATGTCAAGATAAAAAATATATTTATCTATATTTATCAGAAGGTAACTGTCTAATCTATGTAATTGATTTATCCCTGAAAGGGATTAACAACGGCAAAGCCTAATAACTCCTGACTTAGATGGGGTTTCTATGTAGGTTAATCGTCCTTGATTAACTAATAAAAAGAACTCAATCAAGATGATTAAGCTACATCAAATTCTCTCTCGTGAATAGATTAAATCCTGTTAATCGCTGTTTCTGGTATCTCGCAGCTCGAGTGTTCCAATCATCACGCTCATTTTGCGAAAGTGTTTGCCAATTTAGAGCAATTTCCTTTATCTTATTATTAAAATAGAGTGTCTGCGGGTTAACAATGTGGTCATACCTTCGTCGGTGATAAAGCCAGGGGCTCTCCCGTTTATGGTCTTTATAACTGTAATCAGGAACTTCATAGACCACCTCCTCATGGTATTTCCCGGTCATGGCAGTGATCCAGTTCACCTTGCTGCGTAGCCCTCTGCGATAGGTCTTTATACTTTCATATTCAGGTTCAGGCAGGCTTAGCACATTCTCCAGATTTGCTGCCAGCCAGGTGTTATAAGCTGCTTCCAGATCACCGGAGATGATGAAGAAATTCCTCTGGCAATATAATTCTCCCTGATAGTAGCAATCCAGCCCAAACTCGCCTTCTGCATGAAAGCTCAGTGCCACCTTAGAGCGTGGGGCAATAGTCTGATGAAATCCCATGGGCATCCCCTGCCAGCGTAATTCATAATCTCCCCGCTCTCGCACATAAAACGCTGTCTTACCGAGGAATTGCTGTGCTCCGGGGTTCAAAATATACGGCGTGTAATAATTCAATTTCCTGATAATGCTCTTATAATCAGTCAGCCTGGGATTGAAAATTGCAGCAGCAAAACTTCTGATAACTTCATTTCTGATCACCAGCGGAGTCCGCTGATAATATGATACCGGGTCATAGGGATAATGCTCCTGCGTGCCGTTTCGTTTGGTGCGATACACAACGCCTTCAAATTCGCCATGCACTTCAAAATTACGCTGCACGAAATCAACCACGTTTTTTCCTGATAGATTTTTCATCATAACCACCTTATTTAAAATATTTTAGCAATCTTCTTCATATTTTCCCCCAGAGATGAAGATCACTTAATCTAACAATAGAATAACCAAAAACCGCCATCAGCCAAGAACAACTTAGCACTATCTAACAAAAAAATGTCAGTATGTGCTAAGTTGTTATAGCTGATAGGCGAAATTTTGCTGGTATAGGTCTAATAGGGGTTTTGGGTAAAGGTAGTTGACAATTTAAGAGGGATAATTATAAAATTGTATTGAAAATAAATTGAGAATAATTAAAAGAATCTGGGAGCAGTTATGGAAAAAAAAGAGATCAAAGTGATGGAAAACATATTAAGTGCAAATGACCGTGTGGCAGATGAGATACGAGCAGATTTGGAGCAAAAAGGAATTTTATGTATAAATCTGATGAGTTCACCTGGCAGCGGTAAAACTTCAATTTTAGAGCGGACATCCGGTCTTGTACCTGAGGGGATATTTGCAATTGAAGGTGATATTCATACAACGCTTGATGCTGAGCGTCTTGTGAATGCCGGGATAGCGAGTTACCAGATCAATACGGGACCTTTTGGTGGTGACTGCCATCTGGAAGCTGGCTGGATCAAGAATGCTCTGCAGGAAATTGATCTAAGGGGAATTGACTATTTATTTGTGGAAAACATCGGGAATCTGGTGTGTCCAGCGGAATTTGATGTGGGTGCTCATTTGAATGGAGTGGTGCTAAGCGTGACTGAAGGTGAAGATAAACCATTGAAATATCCCTTGGCTTTTCGCAATTCACAATTTTGCCTGATATCTAAGGTTGATCTGTTGCCGTATCTGGATATAAATATGCAGCGGATGATCAATAATGTGCTGAAGGTTAATCCGGAGATGGAGATCATTATACTATCCAGCAAGACTGGGGAAGGTATGGAAGATTGGGTGGAGTTTCTGGAGAATAACAAGAATTCTTAGCTGCGGATTTCACGGATCAACCATTGTTTACAACCATTCGCAAGGGTTTGGATAGTATATCCCTCAAAAATAGTGGACAAAGTAGAAACAATAGAATAGAAATCTCTATCTATTTCCATTGCGCCCACTATGTCCACTGCATCCAATGAGTTAACTATCTATCGGTAGTCACCCGGCAAGTTGTATCATGTCAGTTTTTTGTCTACCAGTTCAATAAAATTATCTGGATCAAGAGGCTTTTCTATATAGGAAACCAGAGCGCTATTAAAATGAGCTTTCACGTCTTTTTCGTTAAAGTGAACTCCACGCTTTTCGGCAATTCCGGTTAAGAAAATCACCGGAAGGTCTCCTGCTTTATTATCTGCAATAAGTTTCTTGAACATTTCAAATCCATCCATCTTAGGCATCTGAACGTCCAGAATTACAAGGTCTGGTTTTGTAGTAACTATCTTATTGTACCCTTCTTCACCATTCATTGCTGATTCAAATTCATAAAGGTCATTGTCAAGCAGGTTCTCTATTAATACATGCATGTCCTGTTCATCATCTACGATCAATATTTTCTTCTTATTCATTTTGTCTCCTTAAACTGGATAGGTTCCTAAAATATATTCAGTCAATGTTTTCTGCATTTTTACAGAATCTTTCAGCATGATTCTGATCACATCACGCATTGAGAGTATACCCTCAAGTGCTCCATCTGCATTTACTATGGGAATATGACGGATACTGTTTTCTGTGAGCAGTTTCATAATGTCTCCTATACTTTCGCTGCCTGTTGTATAGATAACTTTTTCAGTGGGTGTCATGATATCCCGTACTGCCAAATGACCTACAACTTCATCTGTACTTGACAATTTTTTCATAACATCACGTTCAGTCAAGATGCCCTCAATGTCGCCATCTATTGTGATTACCATCAGAGCACCAATATGATGATGATTCATCAAATCAACTGCTTCCTTAAGGGGGGTTGATCCGCTTACTGAATGTATGACGTTACCTCGTTCTTTGAATAAAACCTTTAGCTTTTTGTTCATTTTGTCTCCCTTATTTGAATTCTTTTCTTTTCATCTTTCAATATTCCTGCCAGATCAAGATGGGAAAATATTACATTAACGTAACAAATACTAATTTTTTTATTATTGCTGTCAACTTTTTTCTTCACTAAATTAAATTATTTTTCACTTTGGTGAAAAGGAATGCAAAAGCTGAATTTGCTACCTTTGCCCTCTTCACTCTCTGCCCAGATCTTTCCGTTGTTTTGTCTTATAAATTCTCGACAGATAACCAGACCCAATCCGCTTCCCTGTTCCAAATCTGTTCCGGGTTTGGAAAAATTGGTTTCCAGCTCAAATAGATTTTTCACTTCCTGGGGATTCATTCCTACCCCGGTATCTGAGATGCTCAAAACCACGTCATATTCCCTGAGTTCCTTTGAAATTGTGATCGTGCCATTTACCGGTGTGAATTTGATGGCATTTGATAATAAATTACGAATAACAGTAGATATCATATTTTCATCTGCCTGGACAGAAACATGATTTTCCAGTTTGTTGATAAGTGAAATATTCTTGGAATTGGCATTTTCTGTCAGCAGCAATATATTCTGTTCAACCAGCAGATTCATATTTAATGTATCTAACACCAGATCGATAGTACCGGTTTGAAAACGAGACCATTGCAGCAGGTTTTCCAGCAGGGTGTATCCGCAACGGGCAGATTTGTGAATGCGGCGGATAAAGTCATAAGCCTTCTCAGGGATAGGTTGTTTGTAATTCCGCAGAAGAAGATGAGAAAAATTTAAAATCGTATTAAAGGGATTCTTAAGGTCATGCGATATAATAGAGAATAATCTGTCTTTGGATTTATTGATCTTTTCAAGCTGCTTCTGATCATTATAGATTTTATCCTTTGTCTCTACTATACATAAAAAGTAGTTTTTGATCATCAGCATACCCAAAAACATCAGAATAGAAATTGTTACCCCGGCAATTTCACTGGATAAAATAAAATTTTTCGAGTCACAGTGAAGAGCAATAAAGGATAATACTCGTCGATAAACCATAAATAAGTTCGCCAGAGATATAAAAATCCAACCCAGTCTGCGCCCTGTAACTTTGATCAGGTGAAGTGCCATTATCCCTGCTGATAATTGAAATAAAACTGATAAAATCAATATTAGATAATGTGCAAAGCAATACATAAGACCAACCTACTATTTTTTATTAATAAAATCTATCTAAAAAAACTTAATTGTCAACTATAAAGATTTCAGGATGATATCAAAAAATCAATAATCCCTCAAAGCATCTTGTGAGATAGGATACTTAAACCCATCTATGAAAATACTTTAAAGTTTCACCGTATAGGGTCTGAACAACAAAGCATTATCTAATAAAGAATGTCAGTACGTGCTTAATTGCTTCTCTTAAAGATTGTTCTAAGGCTATCCGGGTTTCACAAAAGCATATTTCCTTCCTTAAATTTAGTTAGATGTTTAGTATTTTCTCAAACTAAAAGGAAATATCTTACTATTTATTCTTTTAGAGATTATCTTTCCTTTATGTGCTGATAGGATTATATTTGGTTAGTTAAATTCTTATAATAGGAAACAATATCAATCAATGATAGAGAAAAATATAGATCAAGACGAGAGTATATGGATTAGGTTGGATACTCCATATTTATATAAATCTAAAGATCAAGCATGCTTAATTGGTTTACCATTAAATAAGTTTTTAGACGCTGATTTTCTTATTGAATGGAATTCTTGTGCCCATTCTAATTTTTTCCAAAATGATGTTGAAGATGATAAATTTAATAAAATAAGGAGTAGATGAAGTACTCTTTGAAATTACCTGACAATATTTTCAAAGATTCTATACCTCTATCAATTGATAGTGTTCTATTACCTTTGTTTGATAAAGTTATAAAAGTTGTGGACAAATGCTTGTAAGCAAATTGGTCAATTTTTTCTGATGGCTTGGAAATATAATAGGGAACCGTTGGTTGCTGTACAGGCTTCAAAACCAAAGTTATGCTTAGAAAATATTTCTTGCAGTTTTCTTTCTGTATACAGGTTTCCTCTCACGATGCTGCCCGTATTATTACGTTCAGGCACTGGCACGCAGCAGTAAAATACTCCTCCTGGTTGAAGTATTTGAGCTAATTCCAGTGCCAGTTGGTTCAGGTCATTCAGAAAATTAATTGCCAGAATGCAGAGGCAAACCTGGAAGCTATTTTGCTCAAACATAGAGTTCTCGGAACTGGTTACATAAAACTTACTGTCCTTGAAACCTGCCTTTTCTACTTTCTTCTTTGCCTGACGCAAAAGAGAAACACTAATATCTGAACCAGTATAATTATTATCTACTGCCAGAAAATGCACAACGCTTCCACTACCAGTTGCCAGTTCCAATACTTTCATACCATGGATATCAGTCATCATCTCCCTCAATATTTCATAATGCTTTTCTATATTTGCTCCAAATTTGCGGGGAAATATATTCTTCTCCATTATTAGATCATACAAAAATCCTACGCTGTCTCCCAGCCATGGTTTATAAGATATTCTCTTACCTTTTTCATCTAAAAAATAGAGCAGTCCTTTATGACTGATAACTTGATTTCCCGATCTCAACACTGATTTATCCTCATAATTATCCAAGTGAATAAATTCTTCATATCAATACCTTCTACTTAAATCACTTCGTTCACGAGAGGTAAGTCATAAAATTATTGTCAACTCAATTGTTTCCCTGCTAACTAAAACTGATCACCGAGACTGCTTAATCTAATTAAATGAAAATTGGAAGTAATACTAAATTAGTTCAGAAAGAAACATTGAAAATATGTATCCTATTTGTCAATTATTGAGAAATTGGCGCATTCTCTTGCAGGAGTAAATCAACCATATTGTTGAACAATCTCAAAAAATGGAGGCATCCCAGTGTAAGATTAATTTGACAAGATATGATTTATTTTGATTGTTTAGTTTAGGAGAATTGGATGAAAGCTATATTATGTTTATTGGCAATAGTTGTTGTTGTTTTATTCATTCTATTTACAGTGAAGATTTAACAGGGGATAATCCTTTGATCAGAATTAATATGATATTGATAAGATATAAAAAATTGGTAAAAAAATAATTGGAGGGAAAGAAAATGAAAAAGAGGGGAATATTTTATTTCATCATTTTGACACTATTATTTGGTTCACATGTGGCGTTTGCTGATACTCGTTTTGCAGCAGTTGACGGGTATTGCTACTTAGAAGGAGTTGAAAGCCATGAAGGGACAAAAGTACTTTTTATTGCTGTTACTCCTTCTGCTAATACGGATAGTACTTATACTAACGAAGACGGCTCATTTATGATAGGACTCAGTGAAGGTATTTACACTGTACAATATTCACATGAAGGCTGGCAGTCTTTTATGATTTACGGTGAAATTGAATTTTTTGTTGATACTACTTTAGAAGAGGTTACTCTTGAAACAATGGGAATAGAAGTTACCGGAACACAAAGCGGAGTTTGGGCATCAGGCTATACTTACAATGTAATGGACGATATCTCTGTGAGTAATGGAGATACGCTCATTATTGAGCAAGGTGTTACTGTTAAATTTATGGATTATTTTTCATTTACAATCAACGGAAAATTAGTGGCTGCAGGGACGGAAGCCGATAGTATTCGTTTTACTTCCGGACAGCCAATTGCAAATCCCGATTACTGGAACAATATCAGATTTGAAGACACTTCTGATGATAATAGTGTAATCTCTTATGCAATAATTGAATATGCACATATTGGAATCTACTGCTATTATTCTTCCCCGAACATCAGCAATAACACGATCAGTAATAGTTCTGATGGCATAATTTGCAATTTTTCTTCCCCGAACATCAGCAATAACACGATCAGTAATAATAGTGATGATGGAATCTATTGTAATGCTTCTTTCCCGACAATCAGCAATAACACGATCAGTAGTAATGATGAGGGCATCCACTGCGATCATTCTTCCCCTACTATCAGCAATAATACGATCAGTAATAATAATGTACATGGAATCTTCTGCAAATGGGATTCTTCCCCTACTATCAGCAATAACACGATCAGTAGTAATGATTATGGCATCTACTTCTATTCTACTTCTTACCCTACGATCCTGAATAATATTTTTTACAATAATAATTATGGAATTTATGCTGGTTCATCACCTTCATCATTGGAGTATAATCTATTCTGGCTAAACGATAATGCTGGTCAAGGTTCTATTCCGGCAGCATTTGGAGATATTGTTACGGTAAATGCAAATGGAGACCCTTGCGACACTTATTGTAATTTATTTATGGATCCACTTTTTATAGATCCGGATAGTTTAGATTTTCATCTAACAGAAGATTCACCATGTATTGATGCTGGTAATCCTGACTCACTCTATTATGATCCTGATGACACTATTGCCGATATCGGAGCTTTCTATTTTGACCAGGGTTCTGAGGCTCCTGTTATTAATGATTTTACAGGTGAACCAGTAGAAGGTTCAGCTCCACTTGTGGTGCAATTTGCTCTGGATATAACGGGACCAGTGATAGAATACAACTGGTTTTTTGGAGAAGGAGGAACATCTTCTTTGCCTAATCCTGTTTATGTATATACAATTCCGGGAACTTACAGCGTAACCTTAACCGCTACGGGACCTGGCGGAACGGACTCAATGACTATGACGGATTATATCTCCGTTTTAAATTTTCCACCCGAGGCGGATTTTTCAGCAACACCATTGATTGGAGTAATGCCTTTAGTAGTTAATTTTTTCAATATATCATCTGGTGAGGTAGATAGTTTATTCTGGGAATTTGGGGATGGGGGATTTAGTACGGAGATAAATCCTGCTTATGAATATCAAAATTCCGGTCTATATACGATATCCCTGACGGTTTATGGACCTTATGGAACAGATACAGAAACAAAAGAAGATTATATTGAAGTAATAGAACCGGAGGAAGTAATTGCAGCTTTTGATGTTTCCGGTAATCATGGCTGTTCACCTTATACAGTAACTTTTATAAATCAGTCTGTAGGCACAATAGATTCTTTGCTTTGGGATTTTGGAGATGATGACCTCAGTTTTGAGGTAAATCCCTTTCATATTTATGAAGAAGCAGGAGTATTTGAAGCTATTTTGACAGTATATGGTCAGATAAATACATCTATAGCTAATGAAACGATATTGGTAGAATTTGCAGAACCAGTTATTCTGGCAATATCTGATATACCGGAAGATCAGGGTGGCTGGGTAAATGTAAATTTCAGCAGGAGTTTTTGGGATAGTGACTCATTGAGAACAGCGGAAGGATACACGGTTGAGTTAGAAACTGAAAATGGCTGGACTGGTGTGAACTCTATATATGGATATGGAGCAGAAGAATATAATGTAATCGTGCATACTCCATACGATTCCACAACATCAAGTAACGGACTGGTCAATTTCAGAATCATTGCAGCGATGGAAGAGGGTAACTGGGTAAGCGAAATTGCTCAGGGATATTCAATTGATAACATTGCACCATCAATTCCAACAGAAGTCAGATTTGAGGATGGTTATCTTAGGTGGGCAGAGCCGGGAGATGCAGATTTTGATTATTTTTGTGTTTTTAAAGAAGGAATTGAATTAGTTAACACTATTGAATCTGAAATAAGTACTATCGGGATTACTGGTGAACTAAGCGTCTGTGCTTATGATTACAGCGGGAACGCTAGTCAAATGTCAGAATATATTAGTGGTGGGTACCCATATGGTGATCCAGATAATAATCTGGAAGTTGAAGCAATGGATGCATCACTGGTATTACAGTATTTTTGTTTATTAGCGCCAGAAGGAACAACATTGCCCTGGGAAGATTGGCGAATCGAGGTATCTGATGTTGATGGTAATGGAGTGGTTGAGGCTTATGATGCTTCATTGATATTAATGTTTAGTGTGGGATATATTGATGAGTTTCCGGTGGAAAGTTTGATGAGAAGAGTGAGGGAGTGAGGGGGCGAAAATGGGAAGATGCGAAAGGGTGAGGGAATGAGAGAACGAGGGGGTGAAGGTGCGATTTAATGTAATGTAATCCAGAGCTGGGGAAGAATGAAGAGGGGAATTATTAAAAGTAAATATAGGGGTATGTATATCTCAAAAAGGGCAAAAGAGTAATGTTTTGTTGTAATTGATTTTATTGCAGTGATTTATAACATTACATTTACATTACATTTATTACTCTTTTCTATCTATTGTTGTGAAATGTGAGAAGTGAGAAGTGAAGAGGAAACTTGGCTGGTATTTTTTTTTAAAAGTTAAATATAGGGGTATGTATATTTGAAAAAGGGGCAAAAATGTTACTTTTTGCTGTAATTGCCATAATGGCTTATAGTTATGAGGTAACATTTTAGTAACATTTGGTAACATTTTGCTGAATAATTGAAAATTGAATCCACCTAGGCTGACAAGAATGTAAAAAGTTAAATATAGGGGTATGTATATCTCAAAAAGGGGCAAAAATGTTAGGAAACACTGTAACTGACATAATAGCTGGTAGTTATGACCTAACAATTTCCTAACATTTCTAACATTTATTTATCTATTGTTGTGAAATGTGAGAAGTGAGAAGTGAGAAGTGAAGAGGAAACTTGGCTGGTATTTTTTTTTAAAAGTTAAATATAGGGGTATGTATATTCAAAAAGGGGCAAAAATGTTACTTTTTGCTGTAACTGACATAATGGCTTATAGTTATGAGGTAACATTTTAGTAATATTTGGTAACATTTTGCTATCTATTTTCGTTGTTAGTGGTGAAGGGGTGAATAATTGATAATTGAAATAAAATTGATAAAATCAAGATTAGATAATGTCCGAAACAATACATATAACCAGCCTATTATTTTTATTAATAAAATCTATTTTAAAAAATTTAATTATCAACTTCAAAGATTTCATGATCATATCAAAAAGGAAATGTCTGACTATTTTATCATTAACAGCGTTTACTGGAATATAGTCATTGCTTAAGGATAGATTTTTAAATTTTGTAAACATAGTGGACGCAGTAAACGTGGTGAATAAGTTATTTGATAACTCTGAACTCTGGTAGTAAATTCCTTTCATTTTAATTACAATTGTGAGGGGGCATTTGATTATCTTCAAGGTTTCAGGAAAAAATACCTTGAAGAAAATAGGGGGGTGTAAAATATAGGACAAAATTAATAAAAACAATGAGGAGCGAAGTTTATGAAAAAACTGATGCTATTGGGAGATGAAGCCTTAGCTCAGGGAGTTGTTGATGCTGGTTGCTCAGGGGTATTTGCTTATCCTGGCACACCATCAACTGAGGTTATGGAATATATCCAGAAATGCCCTGAAGCTTTGCAGCGTGATATTCACCGGACGTGGTCATCGAATGAGAAGACAGCCGTGGAAGAAGCAGTAGGAATGTCATATACAGGCAAGCGGACAATGAGCTGCATGAAGCATGTGGGCTTGAATGTAGCGGCAGACCCGTTTATGAATTCAGCCTTTGTAGGTGCAAATGGTGGTCATATTGTCACGGTTGCCGATGATCCAAGCATGCATTCATCACAGAATGAGCAGGACAGCAGATTTTATGCCAAATTTGCCATGATCCCCTGTATGGAACCTTCAAATCAGCAAGAATGCTATGATATGGCATTTCATGCGTATGAGCTTTCAGAGAAATATAAGCTGCCGGTAATGATGCGTCTGGAAACCAGATTATCTCATTCCCGCAGTGGAGTGCAGCGCCGTGAGATGTTGGCAGAAAATGAATTGAAGTTACCCGAAGACAGGAATCAATTTATGCTGCTACCAGCATTTGCCAGAAGAAAATATAAACACCTGATCGAAATCCAGCCTGATTTGACGGAAGAGAGTGAAAAATCTCCTTTTAACTGGGTGGAAGAAGGAAAGGACAGCAGTCTGGGAATTATTGCCTGTGGTCTTGCATATAATTATGTAAAAGAAGCTACTACACATTATAACTGTGAATATCCAATATTAAAGATTAGTCAGTATCCTATTCCAGTGAAGATGATAGAAAAGTTTATAGATGGTTGCGCCAAGATATTAGTAGTGGAAGAAGGACAGCCTTTGGTGGAAGAGATGTTAAAGGGAGCTATCCCCAAAAATACTAAGATCACTGGTCGTTTAGACGGCACTTTCGCCCGTGACGGAGAGATGGATCCTAATAAAGTTGCCGTTGCCTTAGGCAAAGAAACTCTTTCAGGTGAAGGATTACCGGAAGTAGTAACTGGCAGACCACCGGCATTATGTGTGGGATGTCCTCATATAGACAGCTATAAAGCCTTAAATGAAGCATTGAAGTCTTATGTCGAAGATGGTCAGCGTCATGTATTCAGTGATATTGGCTGTTATACTTTAGGATTTTTACCGCCCTATAACGCTATTAATACCTGTCTGGATATGGGTGCTTCGATCACGATGGCAAAAGGTGCTGCTAATGCTGGATTATTCCCGGCAATTGCTGTTATTGGTGATAGCACTTTCTGTCATTCCGGGATGACAGGGCTTTTGGATTGCCTCTATGACAAAACGAATCTGGTAATTATCATTCTTGATAATTCTACTACTGGCATGACAGGTGGTCA
>Ga0307990_1002097_pt1 | contig 16185 bp, 12 predicted proteins | sample EllFjometagen129_FD_203168 | JGI IMG/M metagenome (GOLD analysis project Ga0307990, IMG submission 203168) | Marine microbial communities from Ellis Fjord, Antarctic Ocean - #129 | ecosystem: Environmental > Aquatic > Marine > Unclassified | place: Southern Ocean | collected 2014-10-08
AATCTTTCCTCACCATAGCTATGGCTATGCCTGCGGAATATTTTACCCTCCGCCTCATACTGATATTTTTCGCTCACTTTCATATACAAAACCAATTATTAGAACTCCCCATAAGTTAAAATAAATATATTATACAAAGTAAATAAAAAACCTGTAATTATTTTACTATATTTAACAAAATAAATTTAGATAAGATTTACAGAGAAAAGATACTGTTTTTTATCTTGAATAAGCTAAAGCAGGAGGTGAAATCACTCTGTAGCTATACATATCAGGTCTTTCTATTTTAATTTTTCTGCTTAGATTAAATAAAAAAGAAATAGAAGAGTACAGATATCCATCATCATGTTTATTTTCAACATTAAATTTTGTATTGCCTGGATTACTATCAATATTATCTGTTTTTGTAAAATAATAAATAGAAGAAACTTTTAATGAAAATCGTTTTGATAATTTATATTCTATTCCTATACCAAAAGGTGAGCAAAGAGCATAATGGTTGTATGAATTAGTGGAATCCAATTTTGTTTCAAAGTTATTATCTCTTTCTGTAATGTTTCCGTTTTTATCAGTAATAGTACCGTCAGGTCTGAAAATATAATTATCTCCATTTTCATCTTTAAGATTAGCTTTAGGGTTAAAAGTTATATAGCCAACTCCTATAGAAACAAAAGGAGAAAATTTACTTGCTCTGCTAAATCCTAATATTTTGTTAAGATATGCATTTAAAGAAATATTGCATTGAAATATGTTTGTTTCAAAATCATATTTATGTCCCTGTTTGTCATAATTTTGTGATATTTTTCCTGTTATAGCATCAAAAGAAGCAGATAAATATGTTTTTGCAAATTTTTGTTGTACAAAAATACCGGCTCCTGTGTTAAAAGTAAAATCACCTTTACGATTACCCAAATCACCACAAAAATATATATTTCCTGCACTTATTCCTATTGATGGAAGATCATATTTTTTTGTAAAAATTTGCAGAGTATCTCTTTTGTTTTTGGAGGATTCTTCAGAAACCTGACCAAATTGAGCAAAAGCTGATATATTCAATATCATCAAAAATGAAATAATGAAATATTTTTCCTTCATCAGTATTTTTTATTTAATTTTTATTTAATTTTTATTTATTACAACTTTATAAAAAAACAAAAATACAAATAAATTTATTTATAATGAATTTTAATAATTATTTTTAAAAAAAATAATATTAATCATCAATTTTTTGATTCTCAATATTTTTTGCTTGTTTAAGAGTTATTGACTGATTTCCTTTAAAAGCAGCTATATATGCATCAAGTCCTGTTTTTTTTCTAAACTCACGTTTAAACTCTTTTGCCTTGTCAATGGACTTAAAAGTGCCAACAGAATATATATATCTCTTGTGAGAAAAAGTAATAAATATTTTTTCAGTAATAAAATATTCATTTTGAAAATAAAATTCAGATGTATCATTTCTTAAAGAAGCAAATTTAACTCTATATATAACCTCATTTGATTCTTTAAAGGTCTCTGATAATTCAATTTTATCAGTTGTTTTTTCAGGTTCTCTATCTTTTTCATTAATATTTTCATTGTTATCTTCTAATGATTTATCATCATTTTTTTTGTTCTGAATATTTTTTGCTTGCTTAAGAGTTATTGACTGATTTCCTTTAAAAGCACCTATATATGCATCAAGTCCTATTTTTTTTCTAAACTCACGTTTAAACTCTTTTGCCTTGTCAATGGACTTAAAGGTGCCAACAGAATATATATATCTCTTGTGAAAAAAAGTAATAAATATTTTTTCAGTAATAAAATATTCATTTTGAAAATAAAATGCAGATGTATCATTTCTTAAAGAAGCAAAATTAACTCTATATATAACCTCATTTGATTCTTTAAAGGTCTCTGATAATTCAATTTTATCAGTTGTTTTTTCAGGTTCTGTATCTTTTTCATTAATATCCTCATTTTTAGTTTCTAATGATTTATCAACAGGTTTTTCAATCTCTGTATCTTTTTCATTAATATCTTCATTATTAACTTCTAATGTTTTATCAACAGGTTGCTCAATCTCTGTATCTTTTTCATTAATATCTTCATTATTAACTTCTAATGTTTTATCAACAGGTTGCTCATCTTCTATGTTTTTTTCTTTTATAGGATTATCTGTTTCATGTTCTTCAGATTTTTTTGCTTTATCAATATTTTCAACAGGGTGAACGTTTATATTTTTCTCAATTTGGATACCAGTGCTATCTGTCTTAGGCGGACTGTATTCCTGCTTTTTGTTTTTCTCTTCTTTTTTTGGCTCAACAGGAATGTTCTCAATATTAGATTTTTTTTCTTCTTTTACATTACTTGCTTTTTTTAATCTGTATATATCCTCAAAACTTATTCTTTTTCCGTCTTTAAAGGCAATTACAAAGGAATTAATATCTATTTTTGTTTTTAAATCATTACTGTAATTATTTGCGTCAGTATAAGAGCTGAAAGTTCCTACAGAATATTTGTATGTTCCATGGTAATAATTAATAAATATTTTGTCTGTAATATTATATTTATTTTTTAAAAAAGATTTTGTCTTATCATTATTTAATGAAGCAATTTGAACACGATAGATAATACCTTTGATAGAAGATGCTGATATATCTGTTTCAGGACTGACTGTTTCTTTTTTATGTTCAGGTATATTATTTATATTTTCTTTTATAAATTTATCTGCCTGTTCAAGGCCTATCTTTTCACCATCTTTAAACACAATTACAAAAGAACTAAGCCCTGTTTTGTTTTCAAAATCTTTGTTAAATTTCTCTGCTTCATCCAAAGAGTTAAAAGTCCCGACAGAATATAAATATCTTTCCTGATAAGGATTAACAAAGACCTCTTCAGACATATATTCATCTTTAAGATAAGATTGAAAACGGGATTTGGATGTATTATTATTTAATGATGCTATCTGAACTCTGTATATAATATTTTTTTTAACATAAGAAGGAACAACTGGCAATTTTTCTTTATTTGTTTCTGTTTCATAACTGACTGTTTCTTTTTTATGTTCAGGTATATTATTTATATTTTCTTTTATAAATTTTTCTGCCTGTTCAAGAGCTATCTTTTTATCATCTTTGAACGCAATTACAAACGAACTAAGCCCTGTTTTATCTTCAAAATTATTGTTAAATTTCTCTGCTTCATCCAAAGAGTTAAAAGTCCCGACAGAATATAAATATCTTTCCTGATAAGGATTAACAAAGACCTCTTCAGACATATATTCATCTTTAAGATAAGATTGAAAACGGGATTTGGATGTATTATTTTCTAACGAAGCAATTTGAATTCTATATACAACACCATTGGCAACAGAAGGAGTTGGTTCTGTTTTGTTTTCTTTATATTCAACATTAGTTACATTCAAATCAGGTTCATTTATTGAATCTTTATCAGCAAAAATTAATCCTGCCATTATTAAAGAATCTCTGAGGTATCTGTCTTCAATCATTTTTTGTGTAATAGTAACTCCATTTTCATCTACAAGATTTCCTGCCGGTGTATTTTGTTCTTTGTCAATATAATTTGGCACGCCATCACTATCGTCATCCAAAGGGCATCCATTTTCATCAACTTTCGCATCTTTTGGAGTATCAGGACATAAATCATCATCGTCTTTTATGCCATCTGTATCTGAATCCATTCCTTCTATTTCCTTAAAATTTATATCTTTATAATATCTTTTAGATAAATAGCCAACAGGTTTTCCTGCTATGTTAAACAATAATGACACAGAAGTGTATAAATAGCTGTCATTATGTCCGCTAAAAAATCCATATTTTTTATCTTTAAAACTTTTGTTGTCTATATAATCAGTTTTTGTTAAATAATATACTGATGATATTTTTGTTTCAAACTGTTCTGTCAGTTTAAATTTCAGACCTATTCCAACAGGAATAGTGAATGTATGATGACTATATTTATTATTTTCATCTAATTTTGTTTCATAAACATAATCTTTTATCAATACATTACCATTTTGTGGATTTTCCTGGTCAAAGGGCTGATCCATTATTTTCCCGTTTTCCCAGTAATAATATTGTTTTCCATTTTTATCATACAAATCAGCATACGGATTAAATGACATAAATCCTAATCCCAAAGAGATAAAAGGAGCAAATCTGCTTGTTTTATTTATTATAGAATCATTATCAAGATGAACGATTATATTAGCGTTAATCTGGGATATTTTTGTTGAGAAATTAAAATGATGATATGCGTCATTATCATTTCCTGACAATTTTCCAAACAGTCCGTTTAATGAAGCACTAAAAGTATTATTAATTCTTTGTTCTACATTAAAATCAAATCCTGAATTAATCCTGCCTATTCCGGGAATTTTTGATTCGGAAGTACCTATATCGCCCAAAAAATACAAAACGCCTGTGCCTATTCCTACTGAAGGCAAACTATATTTGTCATAAGGTTTAACAGAATCTTTCTCAGCTGCTGATTCATAATATGAGCTAAGAGGGTCTTCTTTAATTTCTTCTTCCTGTGCCAAGCACAAAAAAGAAACACTTAATAACAAAAAAATAATTACTATGTATTTTTTATAAGCAGACATAAATATTTAATTAAATTCTAATTAGTGTTTGTTCATAATGTCCGATTTCTTCGTTATACTTGTCTTTCAAATCAGTCATTTACAAAAGTAAACTCCTGATTTTCAAGACTGCGCAAGCCTCGAACTCGAACATTCTGAACTAAACACTTACTTTATGAACAGACACTAATTAATTTACTAATACGAAATAATGTTAAAAAAGTTTTTTTTTATCTATACTAAAACGTGTTCAGCACAAGTTTTAGATTGTTAAAAAATGTTAATATACTTTACGTAATATAATTGTCATTAATAATTATCAATTAAAAATGGTTATTGGTTAATTTTTATTTATTTTCAGTTACCCCACCATTTATGGCAATGTCATTTAGTTAAGCCATAAAACTCTGATTTAGAGCATATCAGATTAGCACCATACTTTAGTGTTAAAATGTCAGCCACAACCTAGCTTCAGCGGGCTTCTATGCATGTGCTGAACTTGTTTCAGTATTCAATCATCAAAAATACCATATTCTTTTTTCCATTCATCATATTCCTCTGTAAATGTTTTTCGTTTATGATGTCCGGTCTGATTTTTTATATAATTTTTTACCTTTTGCAGTTGAGATGCACTTACCGAATAAGCTCCGTAACCTCGTTGCCATGAAAATTTTGTTTTCAGTATTTTATTATCATTTATCCAATGTGATGAGCTTGCTTTAATATTTTGCATAAAATCACATAAAAGAACATTAGTAGGTAAATCAATTAAAGCATGTACATGTTCAGGTTGAATATTCAATTGTTCAAATTCAATATTGAGTTCTTTAGATTTATCCATTAGAAAATTATATAATTGTTTACCTGCTTCTTTAAATAAAACCCGTCGCCGATTTTTTGTAGCCCAAATAATATGAACCCAGATACGTGAGTGTGTATGTTGCATTTTTTAATTTTTATATGTTATTAGAAGTCCGCTGAAGCGGACTGCCCTTTGTATGGAATATGCTTATTTTCCACCACAATAAATTGTGGTGCTAATCTGATATTCAATATATTACACCTTAACTAAATAACATTGACCTGAAGGTCGGGGTAACTGATTTTTCTTAACTAAAATGACATTGAACTAAAATTAATGGTTAATAAAATTTTCTTAACAGCAGTTTTTTCGCAACTACGAAATATCAGTTTATTATTATTTTACAGGTTGCCAGTCAGCAAAATATTCCATAACAATATTTGTTTTTGGCTCTGTTGTCCATTCTTCATTAGAGTTATATGACCATCCCATTGTCTTTGATGCTCCACCGCTTTCTGTTGTTATCAAAAATCTGTTTGATATAGTTCCAAAGCATCTTGCCTGGTTCCGTGGCAATTTTCTGTCGCCTCCGCTTGGGTCAACAGGTATCCAGCCATAATCAGGTATATAAATTTCTACCCAGCGATGAAATACATCATCCATACTTGCTTCATCACCTCTAATAGCTACAGTTCCAACATATCGTGCCGGTATTGCCGCGGCTCTGCACATAGCAATATAAACAAAAGAATATTCGGAACAAGAGCCGTTTCCTCTTTCAAGCACAGTGGGCGCAGTATTCCACCCGCCTACCATCTCATAATACATATTATCAATAAGATAATTATAAATCTTTCGTGCTATCCAGTATGGATTTTTTTCATTGCCAATAGCTTTTTTAACTGCATCCTGAATTACAGGACTGTTTATCTGATATTTTTCATTATTTTCCAAATATTTATTTTTAATCTTATCAGGAATATCATTAAGTGTGCCTACCTGTTCAGGATAAATAAAATAGCGGACATCATAAGTTGTTACCTTTGTAATCATTTCAATATTTTTGGCTACACCTGATTTTAAATTTTCAAGATGAAAATGTGCTGTTTTTTGTCCCCATCTGTCTGTAATAATATCTGTATAATCAGGAGTATATTCAATATTACCTGTTATGGTCTGGTTCACACGATTTAAAGGGACAGCCAGTTGAACATCTAATGATTTTACTTGTCCCGGTCCAAAATTTGTTATCTGATAAGTATAAGTAACTATGCTTTTATGTGGATTATATTTTTTAAATTTTTCTTTATCATTAATTTTTAGTTTATATAACTTATCATTTTGAGAGTCAACAGCCCATAAATATTTACCGTCAAAGCATAATCCTCTTGTAAAAGGTCCTGGAGCATCAGCAATTAAGACAACGGATTCTGTTTCAGGGTCTATCATATATATCTCATCTCTTATTCTGTCGGAAACCCACAGATATTTACCGTCAAAAGTTAATCCCCGTGGTTCTCCGGCAGGGGACTTAAAGGACTTAATTGTTGTTCCGTCAGCAGTGCTAAATTGTATTATTTTATCAGAATGATTATCAAGGCACCACAGATATTTTCCATCCCAGGTAAGTCCTCTTGGCATTTCAGAAGGAGCATTAACAGTTTTAAGTATTGTGCCATCTTTACGACTTATTTTATAAATTTTTCCATTATAATTTTCAGATAGCGGCAGACCTCCTTTTACGTCAGCATTCCACAGATATTCTCCATCCCAAGCCAAACCCATTGGCCAATATGCCGGCGCCTGTATGCTTCGGATTACTTTGCCGTTATTTGGGTCAATACAATAAATCTTTTTTGTCTTTCTGTCTGCAAGCCATATATGTTGTCCGTCAAAGGTTAAGCCCGTAGGAAACGAACCGGGAGTATCATACGATTCTACAACTTGTCCTGTAAAACCAAAGATGACAACAGGCAAAAAAAATAATATCAGCAATGATATTATAATAATTTTTTGTTCTAAATATCTCATAATCATTGTTTTTGGTATAAACGATTTTATATAAATTATTTGCAAAGATATAAAAAAATTATCGTAAATTATCTAATGAATATTTGGGATAAATATTATTTTGATGTGCAGGAATATTTTTTTACGCAAAACACGCCAAGTAATTGCAAAGATTTTTGTAAATTACTGACAATTTTATGAATATTATTTTTTCAAATTTACAAAATTATTAGAAATACATATTAAATATTAAAAATTTTTTAATTTTTAATATGGCATAAGCAGACATTTGCAAGAGTTGAGTTCTTTGTTTTTATACCGTTTTACCACCGTTTACTATACCGTTTTATGACCGTTTCCTAATTGTAAAAATATTTATCAAAAATATTGCTTATTTGGAATTGATTGTGAATGTTGCATATACATTGAGTTTATTTTTTTTCTATTAGATTATCAAGGGAACAGATTAATATAATTTCATTATTCTCTAATATAAAAAACACTCCACCAATATTTCCTATTGTAAAAAAATACCCTTTTTTGTTATTATAAGATATAAATTTTTCAATTTTATTATATTGTTTTGGTGATATATATATTAATCTATCTTCAACTCTCATAGGCATTCGCCCAATGTAATTTTTATATTTATAAAAATTAAAATGGTGTTTGTTATTTTTATCTGTAAGAATTGAACCTACAATCTTTTTATCTTTTTTTTCATATAATAAAACTTCAGATATTATAGGTAATATTTTATTAGTTTTATACTTTTCATTAGTATAAGATATTTGTAATGGTGAGTATAAAATAGGAATATATCTAAACAATGTTGTATCTATACTAACTTCATATGTTTTATTTTCATCATTAAATAAATCATTATATAAATCATTAGTATCACAACATAATTTTTTTTTAATTTCAGAAAGATGTTTTGAAATTTCTAACTGAAAAGAATCTAATGATAATACATAATAATCTGTTTGTCCAATAATATTAGTATTAATTGATACTAATGTAAATAAAATAATAATATATTTTAACATATAAATAATAGTTATCTAAGGTTAAAAAAGAATAATCCCTGACCCTTTTGAAATCTAGGTGAATAGAAAACATTCCAATTTGCTTTCCATACGCCTCGTGCAGGGTAACAAATACTTAGATCATTTAATTAATAAATGTTCAGGTATTGAATATTTAGATAAATTTTCATTGTTGAAAAAATCATCTAGATTATAACAAATAGAGTCATATGTGTAAGCATAAAAATGTTTATCTCTATTGATGTAGAACCAAACACGCTCTATATTTGGATCTTTAAATACTAAAATTGGATCTTGCCTAAGTACAAACTTCAATGATTTTTGATAGTTAGCTTCACGATAAATGTTTTTCCCACAATTAAAATTCGTAGAAACAGCAATCTTGTTTGGACAAAAAAAAGTATCATTTTTCATAAAAAGCAAAGAACTTAAATACTTGTTTTTATTAAATAAAATAGCTCGATTAATAGGGTTAATTGAATCAAAATATAAATCTAATTTATCATTTATTGTGTCATATTTAAAGACATATTGAGGAATAAGCAATATATTAAAGCTTTTATTATTCTCATTTCTATTAAATAGTGTGTCACAAAAAATTTCATTTTTTTGTAGTTTAGATTCTATATGACATTTAACGAGTGGAAAATATTTCTTTTCATTGTAACTATTTATAATCTTATCTACATCAATGTGATTAGGTATTAAATAATACACAAGTATTAATAAAGAAGATATATAATTTAATTGAAACATTATACAGTATTTATTTTATTCCACCTATTACAAATCTGTCCCAAATTACCTTATAGAGAGCATTCTGAGACCACCTATAGTTCATTCCTCTGACAGTATCATTTACCCAAAAGACAGCTTTTGATTTTGGTGTCCACATTCGCACTCTTGTTATGGTTGAATTATGTAATGAACCTTTCCCTTCATAAGTTGTTATGGTTGTTGGAAATTTATTTACCTCCATAGTTCGTATTACATGTATTGCATTTTGCGGTTCGCCCATTATTTTAAAGCCTGCAACAGAATAATAATCTGCAATAGTTGCTCCTTCAGGAAGTTTGTTTAATATGTCTCTAAAATTTTCAATTGTCCTAGTTCCACCATAATATTTTTCTAGCATTTCACTATTTGCTAATAAACAATCCATACTGTTTAGATCCTGACCTACAAAAGGAACTTCCAATGAAACATCCTTATAAGGAGATCTCCCTGTCCAAGGGTTCAAACCAGATTTTTTTGCTTGCGTATATCCCTGCAATCCTCCCATAATCATTCCTGATATTCCACCTATTAAAGCTCCGCTACCAAATCCCTGGTTAAAATCACCTCCCATTATACTACTTGAGATGCCTCCTGAAATACCACCAACTACTGCTCCTGACATACCTCCGAATATACCTCCGGCAATTGCCCCTTGCTCTACAATATTTGAAGCAACAAAACCTGTTCCCATTCCAATTAAACTCGTTCCAACACTAATTGCTGCTCCTGTCCAAAATCCTTGTGAATAATTTCCTAAATTATAGTTTACATAAGCATCGCCCATCATGTCACCACTAATTGCTGCCATAGCAATCATTATTGGTATCCATAACCACTCCCCATCTTCATCTACATACACCAGCGGATTATTTAAAGCATAAGAATATCTGTTCAAGCTCTGGCTAAAATCAGGGAATTGAACATAGTTATCAGGGCTTATGAAAGTGCCGAGAACCGGGTCATACATTCTGCCGTTCATGTTTATAAGAGCAAACTCAGGCAGGTGTTCGTGGCCGGTAAAACCTCTGTCAATAATATTTGATACAGGTATGTGGTTATATGTCCAGTCAGTTGGGTTACGTTGTCTGCCCCAAGGGTCAAAACTGTGTTCTTCTGTTACAGTTCCTGTTGCATCAGTTAAACAATAAGGTGAACATAAGTAATCTGTATAAATATAATAGACCTCTGCCATTTTCAATTTTATACAATACAAATACATCTTCTCCTGAAAGGTTACAAAGTATGCTTTATTGTGATTGTATATTTTATAACTATCTGACATAAATGCAAATTTACTTAATTGTATTTAAAATAACAGGAATATTTCTCGTTATATGGCTTTCTGTTTTTGTACCGTTTCTGGTGTGTTTTATTTTTGTAAAATGCTTCGCTTTTTAGAAAGTTACAAACGAGCTGGAGCGGGGATTATCAATACTTTTGCTTATCAATAGACTTCCATTTCCCATTTTCCTCTCCATAGTATTCTGAACGAAATAACTTATAATTTCCATTTTTACCTAAAAAAATCTCCATATAGAAAGAACCTTTTTGTCCATTATATTTTTTATCCCAAAATAATTTACTAAGTGTTGACTCACCAAAAGGTTCATATATATAATCTTTTATTATTCCAACCTTATATCCATCTTTATATTCTATTTCATATCTTAATCTTCCTTTTTTATCATACCATGAAAATTTTCCGTTTAGTAAGATTAATGAATCTTGATATTTAATTACTTCGTCTTTTATTAGCTTATCATTTTTAAAATCACATCTAATTTTATGTTTATTTTTACCATTAAAGTAATAGTCATATTTAATATAATATGCTCTTTCTTTAGTTGTATAGTTATGGTTTGAATCTAAATAAACTTCCCAGTAACCATGTTTTTTACCATTCAAAAATTGATTTACAGAATCTGGATTAAAATCAGATTGAGATTTACATAAAAGAAATGTTATTGATAATATAATGGAAAAACAAATTTTCATACTCGCAATTTACAATTTTTTCTTATTTACTGAGAATTTTAAATTCAACTCTTCTATTCTTTGACCTACCTTCCTCTGTTTCATTATCAGATATTGGCTTTAAACTACCATAACCCTTGTAACTTAATCTTACTTTTGCAATATTTTTAGACATAAGATATTCTACTACTGCTTTAGCTCTGTTTTCTGAAAGCTCTTTATTATGTTCCTCTGTTCCTGTATTGTCAGTATGACCGCTTACTTCTATTTGCATTTGCTGATTTTCTTGCAATAGTTTTAAGAGCGTATCTAATTCTTCATAGGAAGCAGGCAGTAATTCCCATTTGTCTGTTTCAAAAATAATATTGTTTAAAGTTATTATTTGACCTATTTCCGCTTTTTTAAATTCTGAAATTGTATCCTTTTTACTAGAACGTAAATCTGCATCCACTTTTAACACAGTATCTTCTTCACAATAACATTCACAGGAATCTTTAATTTGTATTAATGAAACATCATCAATATAATAATAAGTATTACTAATCCATTTGCCAACAATTTTTTCTGATGATATTTGTTTATACATAGGATTTTTAGTCAGCTTACCGACAGTAATAAATTTTTCTTTACCATTTGCTAAGTATACAGATTTAACACATTGCCACTTTTCTTTAGAGTTTAAAAACGATTTATCATTATTAAATAATTTTATTACATTATTTAATTTAATATTTTTTTTATGGAATCTAAAGAGCCAATATTTACTAAAGCCAATATCTATATGCTTTACAGCATATAATTCAAAGTCAGCTAAACTTATATACAAATTTATACAATACAATTGATTTTTAGTTAGATTTGTTTTGAGTTTAGTTTGTATATATTCTGTTGAAATAAGAGGAGGATTGATATTAAGACCATAAATGAGACCTGTATAGCCATTACCCGAATGCGGTTCCTGATATCCCCCAAAGTTATTTACACCAACATTTCCTTTTTTACATTTATTAAAATAATCGGGTGAACCGAACGAGGGCGTTCTCCAATTTTTTACTCTATTAATTTGAGATATTCCACTTGGGCATTTTTTTTTTATTTCAAAATCCCCATTTGTAATTAAATTCTGACAAAAAGAGAATTTTAAAAAGAAAAAGTAAAATATTAATGTAGTGTATTTTTTCATTGAATTAAGGAATTCCAAACCACCACCTCCATAATGGGTTTCTGTTAATTGGGTTTATAGCTTGCCACTGCCTAGCTCTAATCTGTAAAATATCACCAGGTTGTCCATTGCTCATGTTAAATCTGGTCATATTTCTGAATAACGGGTTAATTCTTTGTATATTCAAAAAATTAGCTAATAAGCCGCCTCCCATTCCAGCTACTCCAAATCTTGGGCCAAAACGTGGTAAACCAAACCAAGACCACCCCATTGGTAACATCCCTCCTGATATCCAACTGAATCCTCCTGGCAATCGTGGACTATATCCCCAATTAAATGAAATAGGTAAATTAAATCCACTCATACTAGTACCAGACAGCCAATTAAAACTCCACAGATTCCAATTAGCAGCTCCTAAAGTAATTCCTCTTAGACTAAAATCTGCAATATTCCAGTTTAGTGCTCCCCAAGGGATATTAAAATTCCAGGGTGTATTTGGATTAAATGCTAAATTAGCAGCCTGTGTAACATATCTTCCCATAGGTATTTTATTTAAACCTTTACCAATATGTGCAAAAGGTTGCATATTAAATCCATCCCAATAAAGTTTGCCTGGTTGACCACCACGACTCCCAAATCCAAGACCTGGTAGTCTACCTAAACCTCCTTTTGTAGCTTCCCAAGGTGAAATATTATGACTAAACCCACCCCCTAAACCTATTAAAGTTGTAGTAATTGAAGCTGCAACTGCACCTCCTGTATGAAAAGCTTTCCAACCTTCATTATTATTTGCACTCCATTTATTTTCTCCCCACGGAGTCCAATATCCAGTTTTTGCAATAGCAGTGCCATATCCACCAACAAGATATGCACCTGCAATCCATGATAACATTGCTAAAGGATTATCACCTGTTGGGTCAGTATATACCAGCGGATTATTCAAAGCATAAGAATATCTGTTCAGACCCTGAGTAAAGTCAGGTAATTGCACATAATTATCAGGGCTTATGAATGTGCCAAGAACCGGGTCATACATTCTGCCGTTCATATTTATGAGTGCAAATTCAGGCAGGTGCTCGTGGCCGGTAAAACCTCTGTCAATGATATTTGATGCAGGTATGTGGTTATATGTCCAGTCAGTTGGGTTACGTTGTCTGCCCCAGGGGTCAAAACTGTGTTCTTCTGTTACAGTTCCTGTTGCATCAGTTAAACAATAAGGCGAACATAAGTAATCTGTATAAATATAATACACCTCTGCCATTTTCAATTTTATACAATACAAATACATCTTATCCTGAAAGGTTACAAAGTATGCTTTATCGTGATTGTATATTTTATAACTATCTGACATAAATGCAAATTTACTTAATTGTATTTAAAATAACAGGAATATTTTTCGTTATATGGCTTTCTGTTTTTGTGCCGTTTACTATACCGTTTTACCACCGTTACCTATACCGTTTTGGGTGCATTTTTTTGTAAACTGCTTCGCATTTTAATCGTTACAAACGAGCTGGAGCGTGGGCATTTCAACTATATTATTAATAATTTTTTTGATTAACTCTAATTATTCCATTAAACCAATTTACCTTTTTAGTAATTTTTTTCTCTTTTATTTCATTTTCTGCAATTTCATTGGATATTTTCTTTATTATAAGTTGATTATCTAAATATGATAATCTAAAATAATTTTTCTCGCCTTCTTTTATTTCAAAGTAGAAAGTTTTTTTATTTTCTAATAAATAAATTTTAATACTGGTTTCGGGGTAATAAATAGTAATTAATTCTTTATAAGTAATATCAAGTTTCAAGCTATCATTAATTAATAATTTAACCCATTTTTGGTAATGTGGTTTATAATCAATACCATAGAAAATTAATGTTGAACAATCTTTTTCAGAAAATAATAATGTATCATTTGTATAATAATAGAAATTCCATCCCTTTTCCCCGTTTCTATAATAACTCATATAATCAAAGTTACCTTTATGGTCTTGACAATACATAAGAAAGTACGATTTATTTTGCCCTTTATATTTTTTGTTAAAATTTTCATATTCAGATATTTCACCTGTTAAGGTATTGTATGTTTTATGTACACCGATTTTTATACCTTTACTATACTCTTTTTCACATAGTAATTTATTTTCATTACTATAAAGCTTATATTTTCCATTGAGTAATACTATTTCGTTCTGTATTGCTTTATTTCCATCTATTTCAAGATTGTTTACTTTTTTTAAATTATTATTAAAATTACTCCTTCTTTCGCCATTTTCATAATAAACCAAATGATAAAATTGAGCGTCTTCTTCTTTCTTTACAGGAATCAAACTTTTATTTAATAACTCTATCCAATAACCTGACTTTTGACCTGATTCATTATATTGGTTTAATGTATCCTTATTTATTTCTCTTAATATTTGCCCTTCTATATTTTCTATAAAAATAAGTGATATAAAAAAATATATAAAAATTATACTAATAGTTAAATAATAATTCTTGTTTTTTTTTAGTATTAACATATAAAAATCATTTTTTTTATGTACATATTAAGAATTAAGGAGCCCCAATTGTTATACTATGAGGAGGTATAATAGTTAAACTAGATGAAATAAATGAACTAATATGATGACCCCAGATATCTCCTCTACCTATAGTAGTAAAAATATTTAAAGAACCAATTCCACCACCAACAAAACCACCAATAAACCCTAAGCCACCATGTGTCAGCCAAGGGTCACCTTCTTCCTCAGGGTGCTCATAACCATATAAAACTCCACGTCCATAACCACTTAATGTAGATGTAGTTAGATTTTTTACTGTTGTTGCAAATGGGCTCCAATTTCTTTTATAAATAGCTCCTCCTGCAATTCTACCACCACGATTTACAAGAGTACCTACATAACCTCCGACCGCTCCAGCACCTAATCCGATTAAAGCACTATAGTATGTATGAGTTAAATCTTTTCCTTGTGCTAAACTCATTCCTATATTTACATTTGCAGTGATTAATGCTTCAGATGCCATTTCCCAACCCAAAGTATGGACACCTAAACCAGTTTTAATTGCCTCAGAACCTAACAAACCAGGCAAAGTAGAAGTAGCTTGCACAATACTTCCAACTCCTGCCCCCATTATAGCACCAATAACTCCTTGTTTCCAAGCACCTGTTTCTTTATGTTCAGACCACCAACTACTAAAATTCCAAATTTCATAATTTCCCATATAAGATGATGATCCTAAATAATATCCTGCAACTGCTCCTATTGCTATCCATACCCATTCCCCATCAGGGTCTGTAAACACCAGCGGATTATTCAAGGCATAAGAATACCTGTTTAAACCCTGAGTAAAGTCAGGTAATTGCACATAATTATCAGGGCTTATGAATGTGCCAAGAACCGGGTCATACATACGGCCGTTCATGTTAATAAGAGCAAACTCAGGCAGGTGTTCGTGGCCGGTAAAACCTCTGTCAATAATATTTGATACAGGTATGTGGTTATATGTCCAGTCAGTTGGGTTACGTTGTCTGCCCCAAGGGTCAAAACTGTGTTCTTCTGTTACAGTTCCTGTTGCATCAGTTAAACAATAAGGTGAACATAAGTAATCTGTATAAATATAATAGACCTCTGCCATTTTCAATTTTATACAATACAAATACATCTTCTCCTGAAAGGTTACAAAGTATGCTTTATTGTGATTGTAGATTTCATAACTGTCTGACATAAATGCAAATTTACTTAATTATATTTAAAATAACAGGAATATTTCTCGTTATATGGCTTTCTGTTTTTGTAATGTTTTACTATCGTTTACTATA
>Ga0307990_1002098_pt1 | contig 16184 bp, 8 predicted proteins | sample EllFjometagen129_FD_203168 | JGI IMG/M metagenome (GOLD analysis project Ga0307990, IMG submission 203168) | Marine microbial communities from Ellis Fjord, Antarctic Ocean - #129 | ecosystem: Environmental > Aquatic > Marine > Unclassified | place: Southern Ocean | collected 2014-10-08
CGGTTACAAACCGGAGCTACTTATAAACAATATCCGGTTACAAACCGGAGCTACTTATAAACAATATCCGGTTACAAACCGGAGCTACTTATAAACAATGCTTTCAGCAGCGGGAGTAAATGGATCAATTGCTGTTGTGTCAGACGGCATATCCCTCGTTACCCTGCCAAAACTGAAGATCTTCCGCTCAAAGAGCAGCACTCCAGAGCCTTCGGCGGGTTTAACCATTATTGCCGCTAAAACTCATTTTTTTGCCATTTTCAGCCAATTTTTCCAGCCCCTCAGGTTGACGCGTATGCGCAGGGCGGAGCTCTGCCCTGATAAGTAGAATGCTTCGGCTATTAGCAATTAGTAGCTCTCTATTAAAATCCGATCATGTTTGCGAAGGATTTTTGCTTTGGTTCTGTCGCAAAACATATTTTGGTTGCGGCTCCGCAGCTTTAGGTAAGATCAGATCTTGACCTTGAACTGCTCGTCTTTTTTCAAGTCCAGGCAGAACTGGGAGAGAAGTTTAGCGCAGTTTTCCATGTCGCCCAGATGAACGATCTCAACGGTGCTGTGCATATAGCGGCAGGGAACGCTTACAACAGAGGCGGGAACACCACCATTTAAAGTCCAGACAGCCATTGCATTGGTGCTTCCAACAGTGCTGAAGGCCTCCATCTGCACCGGTATCTTTTTTTCCTGTGCCACCTTTTCAAGCCGCTTAGTGATCTCAGGATGGTTTTCACGTCCGATACCGACAGAGGGTCCTTTACCCATTGTAATCTTACCGATTCGACGCTGATCAACCTCAGGGGTATCAGTGGAATGAGTCATATCGATAGCCAGCATTACGTCAGGTTTAAGGGCGACCGCAGCCATCTTGGCCCCATGCAATCCGGTCTCTTCCTGAACGCAGCTGGTGGCAATCACACAGCAGTTCGGTTTGATGTCGCTCTCCGCAATCAAGCGAAATGTCTCAGCTGTAACCCAAATACCGGCTTTGTCATCAAAGGCACGGCCAACCGCAATATTCTTATTGAGCAATTCAAAGGGCTCCTCAAAGGTCGCTATGTCACCGATAGAAACTAGCTTACGTGCATCCTTCTCATCTTCGGCACCAATATCAATCCAGGTCTCATGCAGCTTATCCGAAGCTTTCTGATCGGATTTCTCATTTCTAATCCACGTTGGTACCGACTCAAAAACGCCGCGAACGATACCGTTTTTTGTATGGATGTTGATCCTTTTACTTTTAAGGGTAGCGGTCATAATGCCACCAAAAGCCTGCATATAAATATAACCCTTATCATCGATATGCTTGACAATCAGGCAGATCTCGTCGCAATGTCCATCAATCATGACCCGTGGTGATGCCCCGGGATTCAGGATAGCGGCGGCATTGCCATAGGCATCGGTATAGATCTCATCTGCATAGGGCTTCACATAATCCAGCCATATCCGCTGTACGGCAGCTTCATGACCGCCGGGGGCTGGTGTATTCGTCAATTGTTCCAATAGAGCCAAAGATTCTTTACGCATAATTTTTTCCTAGTTGAAAGTTAAAGGGGTTGAAAGGTTAAAGTCTTTCTTTGAAGCAGACTGTATAATATTTCATCTGCTTGTTACCAGTAAAATCACCGGACAAATTAATTAGCAATCTCAGCCGATAACTTAATAAACCCGCTATCGCCAAATGGCACAGATGCCTTCCACAGTTCACGCTCTGCATCTGCATCTGCATCTATCAGCTCGGGGACTATGGCACTCCATGGACCAAACAGCGTTTCAGCCCAGATCGGCTGCAGCGTAACGTCATCCGCACTCTTGGCTTTGTAATAGAGAACAGAGAATAAATTCGAGGAAGCAGACATAATCGTCATTAAATCAGCGGTTGTACAGACATCCATAGCCGGCAGCCCACAGGCATATTTCAAGAGATTAGGGATACCATCACCGGCGGGAGAATTCGTCTCACTATGAAGCTCGACAGGAATCTCAGGGTTAGCTAACAGCCAGTCGGCATACGTTCCCTGCCTGATGAAACAGCTAAACGAGGGATAACCATCCATATACCAGAGATTGGCAAAGTCCCATCCTGCATCGGTGAAGGTGGATTGGAGCATCATCTCACTTGTGGTTTTCCCCACTCCTGCAGCACTCAACGCCTGTCCTGATGTTTGAACATCCCACAAGCAGCCATTGTATGAACTATTGTAGGCGGATCCGCAAAAACCGCTAATATTCTCGGGCATAATTCCATCAACATTACCAATGGAATAACAATTGACGAGCTCGCCATCACGAAGGAAGCCGCAAAAACCACCAACCACAGAGTATCCCTTTACATCTACATCCGCAAAACAGTTTTGAATAGTTCCTCCATCGATCTTTCCACAGAGGCCGCCAACACATGCGGCGCCAAAAGTTCCATTAATGTCACCGGTTGCATAGCATTTTTCAATTAAACCTGAGCCTAAGTATCCGCAAACACCTCCAATAATACTTCCACTGGTACTGGAACCATATATATCAACACTCTCCAATCCTAAATTGGAAATCGTACCGGAAACATTGCCGAAGAGGCCTAAATAGCCACTGTCAAAAATAACTTCGATCACTAAATTCCCTATCGAAAAACCGTTGCCGTTAAAAACGCCAGAGAAGATTACTCCCTGAAACCCTGACTCCGAACTAGTATCCGGCGCAATAATAGCCTGGTCAAAGAGCTCGCCTGCAAGGTCGATATTGCCGATCAAAATCAAATGACGGTCATAATGATCGGGATTGGCGGAGAAATTCAGGAGATCCTCTTTATCCGCAATCTTAAATGGGGCTTCCACCGTTCCAAATCCACCGGAATAATACGAACCAGGAGGCAGATTTATAATGACTATACCCGCGGTTGCGGTCATCGTTGTACTGACTCTTGCGCCAAAAGTATATGATGCCGATACTATTACACTCTGATTCGTCTCAAGGGCTGTTGCAACAAGAAGCCCGGTGCTGTCAATTGTCGTGTAGCCGTTATCCTCAACCCATGTTGCATGTTCCGTCACATTTGATATGCGCCCATCACTGTATGATGCCACGCAAGAAAACGCTGTTGATTTTCTCTCGAAGAGAGACTCAGGGCCGAAAATTTCAAGTGAAATGAGAGTAGGATAATCTATAATCCGAACGATGTGGGTGTCACTTGCTACAACACCTCTATTGGTGTAGACCGCTGTTATTGTCAGATTTAGATTGGTGGGCACATCTGAAACGCTAAGAGTACCATTTGAAGAGATTTCAGCATAAATACTGTCTTGCGACCATGTCGCATCTTCCGACAGATCAGCAGTGTAACCACTACGGAAAGTTGCTTCACAACTATATTTGGTATCGCTTATCTCATCAACCTCGGATGGTCCAATAATTGTAAGAGATTCCACCGGCCCATCAAAAACTCGAAGCACCGGATAACCATCCATCCGCCAGGTGGTCATGAAATCCCAGTTTTCAAAGGTGGACTGCGTCTGCATCTCAGCAGTTGTTTTTCCTGTGCCCCCATCGCTATCTGCCTGGTCCAGGCCGCAGCTCTCGTAGTCCCAGAAACAGTTAGTTATAGCTGCATCTCCAAATCCAAGGCTAAAACGCCCACAAAAACCACCTGTCTCTGCACTTGCTGAGCTATATGGCACGGTGCCCGTTGAGTAACATCGCTCTATCTGCCCATATGAATTATGACCGCAGAAACCACCGGCAACAGATCCACATATAACCTTAACATGAGCATAACAATCGGTTAACGTCCCGGACCAGTTCACACCACACATACCACCGACACGATGAGTACCAGAGACAACCCCGGTCACATAGCACCTTTCAACATCCCCGCCACCCAAGTTGCCACACAGCCCTCCACTGACCGAGCCGTGATAACCAGAGCCCTTTATATAAACATCATCCAACCCAAGGCCACAAACATATCCGGTCAAGTCACCAAACAAACCAAGATAGCCAGTTCCTGATCCTCCCAAAATATTCAGGTTCTGAATAACATATCCGTCACCATCAAAACTTCCGCTAAAGCCATTTGCCTCAAAAACCCCATTATCTATAATCATATCAGGAGAAATGAGTGCTGTTGTGAACAGCTCCCCCGCCAGATCAATATCCGCAGTCATAATGAAGCTTTTATTGTAATTACAGTTATGCGCTGCCAAATAAAGAAGGTCTGCTTTATTTGCAATAAGGTAAGGGTCTGATGCCGTTCCAGAACCGCCACTGTAAAGAGACCCAGCCACAACATCTTTAATTACCACACTAAGTGTACCAGTCTTTGTCACCCCGCCCGCTGCAAAAGTAGCTGAAATAGTGACACTCCGGTTTTCTGTAACAGTTGCAGTATTAAGGCGCCCGTAATCATTTATGGAAGCATAACCGCTATTTTCGGACCAATCAGCATAGAGACTCTCCAAATCGACACTGCCGTCACTGTATTGAGCTGTGCAGACATAATCAGAGGAGCTGTTTTCATGTACCTCAGCTGCCCCTGCAATATTCACGTACAATAAGGATTTCGGTTCATCACCCTCTATCAGAGTGAAATCAGCACCCCATACATTTCCACATGATCCCATATTCACACTGTTACTAACAGTGTGACTCTCTGATGCACTCTGATAACCTGACATATAGGCTGTAACCGGGTATGAACCCGTAGCAAGTCCTGCAAACGCATAAACACCATTTGCATCAGTCACATCAAAATAACCGGGGATACTGACAGTAACTCCAGAAATAGGTAATCCCCCGGCATCTACCACACGCCCACTCAATATTTCGCCAGTTCCCGACTTGTAAATGTTATAGACAATCCGGTAAACAATCGTGAAATCATAGTAGGTTGTATCTATACGCGGAAGGGCATACCACACATCATCAGAGCCCTCCCAGCCCATATTCAGGTGATGATACATGCTATCCATATTGTACCCATATCCGTCACAGACAATTGCATGGCCACCAGTGGAGTCTCTGATACCAAGGATAACCGGCAAGGATGCATCCAGGTTCGGGTTGATGCTTTTTATAAAATCAGCGGTCGAAATTCCACCGTCTTCTGCAGGGCGGTACTGCTTTACAGCATTGCTGTAGCCAAAAACATTCTTAAGTGCATCTGCGGCGAACAGAGTATCGGTACCGCTACCGTCAAACGCATACGACATCTCCACCGACACACCGGCATCATAGCAAAGAGAACCAATCATCTGGCGCTCGGCCAGAGTAGTTGCACCGCCTGGATTGAGCGGCATCGAACTCCATGAATATGCTCCACCTGATCCATCACCACCCCTTGTATACGCAACTTGGGGAAATCCATCGACTGCTATGTTTTTCTGGAGTACACCAATACCGGCAATAGGATATTCATGGTAGCGCATCACCTGCGACAGAGCTGTTGCAACACAACCGTCCGGATAATTATTAGGCGTATAATAATTATATGTATTGACACCACCTGCAGTTGTTTGTCCCCAGGTGGTCTGTAGTAGAGGGGCCACACGAAGATCCGAAATGGATGAAATACCAAGTGCACCCACTGCACTTTGGTCATCGGCGGAACTGATCAACAGTTGCCAATCCGACTGAACACCCTGAATCTCATCAAGTTCCGCCCTATCCGTCATTGAAAGAACACCGGGAGCGGCAGCCTTCACCGCAACATTTTTTATATATGTATTCCGGCCCTGCAGATCCTGAGTAAGGAGCGACCAAAGAGGGTTGCCTGCACTGGCATTAAAGGTACCGGATTGGGAGAATGCAATAATTGGCGAGATCATATCATCCGCGGATGTAATCACATACCCGCCGGATTCAAGCGACACCACAAAAAACAGAGTCTCTTTATTATCGTCAACATAGCGATTCACATTGACGACATCTCTGTTTAAAGGTGAGTCGAAAGGCGAACTATCAAGATTAAGCCAACCTTTGACAGCTGAAGCAACATCTTTTTCTGTAACAGGTGCCGCAATTAACGAAATAGACGAACTAATCACTAATGCAAACAAACAAACAAATCTTTTTTTCACAATATTTCCTTTTTTACTAATAAAAACCAGATTGATTTTACTACAGCACTACCGCTGTTTCAATGTAAAACACTGAGTGTTTTCGTCACAGGCACAATATGCCTAGTCGAAGAAACAGAACATGCAACTGAATAAAGACCCGTTGCATCAGTTGATTACATCCGTAACAAGCATTTACAACTTCAACTGCCGGAATGTTTTGTCCGGTAGCAACATGTCCCACACGCCATTAATCTCACGTGAACACGTCGGACAGGCCCCATCATCCATATTATTACGCAACACCGTGTAACGCTCGCGTTCTATCAGCAGCTCTCCGCAACCGGGACAGTATGTATTCTCCCCGGCTTTTGTTATCACATTGCCAATATATACATGCTTCAAACCCTCACTTTCCGCAATCTCTTTGGCTTTTCGTAGTGTTGTCTTCGGTGTTGGATCCCGGTCCATCATTTGGTACTGAGGGAAGAACCGCGAAAAATGCAACGGTGTCTCGGTTCCCAGATTCTCCTTAATCCAGCGGGAAAGCCTAGTCAAATCATCATCGCTATCGTTCAAACCGGGGATAACGAGATTGGTCACCTCCAGCATCACCCCGGCATTTTTTGCGATCACCAGCGCATCCAGGACCGGTTTCAGTTCGGCATCGCAGATATCCCGGTAGAAATCATTGGATAGAGCTTTGAGATCAACGTTGGCGGCATCGGTGTACCGGCAAAGTTCTCTGCATGGCTCTGGATTAATATACGCCGCAGTCACCAGAATATTTTTAATTTCGGCTTCACGGGCCTTGATCGAGCAGTCCAGAGCGTACTCGTAAAACACAGCAGGTTCAGTATAGGTATAGGCTATCGACCGGCATCCCTTACTCTTTGCTATCTCAATCAGCTGATCAGGCGTAGCTGAATAGGTGCGGATATCCTCTGGCCGCCCCTGGGATATCTCCCAGTTCTGACAGAATTTACAACGCAGATTGCATCCGGCTGTTGCCAATGAGAGGATCTGTGAGCCGGGCAGAAAATGAAAAAGAGGTTTCTTTTCGATCGGATCAATATTGATCGAGCAGGGAGCTCCATAGGTCAGCGGTTGAATTTTACCATCAACATTGCCGCGCACTCGGCAGAAGCCAGACATTCCCGGTTCAATTGAGCACATTCGCGGACATATTTTACATTGTGTAGTCATAGTTAAAAAGGTTGAAAGGGTTGAAAAAGGTTGAAAGGGTTGAAAAAAGGAAAAGCCATAAAACAGAAAAATATCGATAATTATCTGAAGAACTATGGGGTCCTGAAACTTCCTACATTCCACATTCCACAGCGTAGCAACCAAACTTTAGAATTTTAGAACTCTCGCACTATAGAACTTCCTGCATTTCACAACTCACAACCCACAGAGCGCAGCGACTACACCAAGCAACAACAATCGACCCACAGATTCTGCGGAAGACCCGAAAGTAATTTTGCTTAAGTTCCACCCCATTAAGGGGGGAGTTACTATGTCTGAAAAATTGGAACGCGCCGCCTTGCGGCAGAGCTTTACCTTTTTTGAGGCTCCCAACCCTGTTAAACACCTTCAGATCACATATGGCTTGCGCATTGGACGATCCATCATTTGAGAGGACTTGGCATCACCGACAATCACCTCTTTAAGCGGGTCATAGCTAATTTTGCAACCTGTCCGGGCGGCTATATCGCACATATGACTGATTGTATCGCTGCGGATAGCGGACTCAATCGGATTTACCGTCGTCTTACGCGACTTCATGCAATCGACAAAGTTACCATGCTGCGAGCTGCTTAGATAGGCCTTCTTGTCGGAGGCTTTGCGTTCAATACTATTCGCATTAACGTACTTGCCCTTGATTTTCAGGTAACATTTGCTGCGCTGATAACAGGCCCAGCCCTCGGTGCCGTGAAAGACGGTGCCATCACCCTGCATGCGCTCATGGTAGGGCTTAATCACTTTTTTAGCGGTAGCTGCATCCATGAAATGTACCGGCATTCCATTGGCATACTTCAGGTGTATATCCCAGGTTCGCAGAGTATTGCACAACCCGGCATTCTCCGGCACAAAGCCGGTTCCCTCATACTCCACCGGAGCGGATTGATCCATCTGTAGACCCCACTGCAGGATATCCAGCGGGTGGGCGCCCCATCCGGCAATAAAGCCGAGGGCGTAATCGTAGCAGTGCCAAGTACCTTTGGTGTTGGTGACACGTTCTTTGCTATACTCACGCAGCGGGGCGGGTCCCTGCCACAAATCCCAGTTGAAACCATCCGGCACCGGAGTTGCTTTTGGATGACAGATTACATCTGCTCCTAAATTCGGTGAGCTAACATCGACCCGCTTAACTTCACCGATGTAGCCGTTCCAGACCAGCTCCATCACATCACGGGCCGCCCCGGTTGAACGCTGCTGGGTGCCATATTGGAATATGCAGTTATTCTTTTTTAGTTCGGCACGCAAAACCTTGGACCAGTTCAACGCGATACTGAGCGGTTTTTCGACATACATATCTTTGCCGGCCCGGGCGGCTGCCACGGCAATCGGCACATGCCAGTGATCAGGCGTGGCAATAACCACTCCGTCGATATCTTTATTTGAGAGCACATCCTGATAATTCTCAAACGATTTACAGTACTCCCCCTTATAGCGCTCGTTTATATCCTTGCTGGCTTTTTCGCGGCGGTTTTTATTCGGATCGACACAGGCTACCACCCGGGCTCCATCCAGACCGCAAAATCCTCTTACAACCACGCTATATCCACGACCGCCAACCCCAATAGCAGCCAGATTAACCCGCTTACTGGGTGCATTCTCGCCAAGCACCGATGATGGTATGATCGTTGGAGCTCCTAAAATCGCGGCTCCTGCCATCGTTCCTTTAATAAATGATCTTCTGTTTATTCTACCCATGATATGATTCTCCCTTTAAAATAGTGTACAATTTTGCTAACTACTCTGATATTTAATCATATTTATAAGATCATTACGTATATAAAATTTCAGTGAATCATTTTAAACATTTTGAAGCCGAATGATTTTGCAGCCATCTTTTCTGGCTCTTCGTTAATTTTTATGGTAAACAGATTTTTTTGACCCGTCTCCGTCCCACATGCGAGACTACGCTGTGACACGGCAGGATGATCCTGATAACATTTAATCCTGTTGATCAAGTTTCTTTAAAATCCTAACCTTCCGTTACTTATATTACCTTCTGTTCAATTTATTTTTTTACAAGCGCTTCGCTCAAGGTAAGCAAGGTAAGCAAGTTGTTTGCGACTATGCTGCGCTAGGTGTTTTGTGCCCTCACAGTTAAAAAACCCGTGCAGTATGTGACGCGGCCGATTGCGAGATGTGTCGTATTCTGAACCGTTGAGTGGTATTTGGTGGATCTTGGAGGCAGGAATGTCTCGTGACGAGATGTTCTGAGCGTAAATCGGGAGAGATTTGAGTGTACGAGCAGGATTGGCGAAAGCATGCATGCGTACTCATACCCCCGTATTAAGATTCACATTCGCGTTCATTTGCGTCCATTCGCGGTTCAAAAAGATGGGCAGCTGACTAGTTACACTTTTTTCGCAGAACCACAATGAGATCCTAGCGCGCGATTTTTCCGCAACCCAATACTTAATTTTCAATACTAAATATCTAATACTCAATATGAAATATTCAACACGGAATATTTATCCAGAACTTGCACTCTCCAGCCTTGATTTAACACCTTAAATCCTGTATATTATGTGTTTCTTACGACGCGGACTGTCGAGTGGCAGCACCGTGTGGAAGCGAAGACGCTCTGAAGATTCATAACTTCAGGCGCCAAAGCGGATTAACTTTACAGAGTTTCAATAAGAACTCCTATTTAAAGGGGAGAACTCTGTTTCAATGTTTAAGGGATAAAATTATGGATATGCCAGTTTCGGAACTCACCGGACTCTCTCTCACAGACCTCATTGATTCAGGTCTTCACTTTGGTCATCAGACCAAACGCTGGAACCCCAAAATGCGTGACTATATCTTTGATAAGCGCAACGGGATTCACATTATTGATCTTACCCAGACCATTCCTATGATTGAGCAAGCAGCTCAGTTCCTACGTGATACCGTTCTGAGCGGCAAAAAGGTTCTCTTCGTTGCCACAAAGAAACAGGCACAGGAGACAATTAAAGAGGCCGCTGAATCCTGCGGACAGTTTCACATGGCCGAACGCTGGTTGGGTGGAACCCTGACAAACAACCAGACAATCCGCATCAGCGTCAAACGCATGCGCCAGATTGAAGCCATGGGACGTAATAACAACGGTGTTCTCTCAGTTCATAAGAAAGAGGCTGCCAGCCTGCGTCGAGAGCTTGACAAGCTTGAGAGAAATCTGGGCGGTATCGCCGACATGACAAAAATGCCGGGTGCGATCATTATTATAGATATCTGCCGTGAACAGAATGCTCTTAAAGAGGCTAAACGCCTGAACATACCGGTTGTGGCACTGGTGGATACAAACGCTGACCCCGACCCGATTGACTACGTTGTTCCCGGCAATGACGACACCATCCGCGGCATCAAGCTGATTGCCGATGCTTTCGCCAAGGTTATCAAAACTGCTAACGACGAATACACCCAGATTGCCGCCGAACGCCAGCGCATGAAGGAAGCTGAAAGAGCTAAAGAAGAAGCGGCCAACCGCGCTTCACGCAAGGCTCGCCAAGAAAAGCCAGCTGTCGATAAAAGCGGTGAAGCAAAAGCTAAGCTGAACGAATCCCGTAAACGCGCTGCTAAAGCCGCCAAAGATGCAGTAGAAGCCAAAGTTGCCTCTGTTGAGCCAGTAAAGTCCGCAGCCCCTAAGGCCGAAGTTAAGGCTGAAGCAAAACCTGCCGCAGCCCCTAAGGCCGAGGTTAAGGCTGAAGCTCCTAAGGCTGAAGCTAAAAAACCAGCCGCTAAAAAACCAGCCGCTAAAAAGACAACTAAAACCGAAGCTGACGATGAAAAGACAGAAAAAAAGCCAGCCTCTAAAAAACCGGCCGAAGCTGAAGTAAAGGCTGAAGCGAAACCTGCCGCAGCCCCTAAGGACGAGGTTAAGGCTGAAGCTCCTAAGGTTGAAGCGAAACCTGCCGCAGCTCCTAAGGACGAGGTTAAGGCTGAAGCTCCTAAGGTTGAAGCTCCTAAGGCTGAAGCGAAACCTGCCGCAGCCCCTAAGGCCGAGGCTAAGGTTGAAGCTCCTAAGGTTGAAGCGAAACCTGCCGCAGCTCCTAAGGCCGAGGCTAAGGTTGAAGCTCCTAAGGCTGAAGCGAAACCTGCCGCAGCCCCTAAGGCCGAGGCTAAGGTTGAAGCTCCTAAGGCTGAAGCGAAACCTGCCGCAGCCCCTAAGGCCGAGGCTAAGGTTGAAGAGAAAAAACCGGCTGCTAAAAAACCGGCTGCTAAAAAACCGGCTGCCAAAAAACCTGCCGCCAAAAAACCTGCCGCTAAAAAACCAGCCGCTAAAAAACCAGCCGCTAAAAAACCTGCCGCCAAAAAACCAGCCGCTAAAAAACCTGCCGCCAAAAAGACAGCTAAAACCGAAGCTGAGAATGAAAAGGCAGAGAAAAAGCCAGCCGCTAAAAAACCGGCCGAAGCTGAAGTAAAGGCTGAAGTAAAGGTTGAGGCTCCTAAGGCTGAAGCGAAACCCGAAGAAAAAGCAGTTGAATAAGAAGCTGCATCTCTTACAAACCTTGCAATCTGTTAATGGTTGCAAGAATCAATAACATACTTAATAACTTTTTTGGAGAAATACAATGGCTGATATCACCGTAGCAATGATTAACGACCTGCGCAAACAGACAAGTGCGGGAATGATGAATTGTAAACAAGCACTAAAGGAGACAGATGGCGACTTTGAATCCGCAATCAAGATCCTGCGCGAGAAGGGTGCTGTAATCCAACAGAAACGGGCTAACAAAGAATCCAAACAGGGTATTATCAATGCTGTAGCCTCAGATGATGCTAAAACTCTGGCGATGGCCGAGGTTAACACCGAAACAGATTTTGTTGCAAAGACCGATAACTTCAAAAACTTTGCCCTGACCGTCACAAATGAAGTCCTGACCAACGGTGAAGATGTTGCCGAGTCAATGAAGGAAGCAATGATGACTATCATTTCTCAGACTGGCGAGAATGTTAAGATTAGTCGCACAGCCCGTATGGTGCTTAGTGGCAAAGGCAAGGTTGAATCCTACATTCACATGGGTGGCAAAGTCGGAGTTCTGGTTGAAGTCGCCTGTGGCAAAGCCGAAACCGAGACCACCGAGAAGTTTACTCAGCTGGTTCATGATCTGGCACTTCAGGTGGCCGCTGTGTCTCCGGCCTATCTGATATCAGATGAGGTGCCGGCCGACATTATCGAAGCCGAGCGGGATATATATCGCAATCAGCTTAAGAAAGAGAATAAACCTGAAAACATTATGGAGAACATCCTTAAAGGTAAAATCAAAAAGTTCTTCTCTGAAATATGTCTGGTAAACCAAGCCTTCGTAAAGGAGCCGAAAATGTCTATCACAGACATTGTTAACGCCTGCGCAAAAGAGTGCGATGACACGATTGAGATCAAACGTTTCGTGCGCTTCCAGCTGGGTGTCTGACACCAAAATATTTTGTTAAAAAAAGACCGGAGTTTTCGCTCCGGTCTTTTTTTTGGTTCTTAACCGATTTTTATGGAGTGAGTCTGAATTTAGGTTAGAAAAAGAATTTGAACACCCTTCGACTCCGTTCAGGGCAGGAAAGGTAACGAAGGTTATTCACAATGAGATCCTAGCGCGGGATTTTCTCGCAATCCAATATCCAACAACCAATATTCAACACGGAATATCCAACCGAACAAGTAAAAAAGGTACGCTTCCGTTTTGGTCCCGGGGCTGCGCAGTGTCATTATGGGGCGATAGCGGCTCTTAACTTGGACATTGTATATTCCGTGTTGGTTATTGGATATTGAATTGATAAGCAGCACCTATGGCCATAGTTGAAAGGGAATCGGTATCCGAGTAGGGGTGGCGTTTAAGTGTACGAGTACGTGTACGAGTACGGAAAAAATACCCCAAAGAATTGAGACGAAGGGGTAACCCCCTACCTTTCAAAGACCATAAAGAAAAGTTCGCGTGAACGCAGGGGGGTTGTCACCGTAGTCCTATATCTATCCACCCGCTTAAATTTGTTAATCTCATAGATTCTACCATCAAGGGGCTGCCACCGCGAAACACTCTTAAAACCGCTGGTTTTAAAGATTAATTCAACCACCCCCCCCGACTGACTTTCGTTCTTTATTAGATAGAAATCAAAATTCTGATTTGAGCGGTGGACAAACTGAAGATCCATCTGATCAACATCCGAGACCCATGACAGATCGGATAGCAGACCATATAAATTCGGGATTCTACCAAATTCACCTATCTTTTGTGTTTCAAGCCAGTGCTTCTCTTTTTCAGAAAGAACCTCAGCATTATCCGGCAGATAAAAGGAGCCGACACCCTCCTCCGAAAGTTTGCGTAAGTGCTCCCTGAATTCAGCTGATTTAAATTTTGAAGCATCAGCAATCACATATCGGTAAGCTCTGCCTGATGCAAACACAATCCTTCCGTCATCCGTCTCAGCATCAAACAGAGCGGACTCACTCACACAATCGTACGCATACCGGTTCAAGATAGACGGCAGATACGGGGAACACAACAAGGCATCAGACACCGGTTTTGAATTTTGTAATATCAGCTGAACCCTTCTGGCATAAGCAATAAGATCCTTAACAGGATTGATCCCGTTCTCTCCGTTGATCAGCTTCAGATCCATTTTGCTGAAAATAATCTGCTCCGCACCATCAACAAACAGAGAGTCAATCTGCTCCTTCATTTTTAAACTATCTGACAAATCAACCCGTCCAAAAACACCCTTAGAACCAAAAGTACGCGTTGCTCCAGTCGCGCGCCGATTGACATCACGTGCTAAAATATTTGTAGAGGAGCTTAGAATAACAGCTCCGAAATGGCTTGCGATCTCTTCGGGTTCAAGAGGAAGTGAACCTAACTCAACTACTGATTTCAAACCGGCCTCATGAATAAGCGAATTAATATTGCCATCAAAGATATTAAGCCAGAATTTACGCATTCCCTTGCGGTAACGTTCTCTTATAGCTTCTGAATAATTAACACCTTTAACATCAACGCCTGCTAGTACAGGCAAATGACGTATCAGGTCCAGCCTCGCTTGCAGTGTAAACCAGCGGGGCAATTCATCCGTCCACAAAAGATCACCGTCAGCTGCTATGGGAAAGCATACCCACTCCAAAACCGTGCCGTAGTTATTGCGCAAATTTTTCTGGGCCGTCAGTAGAAACGTATTGATTGAATCAGTAAATATAGCTGAGTCCAAATAATTGACACTTTCCGGACAGACAGGGATTGAATTAAAATGAAAATCATGCCAGGCTCCGCTTAGCGGAGTTACATCCCGCTTGAGATCTAAGCAGCCACCGGTTAACGAATTAAGATTGGTTGTCACGGGCGCAAGCACTCTGGCAACAGGTTCGCTTGTTTCTTTGGAGAAAGCCGACTTTTCCAGATTTAATTCCGGTTTCAGATCCCTGGCGTCGGCCACATGATGGTTCCACCCCAATTTATGCAGGCGGGATTGAGCAGTTGTGCCTTCCTGCAAAAAAAAGGTGAGACTAAGTTTCAGCGACTCTTTCCGGCAGAGCTCCGCAGTTAGAACAATGCGATGCCACACATTACTTTCATAAGGAATAGCGCTCACGAAAAGAGTGCTTACACCATTCATTGCAAGCTGATGAATACTCTGCTTAAGCGCATCTTCTTCGGGCGGAAGCGTTTTGAATTGCATTTCAACCGCCGGTCCCACTCTTTTGGATGCGGACACCGCAAACTGCTGCCTCAGAGTTGTAGCCCCCATTGATGCACCGAATAAAAAAAGTGTTGTAATATATAATAAATATCGAATCATTTTGCCATGCTATGCAGTTGTCCAGTACTGCTCAATCCACCTTGTCGGTTTAACATAATGCCGGATCTGCATATTATCAACCATTAAAATCCGCATCTTCTCTATTCCTCTCTAACATCGAGGCTGCGTTTGCCCCTGAAAACCCGCTTCAAAGCCAACATAAAAACATCAAAAAGCATCCTGCTCCCATTGGAGAAAACACGTACCGTTGAATGTCCGCTGTAATTCCAGTGGACCGGTTCCTCATCCACCTTAAAACCTGAAGCTCTGGCTCTGGCAATCAGCTCCACATCAAAGGCAAAGCCCCTTATGCACATCTTATCAAAAATCATCTTGGCTGCCTCAGCTTTAAACAGCTTGAACCCGCATTGGGTGTCACGGATACCATGCACCCCGGATACACGAACCAGAATATTAAAAACCCGGCTTAGTATCCTGCGTAGCAAAGGAGGGTCTTTACCAATTTCGGAACCGGATACAGCCCTGGAACCACAGACTATATCCGCACCGGCCTCAATGCCCTTAATCAGCTTCTTATAATCTGCCAGAGGAGTGGAAAGATCGGTATCAGACATCAGAATCAGATCTCCCGCCGCCTCAATAACACCCTCTTTAACCGCAAACCCCTTACCTTGGTTCAAGATATAGGATACAAGTTTAAAGGGAAGTTCAGGATTATCTTTGATATAGCTTTGAATAACAGAGGCACTCTCATCGGGAGATCCATCATTAACAAAGATAGCCTCGCTGCCCTCCATAGAGTTAACAAAATCAGCAACGCTATTCAAAGAATACGCTAACCTGAAGGCCTCCCTGTAAACCGGCAATACTATTGATAATTTAACCATATTTATAAACTCTGCCTGTATTATAACATCACTCATACAGGGTTTATACTACAAATTGCGGTACAATGGAATCAAGGGTGTGATTCAATTTAGTTGAAAGCCATTCCAAAGTGCTCAAACAGCACACTAAAGTGTGAACTAAATACAGGTTTTCGTACGTAGTTCACGCTTTAGCGTGTTGGATCATACGAAACGGCCCTTTTTCAAATAAATTGAATCACACCCTGGAGTCAAGATTACTTCCTCGACCTTTTTTGTATCCATCTTGCATTTCTATCTCCCTCTCTTCTTTCTAAAC
>Ga0307990_1002099_pt1 | contig 16174 bp, 12 predicted proteins | sample EllFjometagen129_FD_203168 | JGI IMG/M metagenome (GOLD analysis project Ga0307990, IMG submission 203168) | Marine microbial communities from Ellis Fjord, Antarctic Ocean - #129 | ecosystem: Environmental > Aquatic > Marine > Unclassified | place: Southern Ocean | collected 2014-10-08
CCCATCATAAAATCGGGGTTGGTGTTACTAATATCAAAAGCGTAAAATTGCGTAATTGGCAAATTATTGATTTTCGTCCATGAATTTCCATTGGTTGTGCTCCAATACAATCCACCATCATTACCAAGATAAATCCTGCCAGATTCTTCATCAAAAAACATAGCATGATGGTCAACATGAACCGAAGAGCCAATCTCCGACCAATTACTACCGCTATTATTAGTTCTATACATAATTTGACCCAACGTATAAACTCTATTTTCATCGTTTGGATCAACTCTTATTTGCCCAAAATACCAGGCAAATGTAGATCCCATCCCATTTAAATAATTATTATCTACCCTTTGCCAGCTTTCACCATCGTTGCTGGTTTTATATACATACATATTTTCGTTCGGCATATCGTACATGGCATATAATACACTTGGGTTAGATTTTGAAATGGTTATTCCAATACGCCCTTTGTCGGTGGCACCAGGCAATCCATTGGTAAGTTCAGTCCAGCTATCACCACCGTCTATTGTCTTCCAAATTCCTGAAGAGTGACCAAATGAATTACGATAGGTAAGCCCTCGTTTACGTTCCCAAAAAGCAGCATACAGGATATCGGCATTATTTGGGTGTTGCACAAGGTCGATGGCTGCTGTTGAGTCATTTACAAAAAGCACCTGTTCCCAGCTATCACCACCATCAATAGTGCGATAAATACCACGACTGGTACTGGTTGAAAATAGTGTTCCACAAGCAGCAGCAAATACTCTTTCAGAATTTGTATGATCAACAATTACCCTTCCAATATAAGCAGATTCCTCCAAACCTGAATATTGCCATGTATCACCTGCATCAAGCGACTTATAAATGCCACTACCCAAAAAACTATAACTCGATGAATTTGCTTCACCTGTACCCACGTAAAGGATATCCTGGTTTTGTGGATCAATGGCAATATCACCAATTGAAATAGTTGGAACACTGCTAAACATTTGCTCCCATGAAAGACCTGCATTATCTGTTTTTAAAAGTCCGCCTGTGGCAGCACCAACGTAAATAGTTGATGACTGACCGGTGGGCATTTCAATATCCGTTATTCTACCTCCAATATTTGTGGGACCCACAAACTCCCAATCAATTTCTCCATCTCGCAAAGCATGCATTTCATTCGCTTTTTTCATTTCTTTCAGATAAACATCCTGCTTGATTTCATTATATGGATACATGCGTTGTACAGCCATCCAATCGCTTGGACCTGCAGTGCGTTGGTTAGTATCTACACCTTTTTTATCATTTTGTAAAACAATCATTATTACTAGCAGAAAAAGAAGGGCTGAAAAAATAAAATATGCTTTTTTCATGTGTTTTATCTGATTTAATTTTGATTTCAAAAATACAAATAACCTTTACATGAAAAACAAATGTAATAATCAGAGTGATCTACATTAAACCAGAAAATTATCGGCAAGATACTTTTGAAATTTCAATTTATATTGCTCACTAACAGGAATATAAACATTCTTATCAAAAACTATGCGATTACGCTCAACCGTTGTAATTTTATTCAGGTTTACCATATAAGAACGGTGTACACGCAAAAAGTCTTTGTCTGGAAGAAATTTTTCCATTTTTTTCATACTCATTAAGGTCATTATCGGATGTTGGTTTTCGATATGAATACGTAAGTATTCGCTCATAGATTCAATGTACTTGATATCGGCTAAATTTATTCGTAAGACCTTATATTCAGATTTGATGAAGAGGAACTTCTGGTTACTTTCAATTTTAGTGTTGGCAGATACTTTGGGTATAATTCGTTCTTTAGCTTTATTAGCAGCTCTCAAAAAATCACTGTAACCAATGGGTTTTAGCAGGTAATCAATGGCATCAACCCTAAAACCTTCGAGAGCATATTCGCTGTAGGCTGTTGTAAAAATAACCTTAGGAGGGTTGTTTAATGATTTAACAAAATCCATTCCGCTCAAATCGGGCATATTAATATCCACAAACATCAGGTCGATTTCATTTTCCTGTAAAAATGAAATAGCCTGCAAAGCACTTTCAAATTGTTCCATTAGCACCAAATACGGTGTTCTATCAATATATTTGGCAATCTGTTTTAGCGCAAGTGGCTCATCATCTATGGCAATGCAACTTATCATAACGGGATGGTTAAACTTACAGTATGTTCATCTTTTTTATCTTCAATTTTTAGCACATAATTTTCTCCATAAATCAAGTCAAGTCGTTTTCGTGAGTTTTCAATTCCAATACCCGACGCTTCTTCGTCCTTTTCTGAAGACATATTGCTGTTTCTAACCTCAAAACTTAAATTGTCGGATTCCACAAAAAATGTTATATTAACAAACGATGTGTGCTGGTAACTTATCCCATGTTTAAATGCATTTTCCAAATAAGAAGTGAACAACAATGGAGGAATCTTTTTGTCGGGTAATTGTTCGGGAATATTCAAATTAATTTTTACCCTATCGGAAAAACGTAACTTCATCAAATCTACATAATTTTTGATAAAATCTATTTCTTTCTGAATAGGTATTTTTTCTATTTCTGATTCATACAGTAAATGACGCATGAGCTTTGATAAACGGATAATTGATTCTTTTGCCTCTTCCGAATCAAAATCAATGAGTGAATGTATGTTGTTCAATGTATTCATAAAAAAGTGTGGGCTCACCTGATTACGCAAAAAAGCCAATTGTGTTCCCACATTTTCTTTTTCAAGTTTGGCTTTAGCTTTCTCTGTTTCTGCCAAACGAAAGGAAACCCTTAGTCCTGTATCAAAACCTATTAATAAAAATGAAAATATCAGTAGGTTGGCAAAAGGGGGCATAGGTCTACCTCTTAATGGTTCCATTGGTGGTGGAAAACGATTACCAGCAGGATCAAGATGTGGAGGTGGTGGCTGCAGTTGATTATTGATTTCATATTGAGGTTTACCATCTACAAGTTTGGAAGAGAAAAATAATGAGCCCAAGGAGAAAACCGCAATTAAGCCTGCAACTGAAATCAAATAAGAGAGCCTTCTTTTATTGAAAAGCAATTTAGGTACAAGTATGAATCGGTTTATGAGGAAAATAAAAAATAAGGGAATAATAGTTTCCATGGGATTTAAAAAATCCTGCCATTCCAGAGATTTATTTCCATTAAAAAAAACAGGGGCAGCTATCAGCACAACCCACACTAAAACGAGTAGTATAAGTTCTGCAAATTTTAATGTGTTAGTCTTTTTTATTTTAATATTATGAGTCATAATAATTTACTAAAATAATAAAATTGCACTGAGTTTGATAAAACAGACTTTATAATAATTAAAATCAAATTGTGAGACCTTTGGAAAGCTCATTGTTCTAATGAAGCTGTCCAAAAAGTTAATAACGTCTGTCATTCTGAGTGATAACGAAGAATCTAATATGTTGTTTAATTGTCACTTAGAGATTCTTTACTATCGTTCAGAATGACAAAAAACTAACTTCTTGGACAGCCTCATGACAACAATCTATTGGTACTGTAAAGACCTCATGTCGCTATTCTATTGAACTATCATTTTTTTCACTTCTGCTTGTCCTCCAACAGTTAACGAATAGAAATACAAACCACTAGGAAGCCCATCGGGTTGCCATGAATATGTATAGTTGCCGGCAGGCAGAAAACCAGAAACGAGTTTACGAATTACAACTCCGTATGGATTATAAATATTGAGAGAAATATCACTTCCCGCCTGAAGGCTAAATGCAATATTAGTAGTTGTGTTGAATGGGTTAGGATGATTTTGTTCCAATATAAATCCAGAATTGTGTGCAATATTTTGTTCAACTACAACACTAAGTAAATCGACATTTTCAGCTTCAAATGTCGGAAGCATTTCAATAAACACACCTGTTCCATTTAGATATCTTCCTGTAGTTGTATCTGCTTTCTGTTGCAGATAACTAATCTCGTCTATTAAATTCATATTTGGATCAGACAAAACAATAATTTCGCCTGAAGCTGACAATTTAAAATTAGCATGTAAACCTTCCTGATCTTCATCTTTATCAGCCCAAACTATTAAGTAACCACCTGACATGATAGTTGTATCAGGAAATACCCATTGATAAGGATCTGCAGCATCATCGGATAAATAATATCCACCTAAACTAATATCTTCGATTCCATTATTGTAAAACTCAATCCAATCATCATAATCACCATCCTGATCAGCAACAGTATTTTCGTTATCAGCCATAAATTCATTAATTACAAAGTCACCGGTGATGCTAATGCTGTAAAATTCGTATTCAGCTCTTGCTGGTGAAAAAGCAACAGCATCATCGTTTTCAGCATAAATATAATATTGTAAATCCGTAGACCCTACAATTATTGAGACTCCATAGGTTCCATCTCCTGCGGCTCCATCTTCGTGTATTCCGTCATCATACATATTAATTTTGTTGAAGATATCATATGTATTTGATCGATAGGCTAAAAAAGTCTCCGTTTCATTAACAAGGTCAGCAGTGAACCATACTTCTGAATTAGGAGAAACTTGTTCAGGAGAATGTACTACATTATTGATTTCCGGTTGAGAATACTGGAACTCGGTAAGTGATTGAAAATAATCAACCCTTGCATCCATTAATTGTACAATCCCGATAATCGACTGTGGACCTCCGCCAACCTGATTGTAAACATTGCTGATAAAATTGGAATAGGAATAAAATTTATTTTGATCTGCTTGAACATCGTCAGCAATTATTTCCTGAAGTTCCAATGCCCTGGTTTCATAATAACTATTTTCAAAATTCTCTTCCAGCATAGTTCTCATGTGTGCTACGTAAATTTTGCGATAAGCTTCATTGGTGAGTATTTTGCTGATAACAGGAAAATCACTCTCGTTTAAATTAACAAAAGGGCTAAATTGCTGTAACTGTACTGTGTTCAGTTGCCCCAAGGTTTGATGTGAAGTAAAAACACCAAAACTTTCGTTCAAATCCCATGGAATTGGGTTGAATCTACCAGCATCATCTTTATAGATATAATAATTCTGAGGATTATTGATGGGGCCATCAAGGTTAACAAAGAGATTTGAAAAAGCAAGAAACCAAAGATGACGATCGACATTAAGCACCTGCTCAACAGAGCTATTGTGATTATTTAAGGTGTCAAGAAAATTAATTAACTCACCCCAACCATAATCAGATTTCATATCGTAAAGGCCGTAATAACTGCTCGAATCATCACCATAATACTCCCAAACACCACCACTAGGAGAGCCTCCACTACTGGTGATTTCACCTTTGACCCTCGTATTTTCATCACTGGCAAAATGAGTACGCATAAAAAATTTATCCACACTCTGATCGCTGGTATATAGACCAAGGTGAGTGCCATTAATATAAACATTGGCATAATTTGCCTGACTTGCAGGTAAGTAACTACGAGCTATTTCATAACTCAAAACTTCTCTAACAAAACTAGGGTCTTTAAAAACATTAGCTAACTTTAGAGTGCCATACCCTTCAATTAGCTGATCATCAATAATATGATCCAGTTTAATATTCAAAGGATTTTTAACCTGGTTAGCATTATATGTGCTATTGCCTTTGTATCTTATACCCACACTATCGAAGACCTGGCCATTAACCGAAACTATCCCAACCAACCTTTCTTCATTGCCAGCAGCAGCAAGCTGATCAAGTAAATAATCCCAATTCGACTCTTCAAAAGTGATTTCGATGGTGTTAATTGTGTTGATGTCGTAAAAGTTTTGGCTGTTGATACTATTGATCATGCCAAAAACAATTAATAAAACAAAGTGAATTTTTTTCATATTACTATTTTTAAATGGTTTCAGGGTTAAGGTGATTTAATTAGCATTTCTAATTAATCTCAAATAATTATAAACTCAAATAACATCACAAAAATATGTCAAGTTTGTTGAAAAATTAAAATAAATCAACAGATCAGTGATATTTATCTACAAAAAGGCATTTTTAATCAACGAAGAACAATCTCAAATTAATAGTTCAACCTTAGTCTTTTTCCACTGGAGAAAAAGTGATGATATTTACAATTCTTTGCAATAAACAGTTAGATTAGTTATTAGCCTAATAACCAGATTGCTTTCCTGAAATTTCATGAATATCAATTTTCCAGAGTTTAACACTTTTTAGCATTTGCTCATTAAAATGCCATTCCTTTCCTGAATAATGCCGCATTATTTGATTTATGGCGTTTTTCTGTTCCTCAAATTCTTCAACCTCAATCATCTTACCATAACCAATCACGCTTTTATAGGCAGCGGTCCACTTACAAGCTACAGTTTCATCTTCTATAGTTTTTACGTCAATATCAAATTCAAAACAAACAAGATTATTTTTCTTGATGAATTCAATTTTTCTGCCAGTTGTGGCTGTATGCACAAAAATACTTTTGCCATTGTACCCAAACGAAACAGGAACGATATACGGAGTATTATTATGTGCGAAAGCAATTCTGCATACATCAGAATTATTAATTATATCATCAATTTCAACGCGGTTGGCTATTATCTTATCGTCTCTTCTCATAAATTAAAAATCTAATCGCAAAGATATTATATCTTTGATCGTTTCTTTTGATTAAAACTTGTTTTTTTGTATGCAACATAATCACTCACACCAAAGTCACCAAATCTCAGGAAAAAATATTGGGATTGCTATTTCCCTGAATATATTAATTACTATCTCTCAAATTGTAGGTGGAATTATTTCTGGTAGTGTAGCTCTTCTATCCGATGCCCTTCACAATTTTAGCGACGTTATATCCCTATTTCTAAGTTACTTTACAAACCGGCTTGCAAAAAGAAAATCAACTACAAAACAAACCTTCGGCTATAAACGGGCAGAAATACTGTCGGCTTTTGTAAATTCTGTAACATTAATTGCCATCGCAATTTTTTTAATTGTGGAAGCAGTTGAAAGGTTCCTAAATCCTGAACCTGTGAAAGCAGATATCGTTATTTATTTTGCGCTCGGCAGCATAATTGTTAATTTAATAAGTGTGCTACTGCTTCATAAAGATTCAAAAGACAACATCAATATGAAATCTGCGTATTTGCATTTACTAACCGATGTAATGACTTCAATCGCAGTAATGATAGGTGGAATATTGATGAAATATTTTGATATTTACAGGATTGACAGTATACTATCAATTTTAATAGCCTTTTATTTAATATTCTCTAGTTATAAAATATTGTGGGCTTCCATTAAAATTCTAATGCAATTCACCCCACATGATATTGATGTTATTGATATTAGTAAAGAAATTGCACGTATCGAAGATGTAAAAAATGTTCATCATGTTCATTTATGGCAGCTAAATGATAAGGACAAATTTTTTGAGGCGCATATCGATCTTGAAAACGATATTTTAATTACTGAATTCCAAAATATCCTCCCAAAAATAGAGATGGTACTACAAGTTAGAAATATTACGCATTTCAATATTCAGCCCGAATTCAACATAGATGACAGCAAAAAGCTAATTATACAACATTAAGAATTTTAGTCAAAAAAACTATGCACATGTATCAACGTTTGCATATTGATGCCAAATCTTAAAGAATATGAACCCTGTAACATCTGTAGCCATAAATTCGTCAAAGAATAAATATAAAAATTCATAAAAGAATAAATTTATGACTTATAGTATTTAATTTAGCAACAGCAATTATTTTTATAAAGCCTGATAATCCAAAAATTATGAAAAGGTGGGTTCTTCTATCAATATTTATTACTTCTTTATCATTTGTTAACTGTATATCTCAAACTACACAAAATTCAACTATTATTGAAGTTAACAAAGAACTAAAAGGATTCGTTATTGATATTGATAGTCATTCGGCCCTTCCTTATGCTAATATTTATGTACTAAACAAAAACAAAGGTGCAATTAGTAATGAAAAGGGATATTTCTCATTAAATATTACAAATTTGGATAAAACCGATACTTTACGTTTTCAATACATTGGATATAAAACTAAAAACATAGCTATTGGTGAATTGGACAGTTCTGGAATTGTATATTTGAAAGAAGATATTTTTAACCTTAGCGAAACATTTATTTTTGGCAATAAACTTAATGCTGAGGAAATTGTAAAAAAAATACTGAAAAACAAAGAGGCAAATTATAAAAAAACCACAACTAAAAATCAAACATTTATTCGGGAAAGATATACTTCTGATTTTGATGAAATCAAGCTCAGTTATAAAAAAAGCTCATTTGCAGAACTCGATAGAGATCTGTTAGATTTAATCGAAGAAAAAATGCCGAAGAATTCTACATCATATCGCGATTTTTTGGGAAACCTTTATTTTTCAGAAAATGAAGATGACTCAATTAATTTTAAAATAGATCCGATAAAAACAGTTTCCCTCAAAGAGAAAGATATTGCCGAACTAAAACAAATTAAGACAATTTTTGAGAATATTTTTACAAACACCAAAGAAAAAGAGTATTGGAAAATTAAAAGTGGAATTTTCGGCCAGAAAATTGATATGGATGATGAAAATGATAGAGCTGAAAATGATTCTCTTAAAGAAAATGAAAGAAAAATTAAACACTTTAACCGGAGAATAAAATATCGTCTTAACTATAGTTTACTAGATAATAAAAACGATTGGGAATTTTTACACAGCACTGGTAAATACAGGTACGTTCTTGCAGGAGGTACTAGCGTAGCGGGAGAAGAAGTATACATTATCGATTTTAAACCTAAAAGTAGCGGAGAGTTTATTGGCAGAATGTATATATCAATGAGTACTTTTGCTTTAATAAGAGCTGATTATGAATACGCTCCCGAAAAAACAGGAAAGGATTTTCACTTATTGGGTGTTGGATATACAGAAGATGAATATAGCGGTTCTATATATTTTGAGAAAAAGGATAGCACTTACAGTTTAAAATATTTCTCAAAAAAGGAGGGTTCATATGTTACTTTTGATAGAAGTATAGCACTACTAAAAAAAAGGAAAAGATTCCTTTTTGATAAAACGCTAAATGAAGCTAAAGTCGGAGTTGAAGTATCGTTAAGATCAGAACAATCATTTGAATTGCTTGTACTTAAAGGCAAAGAAATTTTGAAGAAACAATTCACAGATTTTGAAGAAAAGAAAGTTATGGAAATAGTTTATGTTGATCAGTTTGATGATAAACTTTGGAAAGGATATTCGATAATTGAACCTACTAAACAAATGCGAGAGTATAAAAAACAAGAAGTAGTTTATAATAAATAACTTTAAAAAGTTAAATTACATAGATTTACCCAATAAAAACTCATATGACAGCACAAGAAAGTTTAAACAAATTAAAAGAAGGCAATGCAAGATTTGTAGCTGATCAGCCAGATGGAAAATTAAAAGATGATGCAAGAAGAGTAGCTTTACTGGGAGGACAACAACCCTTTGCAATTATACTAGGATGTTCTGATAGTAGAATAGTCCCCGAACTTATGTTTGATACCGGCTTAGGAGAATTATTTGTTGTAAGAGTTGCTGGTAATGTGGCCAATACTTCTTCCATAGCAAGTATTGAATATGCAGTAGAACATTTAGACACAAAATTAATTGTGGTACTAGGCCATCAATGTTGTGGCGCTGTAACTGCGGCTAAGGCCGGAGGTGATAATGGAGCCAATTTAAACCATCTGCTATCCTATCTTGCTCCTGCAATAGCAACTTCAAAAAAAGGAGCCTCTGTAAATGAAGTAGCAAAGAAAAATGTTGAACTTACTGCTAAAGAATTAAAGACCAAGTCTGATATAATTAAAAATGCCGTTGAAAATAGGGGTGTCAAAATTATTCCGGCATACTACAGTTTAGATACTGGGAAAGTTGACTTTTTTTAGTAGCCTGAATTTGATTCAAAAACCCGTATTTAATCGTTGTCTATTTATAAAAAATAGTAATTTTGCCTCCGCTTTCTCTCCGTAGCTCAGTTGGCAGAGCAGCTGACTCTTAATCATGGTGTGCTGGGGAATTAATAGGATCGATAATACCTATATCCTGCATGTTTACTGTCTTTTATATTTTTTTTATGTAGTATGAATGTCGCTTTTTTTATATATTTGTGCGCAAATTGTGCGCAAATTATAAAAACATGGCAACAAAAATACGGTTAATGATTGATAAAAGACGACAGAAAAAAGATGATACCTATCCTATAGTTTTTAAAATTTATCACAACCGAATCCGAACCACAATTAAAACCGATTATAGCGTTGAAGAAAAATTTTGGGATAAAAATGCTCTCGAAATTGATGAAAAAGCAAAAAACATTAAAAACATTAAAACGGTAAATAAAATCTTAAAAGATAAAGAAGCGAGAATAAGAAAAATCATAGTTCAATTGGATGATGATAATACACTTGCAAATTTAACAATGTCGGACCTGATCAGCAAGTTAAAACCAAAAAGCGATCCTACCACCACATTTGTAACCTACTCCGAAACTATAATCGACCTGCTAAAAAATGATGGTAGATTAGGTTATTCCAAATCTCATAAAGATGCAGTAAGGTTTGTTGTTAATTATAGCCAAAAAGCTGATGTTCATTTCTCTGAGATAACAAGTAAATTTCTAAGGAAGCTTGAAAATAAATACATGAGCGTATCAACCAACCATTTTAACGGACTGGCAGTATATATGCGAACGATACGAGTTATTTATAATAGGGCAATTACTGATGGTGTGGCTGAAATACAGCAATACCCTTTCCGACAAAGAGCCACCGACAAAGATAAATACCGGATAAAAAAGGAAAAAACTCTTAAAAGGGCTATCAGTAAGGAACACATACAGCTCATCGAAAGCTATCAGCCAGGTAAAGATGCCTCCAGGTTATTAATAATTGCACGGTTGTTTTTTTTATTTAGTTTTTATATGCGTGGGATTAATTTTGTAGATATGGCACATTTACATATGCGAAATATTGAGAATAATACACTGATATTTAAACGAAGTAAAAACTCTCGCCTATACAAAATTAAAATAAATGCGAAAGCTTACGAAATTCTTGAACACTTTGGGCTAAGTAAAGAAAAGGCAAATGATTATCTTTTTCCTATTATAAAGCGTGCCAATAAAGAGGGGATGCGTAAGGACATAGCCAACGCATTAAAAACCACAAATAAATACTTAAATGTTATTGCAAAAGAACTTGGAATACCTATTAATTTAACCACTTATGTAAGTCGCCATAGCTGGGCTACAATTGCCGATAAGGCAGGTGTTAACCGTAGAATCATTTCTAAGGGACTTGGTCATGCTGATTTGGCAACAACAGAGATTTATATTGATGATCTTATTAGCTCGGATGATCTGGAGGCTGCTGATGAGATTATTACTGGGTAATCTTTATTATGCCTAAGCCCATTCCTTATCTTAACTTTGCAGCCATATTTTCCAGTATTTTTTTTCAGTATCATCAAGTAGGTTATATTTCATCAAATCTGAAATATTCAGTATATTATCCATAAACATTAGGAAATAAAATGACTGCACAATATTTGTTACGTTAACTGGCCAAGATTAATGAAAATTGCATGGCGATTACATGATGATCAAGGGAGAAAAATAAAAAGATATCAATATACTGCAATTGATGATGCAACAAGAATACATGCACTAAAAATAAATGATAAGCATAATCAAAAGAGTGCAATTAATTTTATTGAATACGTTGTAGAAAAGTTTCCATTTAGAATAAATACAATTAGAACTGATCGTGGACATGAATTTCAAGCTTTGTTTCACTGGCATGTTGAAGATAATGGGATGAGGCACACATATATTAAAGCTAGAACTCATCAACTTAATGGTAAAGTTGAAAGATCTCACCGAACTGATAAAGATGAATTTTATCAACTATTATCCTACACAGATAATGTTGACTTGAATGAAAAGTTAAAGAATTGGGAGCATTTTTATAATTTCAATCGTCCTCATACGGCATTTGACGGGAAAACACCATATGAAGCTTTAAAATTACTGATACAAGATGCATAAAATGCTATTGAAATTAAATCTATGAATGTAAGAAGTATCTCTTAACTTTGATAAATATTGGTCCAACTAAGTATGGTGTAAAATAGACAACAGATATAACAAAGGGAAAGGTATTCGTTAAATATATTTGATTAAAACTGATAGATATAATTATCCTTTATTTAGAATTTGAACTAAATGACATAATAATGAGGAACCGACAATTAATTTGGAAAGCGTGTTTTTTGAGGGACAAAGAATACACGTTTGGGGAGATATCTAAAGAGATAAATGTGCCAAAATCAACGGTACAACGATGGGTAAATAAGTATTTTTCTGAGTTTCATGATGAAAATAGTGAGTTTTGGACCGAATATGGGCCTAAAAGTAATAATTCAAACGATAAACGAGACGGTAGTGGGACGTTAATGGGCGAACATCAAGAGTTGCAGGACGGTAACGGTCCAAATACAGACCGTTTTGAGTATGAATTTCTTAAAAATTCAATAGAAAACCTTTCAAAAAGGATTGACTCAGAGGTAAAAAAAGAAAATTATGATGATGATATAAGCAAATTGAGAGGTACAGTTGCTAATAACGAGTTTATTCTGCAAGAATTAAGTAATAAATTGGAATCTGCTATCAAAACGATAGACAACCTGACCTTTAAAATCCAGAAACTTGAGGCTGAAATAACCATTTTGAAGGTATTGAAAGGGATTTCATGAAAACATAAAAAAATCTAGGGCTTTTCTTGAGTTTAACTTCAGTTCTTTGTTAGGCAATGTTTTTTTTGTTTTATAATTAGAAGGAAAATCCAATGTTTAAAAATATTCCACTGTAATTTCCGGTTGGAGTTAATTCACATAACAAATATTTATTCCCAAGTTTTATTTTTGCTCCAGCCCCTAAATTAACAGCAGGAAGAACAAGAATTTCATTTGTGTTTCCTAGATCCTTAAAATCAACAACATGATGATTTGTCATTACTACAAGGGACATTCCAATTCCAAGATAACAATAAGGTCTTACTATTCCAGAAGCACTATGAAAATTAATTCCGAAAGGAAGAACTGATAACCAATTCTGTCTAAAATTCAAATTACTTTTCACAACATTACTATCAAATTCTTTACTACTTGTCCAATGTCGGTAAGATATACATCTTAAGAATGATATTTTTCTAGATTTCTCTGGGTATGTTTTATTTCTATAAAATGCTATTCTAAAAGATTGGCCTTCAGGTTTATTAATTATTGGCATACCAACTGTAATATCATTGGTGTATTTTTTTTGTTCTTTATATTGTTTTGTGGGAAAGTCTATTTGTGAAAGGGTATTATAGGACATTATATTTTTAATAATTTTTTTCTTGGAGTATCTAATATCCTCTTTACTAGGTAGAGTGTTAGAAGAATCTGCTTTAACGTAAATTAATAAACCAACATGTTTATTTCCATCTAATGTATATCGGGATCCGTCTTTTCTTGATATAATTTCGTTAGCTGGTTTTGTCATATAGACTGAACGTAGAGTTTCATTATTCTTCATAAATAGATAATCATCCCCTTTAAGTCTTCTCCATACATGAAGATTAATCTTGCCTTGTAAAATCCTTTTAGCAAAGACTTTAATTGTATCTTTGGGTCGTTTGGCTATTGAAAGTTGGTCAAAGGCTCTTCCATTTTTAAATCCAAAACCAAGTAACTCCGTAGCTGAGTATTGGGTTGTAGATGTATTCAACAATTCCTTTTTAAACTTAATTTTCAAACTCATATCTGCATCTGTTTGATCAGTTATGAATCCCACTATTGTATCATGATCAATAGTTACAATATACCCTTTACTCTCATTTTGAGCTAGTCCTGTTATATTGTTAGTTATTATAAGAGTAATAATAATAACTGTGAGATAAAGACTTTTCATGAAAATGGAATTAATTGAAACTGTTGTTATACTTTTTATATGTTTTATAATGGTTAATATGTTTCCTGTAAATATTCTGCTCAAGTGTTCTATTTAATAAATTAGTTCTTTTAAGTAAGTAGGTAAAAAATTTGTCATCACGTGTCTGAGAAAAAATTTTGCCTAACGGATGGCGCTAAGAATAGTGCGGGATTTGAAACACTATTCTTTCTGCTTACTATTAATGTTATTGTTTGGTTTATGTTTCATTTCACATTTCAGCCCGCATTATTTTTAGCGTGTGTTGGCATTCGTTTTATAATAAAGCTCTATCAATTCACTCCTTCTATTTTTAATTCAACCCTATAAATTGAGGTCTGAGCCGTTATGAAAAGTTGGTTTCTTTTTGCCCCACCAAAACAAACATTTGATGGTCTTTCAGGTACTTTAATGGAATCTAATAATACCCCTGAAGGAGAAAAAATGTCTATGTTCTGTTTTCCCCGGGGAGTTAAATAAACGTTTCCTGATTTATCAATTGTCATACCGTCACAACCCAATTCAACAAATAGTGCTTTGTTAGCCAAAGAACCATCATTCTGAACTTCATACTTATATGTTTTGCCTGCCTGATTATCTGTCACATATAGTGTTTTTCCATCGGGAGTTCCAATCACACCATTGGGTTTCTCCAAATCGTCACATACCCTTATAACTGAATTATGGTCGGGTTTGATATAATACACATGCATCCCATTTTGAAAAAGCTCCTTGTCACCACCACCATATTTTGGGTCGGTGAAGTATACACCGCCTTTACCATCGGGCCATAAATCGTTGGGTTGATTAAACCTTTTGCCATCATATTCAGTTGCTATTGCTTTATGCTCATTATTGGGACTTGTTGATGTAATTTGCCCTTTTTCTCCTTCGCAAACCAATAGGTTTTCATCTTTATCAAAAAATAAACCGTTCGCGCGGCCACTGTTTATACGAAAGGTGTCGAGTTTGTCGTCAATTGTCCAAATCAAAATCAGGTGATTAGGAATGTCTGTGAAATAGACATTCCCCTTTGCATCAGCTGCAGGGCCTTCTGTGAATTTAAAATCACCGGCCAACTTTTCTACCTCATAGACAACTGCTGATTGCGATTTACCTTCGTCTTTCTGATTATTCTGTTTTGCTGATTGATTTGTACAAGATATAAGTGTGAAACCAATCAACAAGTATGATAAATATTTCATATTAAAATGTATTTTATGTTATTATTTCACGGTATATCTTACAATAACTTCATTGTCTAAAACCACATTGGTTGACCATATGAATTTTGCATCAAATATATGATCATCAAAAATATTAGTGAAGTTAGTATATGCTTTTTTGTTATCGACTCCAATAGTTTCATTGGTAAAACTGGTGGCATTGGGCCAACTGGAGTCATCAAAATCTGCCTTTTCCCAACCTGATGGTATTTCCCAATGCAAGCCATAAAATGAAATACCATCATCGCTATCTGTCTCATCACAATTTTTAGAAATACGCATCAAACCGGACTCTGATACACAGCTTAAATCTTTAATAGGTGATGTATAAAAGGTTTGGGCTTTCCAGTTTTCATTTGTAGTTGCAATGGTATTATCATCCATATCCTTAATAACTGCAACCATTCCACCATCTCCGGCATGATAATCACTTGAATGGTTCTTTTCAGTGCCGATTCCCAAGGCTTCTTCCCAATCAACCAATTTCATGGCAATCGTAAATGGTCTTTTAACTTTAAACCTTATGGTACTGGAATTAAATTTTGTAAACGGAACCTTATCTTTTCCTACGGGAATGCCATTAACGTACATTTCGAAATAGTTATCAGCAAAGATATATGCAGTAAACAAATTACCATCTTTATCAATTTCTATTATATCGGAACCGTCTAGTTGAGAAATTGCTTGCGTAACATCAGAATAAGTATTGCCATTGCAAGAGTTGTGTAAGTCAGAAGCGAAAGGGAAGTTTTCATTGGTGAAATTATTACTTGCAGGAACCGTCCATTGCTTTCCATCCTTAGATTCTATTACTCCCGTATTGGTGGGTCTTCCGTCAATACATTCGTATATCTTTTCCACATTACTTTCTGTAAATCCCTGTGTCACACTAGCTGTGCCCTTATAAACTGATTCATTGTCAGCTGATTTTTCCAGGTTTGTGGATTTGGTAGATTTGCCTTGGTCACATGCGGTAACACAAATTA
>Ga0307990_1002104_pt1 | contig 16159 bp, 10 predicted proteins | sample EllFjometagen129_FD_203168 | JGI IMG/M metagenome (GOLD analysis project Ga0307990, IMG submission 203168) | Marine microbial communities from Ellis Fjord, Antarctic Ocean - #129 | ecosystem: Environmental > Aquatic > Marine > Unclassified | place: Southern Ocean | collected 2014-10-08
GAGCGTCAATTTGACCATCGATCACCGGGTTGGCGATCGCAGCCGGAATTTCAACGACTTGTGTCAGCAGCCGGATATCGTCCACATAGAGCTTACCAAGGGCACCAGCACCTTCAATGCCGATACTCAGACTCTTGACCTCTTTGAGTAGATCGGTCTCTAGAGTGGTGAGGTCAACATACATATGAACCCAGTACTCATTTTGAAGATTGTCGGCAAGCCCTGCGTATGGAATCTTGTCGTCGCCAATCTTGACATACATACTCCCGGTATTGGCTGACCACCCATAGAAATCTAGGGTCAGGGTTGTGATACCATTTGTAGTCCAATCCTGAGGTGTTTCAAATGTGCGTGTGGCTTCGGAATAGAGAATTCCATGCACATTATTATAGTGGATGGGCAGGGATTGAGCGCCTGTGTGAACAATCAGTGTTTCAGGCGAATAGTCGTTGCCAGGAGGAAAAGCGCCTACCAGGGCACCGTTTTCAGTCGGGTTTTCATAACCATCACGCCAGGTGTTGAAGATGCGACTGTCTTGCTCATTCGAATAGGATTCCATGTCATCGACGCGGATATAATCACTGGTTGAAAAGCTCCATACTGAGCCCTTGATGGCCTCACCCGTATTGTCTAGCCCGTCAATACGCCAGAAATACGTTGTCGAAAAATCGAGACTCGCATCATAGCTGTTCGCATCCTGTGCCGGACTGATCAGTAGAACGGAGTTGGCGTCCGCATCGTTCACATCATCAAGCGAAGTGCCTAAATAGACATTCTGTGTGACTGATGTTGCGCCCGGAATCCAAGTTAGGGTGGCATCATGGGGTGCATCAAACGCCCCTAGCAAAGGATATGGATTCGTTGCTTCCAAGACTTCCTCTCGTCCGCCAGGAGTGATCTCCACATACTCGCCTTCGTACAAATTGATGAAATCGAGCCATAAGGGAATTGGGCCACCTGAAGCTATGTCCAGCTTGCACACAGGCTGCGTACATTCACCAGTCGCAGTGTATTCGGCCCATTCTGTGGTCAGGTCAGCAGTTATTTCGCAGAAACTGGGCCCAGAATTGTCGTCGCCCTTCAGGAGCACTGTAATGTTTCGGGCTTCTGTGGCTTTGGCCCAGAAGCTGAGAGTGTAGGTTTCACCAACCGTCATGGGGATGGCTTTGTTAATCATATAGAAATGCCAATTAGTTTCGCCTTGAGGGTCGATTCGGCAGCTTCCTGAGCCGTCAACCGAGTCAGAAGAATCAATTGCAGCGGTGCTGCCGTCACCTTCGGCGGGATTCCAGGTGGCCCAGCTTGGTCCGGGGATAGGTTCATCCACTTCAAAGCTGGAGTTGTTGAGTAGGTTCTCAACCTGTGCGAAAGACACCTGTGGGATCATCACCAGGCCCACAACGATAAATGCCCATACCATTGTTCTGTTACACATTGACATTCCTCCAAAAAAGCCCGTTAGCATTCCTCAAATAACCTACGGTTAGGTTACTCCTACGATCATTATACTATACCTTAACAAAACAATGGATATGACTCAATAGTCTGCATGATACGGCATCCGAAATACAAAACAGCCTATAGTGTCAAGAATTGGCCTGAATGCGAGAAATCTCTAAGAAACCGAGGCGGTATCAAGGCATGGACACCCAAAAAGCACGGAAAGCGGGGCGGCCAACCAGTTTATTCCGACATTGCGATCGATGGGCGTGGTCTCTCCGCGAAATCGGCATATCTCGACGAGAAAGAGAATGGGGAGATCCAATTGGCGCCGCCAACCGGGTGGAGGGCGACTGAGATCTAAGCATGATGAGGCCCAGAAACGAGAAGTCTTGATTGGCTATGCCATTTTGAATAGGATGTTTGAAATCGGTGGGCCCATATCGTATCAGGTTTGCTAAATCTGTTCTCCACTGTGGACCTGAAGACACGCGCGTGCTCGACTATATCAGACATACGAATATTCTCGAGATCTTGTCTGTACATGAAATTCAAGGTTGCTCTTGAGAAATTTGACATGTACTTGGTAAGGATTTTCAAGTTGCTTGCCATTTTATGGGTGACCGATGGTTCGTCATGAATTATGGCCTTTTTCTCAGAGCAGATGCATTGGAAATTCAGGGTTTTTTAGGTGGTTCCATCCTGCCTCAACAGGTACAATCTCTGGTCGGTGGAAATCAATTTGCCTAATAATTAATTCCGAGAGGCTAACAAGATGACAAGAAAAAGGGCATTCATGAAAAGAAGAGAATTTATTAAGAAAACCGTCATTGGGACTGCCGGAATAACCATGGGGGGCATGGGGTTCAGTGCCAAGTCATATGCGTCAATCATGGGTGCCAACGAACGCATTAATGTGGCCGTGATTGGTATCCGTAACCAGGGTACTGTGCACATCAATAACTTTTGTGGGCTGAAAGATAGTCATCATGTTGTGGTGAAAACCCTCTGTGACACAGATGAGCTGCTATTTGGACCCGCGTCGAAGATCGTCACTCAAAAGACTGGGGTCAAGCCATCGACCCAATGGGATATGCATAGAGTACTAGATGACAAGGATATCCATGTCGTGTCCATTGCGACGCCGAATCACTGGCATGCACTGGCAACCATCTGGGCTTGTCAGGCAGGTAAACATGTGTACGTAGAAAAACCGGCTTCTCATAATATTTGGGAAGGACGGAAAATGGTGGAGGCCGCGCGCAAGTACAAGGTGAGAGTGCAGGTCGGATTCAATAACCGTTCGTCACACAACGTGATAGAGGCGATGAAATTCCTGCATGACGATGGGATCGGTGAGGTGTACATGGCCCGTGCCCTTTGTTTCAAAGCTCGCGATTCGTATGGCATGGGCAAAGACAGTCTGCCACCTGCCACGTTCCATTATGACCGTTGGTTAGGCCCCGCGCCGTATCGTCCTTATAACGAAAAACGCAGTCACTATCGTTGGCATTGGTATTGGGATACGGGGAACGGAGATACGGGTAACACCGGACCACATCAACTCGACCTAGCCCGTTGGGGTATGAATAAGAACGAACACCCGGTTTCAGTCTATTCTGCCGGTGGCATTTATGGTTTACATGAGAAGGAAGGTTCCTTGAACACCCGGACGCCTGGTAAGATGGTGTATGGCGGCGTAGAAACCTATGGCCGCGACAAGACGTCGCAGGAGACGCCCAATACGCAGACTGCCACATTCAAGTACAGGGATGGTAAGATGCTTGAGTTTGAAACCCGCGGCCGATATACCAATCATGAAGGCAGCCAGGGGCAGGAAGTCGGAAATATTTTCTATGGTACTGAAGGATGGCTCGAAATCAGTGGGTCTACATGGAAGGCGTTCCGTGGACGGGAAAGAGACCCTTTTGCCGGTTCAAAGGAAGGCCGAGGCCGAGAGGGCAATCATTGGCGCAATTTCATTGAGGCCGTACGCTCTGGCAAAGACGAGGACCTTCGCAGCGATATCCGCGAAGGCTTTTATTCAACCACGCTGCCTCATCTGGCGAACCTCTCTTATCGTCTTGGTCGACAGTTGAAGTTTGTGGGAGAGCATGAAAAGTTTGCCAAGGATTCTGAAGCAGATACCCTGCTGACGCGGGTGTACCGCGCGCCTTATATTGTCCCGAATCAAGTGTAAGGCAGCCTTCTATGAATAAATCAATTGTCTCGTTGATCAAGGGGTTCATGGCTCTCTTCGTTGTTGTGATGGCGATACAACCGGCGTTAAGCGCCTCTTCCGGGGAACCGCCGTTGGCGCCGGTCTATAACGTGCGGCTGCTTACGAACAGTACGCCCGATTTGACCGATATCAAAGGCTACCTGCATTCGATCACGTCACAGTTTGACATACCCCAGGACAAGGCCATCGCCATCTGGCGATGGTCGCAGCGACTGCGAAAGCAGGCATCCAATCCCGTGGAAAACGGGCACGAGGTGCTGGATCCGATCGTGCTTTTTAACAGCTACGGGTATTGCAATTGCGGTATTGTGTCCGGGTTGAACAACAGCCTGTGGCTGAACATGGGATGGAAAGCGCACTATGTGCAGTTGGGTGATCACACAGTCTGCGAGACGTCGTGGGATAAGAGGGAGACGTGGCACATGTTCGACGCCTTGATGAGTTTTTATTGTTTTAATGACCGGGGGCAGGTGGCCTCAGTCACGGAGATCGAAAAGAACCCGCGGTTTTATTTTGAAAACTTCGCGCCGGAGTGCGGCACTAATCCGGTGAAGGGGCCGGACGATCATCAGGGCTGGCGTCAGGCGTCAGATAACCCGGTGCAGTATCAACGGACGCTTGCCAATGGCTGGGATTCCTTTAAGGCCCCGAACAGCATCACAGGCGGCAATCTGTATGCGCAGTGGGGGCAGCGTTTCGTATTGAACCTGCGCCCCGGGGAGTATTACACACGATACTTCCATCACCTTGATGACAGCCTGCCTGGCGAACGTATGTTTCGTCCCCTGAAAAATGGCACAGATGTGGAGAATCAGCACGGACATCGCGGTCTCCGCGCCAACGGGTTTTGGCGATACGCACCCGACTTGCGAGGCGCGGGTGCTGCAGAGCTGGTGTATGACGCCCACAACGTGACCTGGGGTGACGCGAGGAAAGGGTATGCAGTGCGCGTCCGGAATCGCTCAAAGCCGGGCACTGTCGTGTTTCGCGTGTCAGCCGCGAATGTCGTGGCCTCCGCCAAGTTGTTTGTCAGCGCAAGCCGTGACACTGAACGTGATGGGGTGGCTGTCGAGGTCAGCACCACCGCGGGAATCACGTATGACCCGGTGTGGAAGGCCGATGGCACAGGGATTGCGAAATCCGCTGAGATTGATCTGATGCCGAAGGTGGCCGGGGCCACCGAGTATCTCGTCAGGGTGCAATTGTCGGGTGCTGGCGCGGGCTTGGAAGCGGCCGCCATTGAGACCGTGACACAGATCAACCGAGCCTCGTTGCCACGTCTTGTGCGCGGACCGAACCGCGTGCAGCTCACGCTGGGGCCGCAGGTCGAGACGATCCAGTTTCAGCCCTCCATCGTGGCCGGGAATCACAGTTTGACTGTCACAGAGGAACAATCCATTGATGTGGAGAAAACGATTGGCTTCTATAAACCCATCCTGCGTCCCGCCTTGAACAATACACCATGCTACGTGACGTGGAAGATTGAGACACCCACACCGATTATCGACTTAGACTATGGCGGGACTATTTGCGTGAAGACGGCCAGGGACCGAGTCACGCTGCAGCATTCATGGGACGGGAAGACCTTTGTCTCAGACTACGAAAAGACAGACGGATCGGAACCCTTTGACCTGATGATGTGTCTGAAAAATACATGCCCACCCATGTCATCTTCGAAAGAGACAGTGTGCCCGTGGCTACGATGGATCTCGGCAGGGTACAGTCTATTGCGGCTGTGCGTATCCACGCAGGCCAGGAACCCGGCTTTCATTTGGCTTATCCTGCCACCATGACTGTTGAAGTGTCACGCGACGGGACAAACTTCACCATGATCGCTCAGACAGAGCACAACCAGGTCTTCGATCCGCCCAGCGACTTTCAGCCGTGGGAAAATGACGACTCGCCGAAATATGCTGTGCTGCCCGCTGGCGGACGTCTTGCCTATGCGTATCGCGTTATCTTTGCCCGGCCTGAATATGCCCGCTATCTCCGCGTGACCTGCATCCCCCAGAAAGGTTGGGGACTGATCCTGTCTGAGATCCAGGCCTTCGACAGAGTGACCGTGGACACACATGTGCCGCCGCCGGTGGTCTTACCACGGTTGCTAAAGTTGCTTCATTGAGCCACCTATGCAAGAAGGAGAACGCCATGTTCAAACAGATTGGAGATCCTGCCCGGTTCATTTGTATGGGACTGTTGATTGTTGTGTGTTTCCTGGTACTACCGACCAACGCCAAAAATAAAGGATTCGTGACGATAGCAACCCTCGGTCCTTCGCCAATAACTCTCAAAATATCGACACTTAAATTTTGAAGTTTCAGAGTCCATCTGGTATCTTCAGGCAGTACGTTCCTAAGTATAGTCTTGTGGAAGGATTATGACAGAGTCTGTAGATCATCAAGTGTCTGGAAAACCTCGTCCCTGGTGGTGTTCTATCGGTCCGGCGTTGATTACGGCCTGTATGGTCTTTGGACCGGGCAGCCTGCTGGTCACCGCCAATGTGGGCGCCACGCATGGTTGCGAGCTCCTCTGGCTGCTCGTGCTGACCGGTGTTTTGATGGGTGCTTTCATGATCATGGCTGCGCGTATTGGCGTGGTGGGTGGGGCAAGTCCCTGTACGCTGGTGGCGCGGCATCTGAATCGGCCTGCGGCCGCGATCATAGGGCTGACGTTATTTCTGATCTGCGCGACCTTCCAGTTCGGTAATAACCTGGCCTTTGCTGCGGCAGCCGGTGCCCTTTTTTCGCGACAGGCGCCCTATTGGGCCATCCTGGTTTTGAACCTGGGGCTCGTCCTTTTTCTCTTCAAGGCGCGGAACGTCTACCGCCTGTTGGAACGCGGTATGAAGATCATGGTGGCTGTGATCTTGGTTTGCTTTGTGGCCAATCTCGTGGTCGCACGCCCGGATTTGTTGAGCATCTTGAAGGGGCTTGTGCCACACCTCCCGGCGGGTGTCTCCCTGCAGTGGCCTGCGAAGATCGATGGCGAGGTTCACGATCCCATGCTCCTGATTGCCTCCCTGCTGGGGACGACGTGTTCTGTGGGCGCGGCCCTGTTTCAGGGTAACCTGGTCAGGGAGAAGGGGTGGGGCCTTCAGGCATACCGACGGGGCACGACCGATGCCATGGCCGGGGTCGCGGTACTGACCTGCACCAGCGCGGTGATTATGATCACCACAGCTACGGTCATACCCGGCCAGGTGGCGACGCATGTGGGGATGCTGGCGCGTTCGCTCCAGCCGCTATTGGGTTCGCTGGCCTTTGTGATGTTCTGTTTGGGACTTCTCGCGGTATCTTTGAATCCGTTTGTCATCAACGCCATGTTGGGTGGCACGATTCTCGCCGATGGATTGGGCTTACCGGCCGGCATGGGCCAGCGTTGGCCCAAACGTTTTACCGTGCTCGTTCTGGCCATAGGCATGACCGTGGCCATGCTGGCGCTCAAGACAGGACAGAAACCCATTAAGCTCATTATCATGGGGCAGGCATTGACAGTTTTCGGCAATCCGTTGATGGCCGTGACCATCCTGTGGCTGGCGAACCAACGCGACATTATGGGTGAACACCGCAACGGGTGGGTGGCGAACACTCTGGGTGTGTTGGGCCTGGTGTTGGTCCTGTTCATGGCCATACGCGTCTTCTGTCTGGTGATACTGTATCTCACATGAAAACTGAAGAGCACGACCCAGATTTGCTCACTCAAAAAGGGAAGGATTCAAAGGATGGATATGACGGCACTTGACGAACCGGGGTTAGAGGCCATGCTCAGTCGGCCGACTGCCCAGGCCAAAGAGGTGGTAAGTGGCTTGTCCGGGGACATTGTGGTGCTGGGGGCGGGCGGTAAGATGGGACCGACCCTGGCCATGATGTTGCTTCAGGCCGCGCCGGACAAGACTGTATTTGCCGTGTCCCGTTTCAGTGACCCGGCTGTCAAGGCGCGTCTGGATCGGGCCGGCGTGACCACGATCCAGGCTGACCTCCTGGATGAATCGCAATACGCGCAGCTCCCACAGGTTGAGAACGTGTACTACCTGGCGGGTATGAAGTTTGGGACCTCAGGGAATCAACCTCTGACCTGGGCGCTGAACAGCTACCTGCCGGGGCGCATGGCCGAAGTTTACAGGAAAGCACGCCTGGTGATACTCTCCACCGGGAATGTGTATCCCTTTGTGACGTTGGCTAGTGGGGGATCGCAGGAAGACATGTCACCTGATCCCTGCGGGGAGTATGCCCAGTCCTGTCTGGGCCGGGAACGTGTGTGCCAATATTTTTCGCAGGTGAATCAGACCCCCATGACCCTCGTGCGTCTGAACTACGCCAATGAACCTCGCTACGGTATCATCGTGGATCTTATAGTCAAGGTCCTGCAGGAAAAACCGATCGACCTGGGCATCGCTGCGGTAAATTTGATCTGGCAGCGTGACGCCAACGACCATATTGCCCGGGCTATTACCCTAGCCCAGTCACCTGCTCGGATCCTCAATGTCACGGGGCCGGAGATCGTGAAGATCAGGGACCTGGCAGATCGCATTGGTTTAGTGCTAGGCAAGACGCCACAGTATACAGGTACAGAAGGAGAGGCCTGTTTGCTTTCGGATGCTTCTCTTTGTTTCAATAAGCTCGGTCTCCCGGCCACCTCTCTGGACGACATGGTGGCCACGATTGTCCCCTGGGTGGCTGTCGGCAAGGCAGTTTTGAATAAGCCCACAAAATACGAGGTCCAAGATGGCAAGTTCTGAGTTAACCAAAACCATGCTGCAAAGACTTCAGGCGGGCTGTGTGATTCCTGCCCATCCTCTGGCGTTGACCGAAGCGTTGAAAATAGACCATCGCCACCAACGCGCCTTGACACGTTACTACCTGGATGCCGGGGTAGGGGGGCTGGCTGTGGGCGTGCACACCACTCAATTTGCCATTCACGATCCCCAGGTCGGTCTTTACAAGCCGGTCCTGGAGCTGGCCGCTGAGACAGCGAAAGAACATGGCCGCCAGGGACAGGAAGCCCCGATCCTGATTGCCGGCATTGTCGGACCGACTGCCCAGGCCGTACAGGAAGCAGAACTGGCGCGTGAACTTGGCTACCACATCGGTCTTCTTTCACTCACGGCACTGGCCGGTCAGTCCAACCGGGCACTCATTGACCATGCCAGGCAGGTGGCAGAGGTTCTCCCCCTGATGGGATTCTATCTGCAACCTGCGATCAGCGGTATGGTGCTCGATCGATCGTTCTGGCAGGCCCTTGTCGAGATACCGGGGCTGGTGGCCATCAAGGTGGCCCCGTTTGATCGTTACAAAACCCTGGATGTCTTGCAGGCCGTGGCCGAGTCCGGCAGGGCGCAAGAACTGGCCCTGTACACGGGCAACGATGACACCATTATTCAGGATCTGCTCACAACGTATCAGTTCAAAGTCTCCGGGCGATCTGTGTCCCTTCGCATGAACGGGGGACTCCTGGGCCAGTGGGCCTGTTGGACACAGCAGGCCGTGAGGATCCTGCAGCGTATTGAGGCCGTCCATGCTCGACAGGCACCTATCCCGCCTGACCTGTTGAGCCTGGCCGGGCAACTGACTCTGGCCAATCGAGCGATTTTTGATGCGGATCATGGCTTTAGAGGATGCATTCCCGGTATCTCCTATGTGCTTCAGTGCCAGGGCCTGGTTCGCAATACGGCCACATTGGATCCGGGGGAGGCCCTGTCACCCGGGCAGACGCAGGCCATTGATCGGATCATCGAGGATTACCCGCAATTGACTGACCATGATTTTGTGCAGCAGAACCTTGACTGTTGGCTATCGCAATAGATTTTTAAATCCTTGGAGGATATGAGTATGTGTTTATTCGCGACATTAAGAGAGGATTTTCATCTGGGTCTGAGCCACTGGCTGGGGATTTCGGTTTTGGCTTTTATGATCTGCACTCCGGGGCTGTGGGCCGGAAATGTCCCCGTGGAAACACACCCGATTTACGATCAGTCCAATAGCATGCGCCAGTACCTGAATCGTGTCGCAGACGCATTGACGCACAATTCTCTGGCCGACATCCAGACATTGGATCAATGGCAACAGGCTCGGCCGGAACGCTATGCCCAGTATCTGGAGATGATGAGCCTTGAGAATGTTCCCGTGACAGAGCCGCGTTCCCCCCTGAATGTCAAGGTGGTGGGGACCCTGCAGAAATCAGGCTACCGCATTGAAAAGCTCCTGTACGAATCCCTGCCTCAACTCTACGTGCCAGCCAATCTCTATATCCCCGATGGCATTGAAAAACCGGTGCCTGCGATTCTCTATGTGTGCGGCCATGCGCGCACCCAGAAGGTTCGTTATCAAGCCCATGCCCGCCGGTTCGCGGAACTGGGCTTTGTGTGTCTGATCATTGAAACCATCCAGTGGGGGGAGGTTCAGGGCGATCACTGGGGCTGTTATGCACGCGGTTGGTTTCATTGGTACAGCCGGGGCTATACGCCTGGCGGTGTGGAACTGTGGAATGGCATGCGCGGTCTGGATCTCCTCTGTGCCCGGCCCGAGGTGGATGATGAGCGACTGGGTGTCACAGGCATCTCCGGCGGGGGGACCCAGACCTGGTACGTGGCTGCTGCAGATCCACGCATCAAGGCGGCTGCCGCAGTTTGCGGGACCACCACGGTGAATTCGCATGTGTTTCAGCGTACGATCGATGGGCATTGTGACTGCATGATGCCCATCAACACGTATCAACAGGACTTTCATGACCTGGGCGCGTTAATTGCCCCGCGTCCCTTCATGATTGCGTCGGCCAACCGTGACGGCCTCAATGCGATTGAAGCGGTGAGGGACGTCTATTTTCGCACAAAGGCCATCTACGAATTGTACGGCCAAGCCGATGATCTCCTGCTGGTGGAGACACCCGGGGGACACTCCTACCACAAAATCTCGCGTACCAGGATCTTTGCCTTCTTTCTCAAGCACCTCATGGACAAGAAGGTCCCTGCGTCCAGCATCGATGACGTGGACGAGTCCGAGTCGACCATGCTTGATGAAGCGGAGCTCCAGGTTTACACGGAGGGCGCGCCTTCAGACGATCGCACCAAATCCATACAGGACAGCTTCGTGACACTGGCAAGCCCACCGGATCTGCCCAATAGACAACGTCTGTCAACCCATCGCAAAAAGGTCTCTGCCTTCCTTCGTGAAAAGACCTTTGGCGCCTTCCCGGAGAATCCTGTGCCCCTGGCCCTGCGTCTGGAATTTAGAGCCCTGGACGGGGCCCCACAGGGACGCGAGACCTACAGCTTTGTGCCGGAACGCGGCTTCCGTCTCACAGCCGATGTGCGTTGGTCTTGCGATCCCCAGGAGGCCCATCCCCTGGTGCTGGTCTTGCGTAGTCCTGATGAACAGCGTTGGGACTCGGAGGGATTCATCTCGGGCCTGAAGGGGCCGTGGAACGTGGCCTATCTGGCGTGCCGTGGGATTGGTGAAACAGGCTGGTCTCCTGATTTGCAGTGGCATATCCGTCGTGCTGCAGCCTGGACCGGACGCACGGTGGCCTCCATGCGCGTCTACGACGTGCTGCGATGTGTGCAGATGCTGCGCAGCCTGGAGGGGGTGGGCCAGCAGAGAATTGTGATTGCTGCCCGAGGCGAGATGGGTGTGATTGCGGCCTATGCCGCCTTCTTGGACGAGGGGATTTCAGGTGTGTTGCTTCAGGATCCTCCTGCCACGCAGGATGCGGCCAGTCAACCGGATGGACGTGGGCCCGCTGTGGAGATGCTCAACTGTCTCAGGATCACGGATGTCCCACAGGTCGTCGGCCTGTTGTTTCCCCGGAGCGTGGCTGTGATGGGTAATGTCCCGAAGTCCTATGGCTGGGCCCAGGATCTTTACCGCAGCCTCGGCGCTGAGGATCGCTTTCAACGACCCCCGAGGATGGCGGACTGGACGCCCTAAATGGTGACATGTAGACTAACAGGAAAACTCTCATGACGAGGAACTATCACGGATCAGACATGTCCACTGCCTCCGGTATCCCCGGGACATGTGTATGCTGTACCAGGGCCAAAGCCAATCCGATCACTATCACCGAAGTAGATTCCCATGTTGAACGGGAGCCTCTACTTCGGCCCTTTGGATTCAAGGGCGGATACATGACTGAGATCTGGCAGAGCATGGCATTTATGCAGAGCGACAATGGCACCGGCAAGGTTGGCCTCTCTGTGCAGAGCATCCTGTGGTCGGATGCCCAGGTCTTTGCCTCGCATTCAGAGAGCGACGGTAATGCCCTGATGTATGCCCTGACTGAGCACGCCCTGAAAATTGCCAAGGGCCGGTCTTTTAATACGCCAGTGGACCTGTTGGACGACATTCTGGATGAGGTCTACGCCTATGGCAAGACACTCACAGAGAATCCGGATCTGAGAAAGACCTTTGCGCTCAATGCCCTGGTGGGTCTGGACAATGCCGCGTGGCTGCTCTATGCTCAGACGCACGCACTAAAGAACTTCGACGACATGATTCCCTGTACCTACAAACCCTCATTGTCACACCGCCACACACAGGTCGCCAGTATCCCGGCCATGGCGTACAGTGTGCCCATCAGCGAAATCAAGGAGGCTGTGGATCAGGGCACCTTCTTTATGAAAATCAAGATGGGCCAACCTGGCACGCAGGAAGACATGCTCGCCAAGGACATGACGCGCTTGTCTGACATCCACAAGGCGATTGGTCATGTGCGTACCGAATACACCAGAGACGGAAAACTGCCGTACTATCTTGACGTCAATGGCAGATATCTGGAGAAAGAGACGTTGATGACCCTATTGGATCACGCCGAAAAGATTGGCGCATTGGATCAAATCGCCATGATTGAAGAACCCTTCCCGGAAGAGGCCGATATCGATGTGGGCGGCCTGGGTGTGCGCATCGCAGCAGACGAGAGCGCCCATACGGATAAAGACGCGATCCAACGAATTGAGATGGGCTATTCTGCCATTGCACTCAAGGCCATCGCGAAAACACTCAGCATGACCCTGAAGATTGCGCAGGTCGCGCACGAGAGAAGTGTCCCCTGCTTTTGTGCTGATCTGACGGGCAATCCTATACTTGTGGATTGGAACAAGGCCGTGGCCGCTCGCCTGGCGCCCTTCCCGCATTTAGGCCTGGGACTCCTGGAAACCAATGGCCATCAGAACTATAAGCACTGGGAGACCATGGTTGGCTACCACCCTTGCGCTGGGGCGTCCTGGACCCAGACGGTTGACGGCGTATTCAACCTGACAGAAGAGTACTACCAAAAGAGCGGTGGTATCTTGACACCGTCGAGGCATTACGAACATATGTTTAAACACCGCAAGTAGACTTTTATGGAATTCTTCGCAGGAGACGTTATCATGACACAAGAAGAAAAGACGATCGCGCATACTCTGAGTGAGGCCGACTATGACGTGGGGTATCTGGGTAAGTGGCACCTGGCTTCGACCAGTAGGGTGCCAGGTCACAATGTTAATTACCGAGATCTACCGATACCGGTCGAGCGACGCGGCGGATACAAAGATTACTGGCTGGCCTCGGATGTACTGGAGTTTACCTCGCACAGTTACGATGGCCACCTGTTCGATGCGCAGGGGAAAAAACGAGAATTTACTGAGGGACGGTATCGTGTAGATGCCCAGACCGACTGGGCTATAGAGTACCTCAAGGAACGCGATCACAACAAGCCCTTCTTCCTGTTTCTATCTTACATTGAGCCCCATCATCAGAATGACCACAACTGCTTTGAGGGTCCCAAGGGGTCAAAAGACAAATTCGCCACCTACAGCGTGCCAGGGGATCTGGCCGGGACCGAGGGAGACTGGCGCAAGGAAATGCCGGATTACCTGGGCTGCTGCTGGAGTCTGGATCAAAATGTGGGACGGTTGATGGCCACGCTTGAGGAGATGGGCATGACGGAAAACACCCTTGTGGTTTACACGTGCGATCATGCGTGTCATTTCCGCACACGCAATAGTGAGTACAAGCGGTCCTGCCACGACAATGCGATTCGAACCCCTTTGATTGCGAGCGGGCCCGGCTTCACAGGCGGCAGGGTGGTCAAGGAGTTGGTCAGTCTCATTGACTTGCCACCCACGATTCTGGCGGCAGGCGGCGTTGAGACACCGGATCATATGGCAGGCAGAGCCATTCAGCCTCTGGCTGCAGGCAACGCCAGAGATTGGCCCGAGGAGGTGTTCGTGCAGATCAGCGAGTCGCAGGTGGGGCGAGCGATCCGAACGAAGAAGTGGAAGTATGCCGTGCGAGCCAAGGGCAAGAAGGGGGGCAGTGTGTCTGGCAGTGACAGCTATACGGAGGATTTTCTGTACGACCTGCAAAACGATCCCCACGAACGAAACAATCTTGTGGCTGACTCGCAATTCAAGGCCGTGCGTGCCAGATTGGCAGAGGTCTTGAAGCAACGTATGGTGGATGCCGGAGAAACCGAGCCAGAGATACACCCTTGGCAAGTACTATCGCCAGGGTTGACCCCGGTGGCACCATGAAAAGAACATTAGGCAATCACGTTTTTGTGCAGAGAATTTCCCTGTTTTCTGACCTTAGGATAATCACATGAATAAATTATGCTTATCTCTATTTCTAATTGGTTTTAGCACCACTCTTTTCGCGAAGACCAAAGTTATTCTTGATACTGATATGGGCTCGGATTGCGATGATGCGGGTGCCATGGCGGTTTTACACCAGCTTGCGAACAGAGGGGAAGTTGAGTTGTTGGGTGTCATTTTTAGCTCGGCAAAGAACAAGTTCGGGAGTGGTGTTTGTGATGCTATAAATACCTATTACGGCAAAGATAATTTACCCCTCGGGCAAAACAGTCATAATGATGTGGGAGATCCGCGAGATTTCTATTCAAAGCAGATCGCCACAAATACGGCATTGTATCATCACGATGTTGTTGATACATCCATGGATATGGTCTCAGCCTATAAATTGATGCTTAAAAAAGAGTCGGATCACAGTGTGACGATCATCACGATTGGTCATCCTATTGGCTTGGTTCACCTGATGAGAGATGATGAAGGGGCTCGTCTTGTAAAAAGGAAAGTGAGTCGATGGGTAGCCATGGGGGGTGGTGGTTGGAATTTGAGCAAAAATGGTATGGCCCAATACATGACAGAATTGTTGCAGAACTGGCCTTGTAAGCTATATCTCTCGAGTCATGGTGCGACAGTCATCACCGGTCACATTAAATTGCCGCATACCGCAACAAATAATCCTGTTCGCAAGGCCTATGAGGCATTCATTGGGAATTGTCTGATAACAGGCAGGCCGAGTTGGGACCCGATTGCCGTTTTGTTTGCGATACGCCCTCATTTATTTAAAATTGATAGCATGGGCTCCGTTGAGCAAATGAAAGACGAGACGGTCCATTGGAACAGTCAAATTAATAATCCTAACCACTCCAGGGTTCTCCCTGCCATTTCAGACACAGCCTTACGCGATATCATTGAGGGCTTGATGTCAGAACCACCGGACTCTGTGGCCCCTGTTGGATTATGGAAGCGATTCGAAGTGATGTATCACAATACTTCCTTCAGTGGTAATCCTTTTGATCTTATAGTCAAGGGGTCTTTTCTCAGTCCCTCTGGAAGGACCCTGCTACAACATGGTTTTTACGCGGGAGAAAACAACTGGAAAATCTACTTCATGCCGGATGAAGAAGGACTGTGGACCTACAAAACGCAGTCGTCTGATCCTGAATTGAACAAACAAGAAGGCCGTTTTTTTTGTGTGGCTTCAGAGTTGAAGGGGCCATTGACCTCTGAGAACAATCGCTGGGTACTAAAGGGCGAAGGGGGTGAGTTTCCTGTGATCTGGAATCCGCCCGTTCAAGATGGTTCGCATTGGGGATTCAGGGGGTGTAAGGGGTCTGATCCTCAAATTCAAAAGGCGCTTCAATTTGCTGACGAAACAATTGGAGCCCGATTGCTGGGATTTGGGGAGCTTTTGATTGTGCCCATTGACTGGGCGAAAAAGTGGCCCCAAAGCGCTGTGCCCTATGTCCAGGGAAAAGAAGGCGAACATTTCTATCTTCCTTTCTGGGATCAGCTCAATGCCAAACTGGATCGTGCTCGCGATCTTGACATGGGGGCTTACATCATGTTTTACAGTGACGATGCCCTTAAGCCAGACCATTTTGGGCTAACGCCTCGTTCGCAAAAAGAGCTCCGGTTTTTTCGCTATGCTGTTGCCAGATTGGCGTGTTATCCACATATCTTATGGGATAGTGGTATTGATATTGGCGAATATCGAGATACCCATTGGATCGATTGGTATGCCGAGTGGTTCAATCAGAATGATCCATGGCGTCATCCTGTTAGCAGTAGAAGTGGGGGTGGCAGCGGTGGTTCTATGCCGGAGTCAGGAACCTATTACAGTACAGGCGGTGCCAATCTTCCAACCCGGTCGCATTTGCTTGAGCTTTTAAAATTGCATGTCCCTATCGCTCAGACGG
>Ga0307990_1002106_pt1 | contig 16150 bp, 7 predicted proteins | sample EllFjometagen129_FD_203168 | JGI IMG/M metagenome (GOLD analysis project Ga0307990, IMG submission 203168) | Marine microbial communities from Ellis Fjord, Antarctic Ocean - #129 | ecosystem: Environmental > Aquatic > Marine > Unclassified | place: Southern Ocean | collected 2014-10-08
GCAAGATGCCACAAAGAGCCTGCGTATTTCCGAAATGATGCCCAACCCCTTGGACACATCCACCCACTACATTGAACTCAAAAACATAGGACCAGACCCCGTTGATTTGTATCAAGTCCGGCTAGGTAACGCCATTGACTTCACCTTTCCCTCCCTCAGTTTGGCACCCGAGAGCTTTGTGCTGGTGGTCCAGGACAAACCCAGCTTTGAGGCAAAATATGGCACAGACCTACCCGTGGCTGGACAGTATTGGGGTCTCCTGAGCAATCAAGGCGAACATCTGGTACTGGCAGACCCAATCGATCAAGTCATCCATGACTTTTTCTATGACACGGCTTGGTATGACCTCACCGACGGAGAAGGATTTTCTCTGATGGTCAGGCCTGAGATGTATGCGTTACCGCACGCATACGGAGACGCCGCATCATGGCGTCCCAGTCAGACCCAGGGTGGATCACCCGGCACACAGGAAATCGCCCAGACTCCTTTACAGGGTACAATTCTGATCAATGAAATTTTGTCTCATTCGCATGATGCCGCTTCTGACTGGATTGAACTGTACAACACGTCTAATGAACGGCACCACATGGGTGGGTGGTTCCTCAGCGATGACCTTGAGAAACCTCAAAAATACGAGATCGCCTATGGCACAACCATTGAACCCCATGACTATCTCGTCCTGTTTGAAGTTGAGCACTTTGGGAATCCTTTCAACCCGGGAGTACAAGAGCCCTTTGCACTGAGCGAAAACGGTGAAACCCTGTACATTTCTTCCGGCCTGGATGGCGCATTAACCGGCCTGCAACTCAAAGAAACATTTGGGCCATCGAGTACGGGGATTTCATTCGGCCGCTTTCAAAAGAGTACAGAGGCTGTTAATTTTGTGTTCATGAGCGAGCCCACACCGGGTGGAGCCAATGCTGACCCGTTGGTGGGGCCAGTGGTCATCAGCGAAATTATGTACCACCCATCAAACGATGAAGAGGCGGAATATGTGGAGCTGGCTAATATCAGCCAAGAACGAGTGATTCTGTTTGATCCTATCGAATACCTGCCCTGGCGATTTCAGGACGATCAAGATGGCTCTGGTATCAGTTTGGCTTTCCCGCTAAATCCCGGATTGGAACTAGACCCCAATGAACGCCTCCTCTTGGTCAAGGACAAAGCCGCATTCCATGGCAGCTACTATGTCCCGGACCGTGTGACAGTGCTGGAATGGCCCAGTGGCAAGTTAAGCAATTCTGGCGAAAAACTCCAACTCGACCACCCCGGTGATGTGGATTTGGCTGGCCAGCGTTATTGGATTCGAATGGATCGCGTGAATTACAGTGACGGGTCTCACCCGGAAAATGCAGGCACAGATCTCTGGCCAGCCGGCCCGGATGGCAGAGGGTGGGCCCTTCAACGTATCGACCTTGATGAATACGGCAATGACCCCATCAACTGGCGTGCAGGCATGGCCACGCCAGGATGGTAATCTGTTTAGACATGAATCTTTCACTTTTTACCTTTAGGAACACTCATAATGCGTCAGACTACGTGGACATATAGTAGCCGACTCTTGATGGGCTTGATTTTAAGCCAAGGATCGATTCTCTGTGCGCAACCACTTCAAACCGTAATCATCACAGAAATCATGGCTCTAAACGATGGAAGCTTGCTGGATGAAGACGGTGACGCCTCGGACTGGATTGAATTGTACAACCCCACACAGGCTCCCATTGACATGGATGGATGGTCTCTCACAGACAAACAAGATCAGCCTGCGCAATGGATCTTTCCGCCTAACGTAACATTGTCACCGGGCGACTATCTGGTCGTGTTTGCTTCGGGCAAGGATCGAATCAATCCCAATGTCCCCCTACACACTAACTTCAAGCTGTCTGGTAGCGGAGAATATCTGGCTCTGATAGAAGCGGATGGTGTCACAACAGCCTATCACTTTGATCCAAGATTTGGCGAACAATTGGAGGGTATCTCTTACGGCACTGCGCACCACACTGAAACAATTCTCTCGTCAGGATCCCCTATCACCTACAACATCCCTGAACCGGCCCCATTGAACGCAGACTGGGCAGGTGTCAACCTCAATGATACAACCTGGCTTCAGGGAGAATGGCCTCTACGCTTTGGCCTCATATCAGAGGCTACTTCGCAAGACATTGGAGCCATCCAAGCACCCGGGTCTATCGTCGTTAGGGATGATGTCTATGTCGTGGCTGGCGGCGGCGCTGACATAGGGGGTAATGAAGACGCCTTTCACTATGTGTATCAACCACTGAGAGGAGACGGGGAGCTCATCGCAAGGATCGCATTCTTTAACCAGACAAACGCCTGGGCCAAGGCAGGTGTCATGATTCGTGAAACCCTGGATGCAGACTCCAAACATGCCATGTGCGTAATGACTGGTGGCAATGGTGCCTCATTTCAAGGACGCGTCAACACGGGACAAGAAAGCTTTCACACAACCCCCGGCAATGGTTTGGCCTCCCCGGCTTGGGTCCGCATCGTAAGACAAGGCAGCAAGCTAACAGCCTATAGCTCAGAAGAGGGACAAGACTGGACCGTATTAGGCACACACACAATTGACATGCCGTCAGAGGTGTTCATGGGTTTGTGTGTCGCGAGCCACCTGCCCGGCGCATTGTGCGTGGCAGCATTTGACAATGTCTCTTGGGACACGGTATCAAACAGCGATCTGATGGATCAAATGCTCGGGCAGTCAGCGATGGTTCAGGCAAGATGCGTGTTTAACCTGGAAGAGGGTCAGAGTGACTTGTGGGACCAGTTAACCCTGTCCATGCAGTATCAGGATGGCTTTGCCGTGTATTTAAATGGCCAGCTTGTGACGAAAAACAACATAGCAGATGCGCTATCTGGTAGCAGTACTGCCCTGACAAAACAGACGCAATTATCGTCCGAACTCATAGACCTGATGCCTTTTAAAGATCAGCTCATCATAGGAAAAAATGTACTGGCCATAGCCGGTTTCAATGATCATCCCGATGATCTGGATTTTGATCTGTCACCTCAGCTTGTGGGTGCAAGCAGTAAGCCCATGCCTCAGTATTTTAGCACACCCACGCCTGGTGCAGACAACCTCCCTGGCAGTCTCGGCCAGGTATCCCCAGTCATGTTTAGTCAAGTTCGCGGCTTCCACAGCACACCCTTTGTACTCTCACTCCAGTCCGACTCTCCTGGGGCCCAGATCCGAATCACAATCGATGGGTCATGCCCGACGTCAACCCATGGCCTGCCCTATACGACACCCCTCCCTGTGGCGAGAACCACCGTCCTCAAGGCCGTGGCATACCAACCGGGATTTCTGGATTCCAAGGTGATCACCCACACCTATCTCTTCTTGGCAGATGTCGTCAAACAATCGCCCAAGGGCGAACGCCCCAGCCCCAACTGGCCGAATGGAAATATCAATGGTCAAGAGATCAATTATGGCATGGATCCAGAGGTCGTGAATGACGCTCAGTACAGGGATACCCTTTTTGAGGGACTCCTGGAGATCCCCTCGATGAGCGTGGTGACAGATCTGGCAAATCTGTTCAATCCATCCACAGGCATTTACGTCAATGCGGCCAAGGCCCGCAGCAATGCACGTGACTGGGAGCGTCCCGCATCCATAGAACTGCTCAGCACAGATGAGTCAACGGAACATAAGGTTCGCATCGCCAATGTGGATGACTGGACAAGCAGTCGACAATGGGAACGATATCCTTCTCAAAAATCAAAACCCATCACACTGGTGGCGGGTCGAAAATACTACATTGAAGCCCTTCACAAAGAAGGGGGTGGCGGTGACAACCTGGCTGTGGCATGGCAATACAATAGCCGCAGTAGAGCGGTTATTGCAGGCCAATACCTCGCACCGACCACTGCCCAGTGGACCCAATGGGCAGCCCCCAATGCAGAGGAGTCCACCTGGACTCAAGCCACGGGCATCCTGGGGTATGATGTCACAAAAGGTGACATACAGGGATTGATTGACGAGAATATCCAAAGCGACATGCTGGGCATCAATACGTCCTGTTTGGTACGCATTCCATTTACCCTCGCCCATACAGACTTCTCAACGCTCAACTTGGGCCTGAGATATGATGATGGCGTCCTGGTGTATCTCAATGGCGTCGAATGCCTGCGTGTCAATTATGACGACAGCGCTGTGCCTGCGTGGAATTCATCTGCCAGCCAAAGTCGCCCCCATGAGTCAGCCATAACACCGGAGTACTTTGACCTGTCTATGGAACAGATCTCCCTGTTGTCGGCGAGTTTAAGGGCACCTTGAGTAATCAAGGCGAACGGCTCATTCTGCGTGATGCGTTGGACACCACAATCGTTGACTTCACCTATCAGGACAGCTGGCACCCCGTGACAGACGGTGCGGGATTCTCACTGGTATCTGACTCTGACGCATCGCAGAGTGACTGGGCCTCTCTCTCTAAAAGCGACGCCTGGCAACCTGGCCACATTGAAGGAGGCACACCTGGGTTTTAAAAACTCTCCTCAAAACCATTACCAGGATCTAACACGAAACAGCCTCCAAACATAAAGCTTTTTGCATGCGAATGAACGCTTTTTGGCCTAATTACGTCCCTGCCACGTGAAATGTAAAATTTTATGTAACAACTGTGGGAAATTAACGTCTCTTCTGTATATAATGTACTGTCTATTATTAGGAAGAGACTGTTATCGCAATAACCTGCAAAGAAGAGGAGTAAACTGTGAGGAGATTAGCCCTACTAATTATATTATTAGCTATCGCAATACCTTGTTGTGCCGAAACCCTGACCGTCAATCCAGATGGATCAGCCCAATATTCAAATCTGACCGAGGCCCTGCAACAGGCTCAGCCTGAAGACACAATCCTGCTGGAACCCGGCCTGTACCGAGGCAACTTGAACAGGGACCTCTACCACTTCAATGGCACGGTGACCATTGAAAGCGCACAAGGCCCTCAAACCTGCATCATGGATTGTGAGTCAAGCGGACGATTCCTGTATGCCTCAGTCAGTCTGGGCGACACTGTGACGCTCAAAGGATTAACCATTATCAATGCGCGCGGAGGCTCCGGGAATATCTATGTGAGTGGCGGCGGCAGTCTAACACTGGACAACTGCATCGTTCGGGACTGCGTCTCAACCTCAAGTGGCGGTGTCATTTATTCGAGTTATGGTGATCAGATTACGCTAAAACGATCCCTTTTCCTCAACAATTCAAGCGAATCAAGAGGGGGAGTTCTCAATGTCTACAATACCGTCATCACCATTGATCACTGCATCTTTGCCGGCAACACGTGTGGCCGTACCGGCGCGGTCCTTTATGTGGATTCCTACGATGAAGGCAAAACAGTCAGCATTACAAATTCCACCTTCAGCAAAAATACACCTGATGATGAAGGCGCTATTTTGGATGGGTATTTTTCAGATGACGTTTCATTTAAAAATTGTATCATAGCTGACAATCAAAATATCGCAGTTAGGATGTATCGATACTCAGATGATCTCAACTTGATATTTAACAGTTGTCTATTCTCTGATAATTCTGGTGGCCTCTACTATGACCGGAGGATGGGTACCACCTATTCAACCACTGCGTCGCTCAACGGCCTGCCTGGATCAGCTGCCAATATTTCCGGCCAACCCCATTTTGCAGAGGAAAATGACTTTCACCTTCTGGCCAACTCTGCAGCCATTGATAGCGGCCTGGCCACCCCCGAAGAGACCACTGATCTGGATGGTTTGCCCAGACAAATTGATGGTGATCAAAATCGTTCTGTGGTGCAGGATATTGGCCCCTACGAATACGACCCCAGCTATCCCCTGCTTGTCGTATCTCAACCTGGCCAGGTCTTTATCAGAGACGTCAATGCACCAAACCCTGAGAGCCAAACCTTGGCATTTAGAAATACAACACCAGCACCTTCTGATTGGCAACTCACGTCAGATTCTGCATGGCTTGAGGTCTCACAAAACTCGGGTGAATTAGTCAATGACAAAACCTCCGTCTCCGTCTCCGTTACCACAGAGGGTATGTCGCGTGGTGTATATTCAGCCATGCTCACACTCTCTGATCCCAATGCAGTAAACACCCCAGTGCAGATCCCGGTCACATTGAAAATCAGAGGCAAACTGTCGGTACCCGGTCAATTTGCCACACTCCTTGAGGCTGTCAGTGACGCTATGCATGGCGAAATTATTGAGGTGAATGGGGGCGAGTACACAGAAGGCATCGTGCTGGACAAATCCCTGACCTTGATCGGGCGCAATGACCCCAATATCGTATCGTACTATAGCAGTGGCATCCAAATTACATCAGACAACTGTCTGGTTCAAGGGTTCCACATCTCCGGAACAAACTACGGTCTTCGAATTTCAGGCTCACACAATACGGTCAAGAATCTTAGCATCTCAAACACCAACACGGGCGTTTACCTGTCCAATGGCTCAGACAACACACTGGACCAAATCAGTATTTCAAACAGCTCAGGGACAGGGGTAAATATTCAATATTCACCGAAAAACACACTCACCCACATCACGATAGAAAACGCCCCACGAGGTTTTTCGCTCACAGGAAACGACCCAGAAGAGTATCAACAAAATATCGATGAGACCAACACGGTCAATGGCAAACCCATACTTTACCTGGTGGGTGAGTCGGACCGAGTGATTGCGCCAAACCTGGTCACCCCCGCCTGTGTCTACCTGGTGGATTGTACTGATATCGTCCTATTCAGGCTGACGCTCAGTGGTAATGGCCGTGGCGTGTGCCTGGTTAACTCATCCAACAACACACTGCGAAGCGTGGCCATCTCTGATTGCGATGCAGGCGTTTGGCTCTTTGATGCGCCCAACAACACACTGATGAAAAACACCATCAGTGACTGTGACTATGGCCTTCGCCTGGTCAATTCAGCGCAAACCACCATGCGAACAAACACATTCACGGACAATGTATCAAGCTTTAGCATCGTCGCTCAGGAGGAAAACTACGAACAGACCATTGACACCTCCAATTTGATCGACGACCTGCCCATTTACTATCTGGTAGGGGAAAATGCTGTCACGCTTGATGACACCACACCCGCGGCATGTATCTATGCCATTGAATGTCGTGACTTGACCATTACCAATCAATTGATTACAAACAACACGTTCGGTATCGCATTGATCAATTGCACAAATGTGCGGGTCGAAGACGTCACATGTCGTAACAACCAAGATAGCAATCTGCTTATACAATCCTGCACCAATGTCACGATATACCACGGTCTGTTTACGAACAGCAACAGTGGGATTAACGTGACTGACGGTACAAATGTTGAAATCAGAAATTGCGAATGCAGCTTCAATGCAGTGGGCATGGCCATCAGCTATTCAGACTTTGTGCTTCTGAATTGCGTCATCCACCGCAATGACGAACAAGGCGGTATCCGCCATTATGCCTCTTCCAACAAAAAAGGATTTATCCAGGGATGTACCATTGTCAACAACAGCTATGGCAACAGCAGCTACATGGGCAATGGCGGCGCCATCACAGGCTCGGCCAATTACTTGAACATCCTGGATTCGATTCTGTGGGGTAATTCTCCGGGGACAATACCTGACCCTGACTATTACGACTACAACCTGACCTACTGTTGCGTCCAAGATGAGCTCACTGGCACAGGCAACATGGTTCTGGATCCACTTCTGACCTCAGATGGACATCTCACCCTAGATTCGCCCTGTATCGATGCAGCCACCCCAGGCCGCCGCAGAGTGGATGGTGTTGATATGGATGGGGAACCACGGCGTTCTGGCTTCAACATCGATATGGGCGCCGATGAATATGTGGATACTGATAGCGACGGCCTGCCGAACTGGTTTGAAAAGGAAGTGGACCCCAATGGCTTGGCCATGAATCCTGGCGATGACCTTGATGGGGATGATTTTACAAACCTGGAAGAATACGTACGGTTTAGTGGTGGTGCCTTGATGCCCTCTGGTTCCTACTATGTAGATCCTGTTAATGGCGACGATCTCAATCTTGGTAATGATCCCAATCAACCGAAAATGTCACTCCAGAGTGCACTTGACATCGTAGGCCCTGGAGAACGCATTCTCCTCATGCCAGGGCACTACGAAGAATCCTTCACGTTTAGAACTCAAGGCGCATTAATTCAAAGCCTGAATCCCAATGATCCAGACGTTGTCGCATCCACCATCATTGGAGCACGTGTCCAAATCAATAATCAAGGGGCCCATACCACGTTCTTAGGATTGACCTTTTCCACACAGGCAAGCGAAAGCATAAACTGCTCCTCCACCACTGTGGCTTTTACCCACTGCCGCTTTGTTGAAAACACGGGGGCACCCTTATGGGTAGAAAGCACCACGCTCCACCTCAAGCATTGTGAATTCACCAGGAATGGAGGATTGTTGGGTGGGGTCTTTTTGTACGGTTCACAGCTTTTCATGGAGAATTGCCTGATCGCAGATAACTACAACAATGGGTATGCCCAGGCGCTTATGCTCTGGCCTGAGTCCAAAGCAATCCTGACCCATTGCACCATTGCCAATAATAGCTCTGAAGTAGTCAACCCGGAGTTGGCAAGTTATTATGACATAGATTACGTGCCAGCCATACTTCTGTACGGCGGTGAGCTCATTATCGCCAATTCCATAGTTTGGGACAGTGAACCCGTGTTCTTTGATCTGCAAGAGGAGGGTATAACCAGCCAGATTTGGGTGACCTATTCCAATCTCAGCGACACCGCAGATACCACAGACCCCAACTGGCTGGGTCTGGGCAATATCTCCGTGGATCCTGGATTTGCTCAAGTTGGATATCAACCAGATAACAATACCCAAGCTTATGTCCCTGGCGATTATCATCTTCTGAGCGAAGAAGGTCGATGGGACCCCACACAAGCAACCTGGGTCCAAGACACAACCACCAGTGTCGGCATTGGCACTGCCAACCCAGCCTGGCCAGCACAAGATCCAAACTGGGATGGTATCAGACTCAATCTCGGTGCCTATGGCAACACACCCGAGCAAAGCTTGGCGCCGAACCACTGGTCTCTCCTGAGTGACCTGACCAATGATGGCATTGTTGAAGCGCTCGACCAGACCGCACTCACGCAACTCCAGTCTAACCCTCAAACTCAAACAGCGTTCCTCAACACGCACCCGGCCGACCTCAATCAAGACGGCGATGTGGATACCGACGACCTCGAGCTCCTTCAAAGTCAAATGGGGCAAACCACCCCTTGGCACATTGAAGGGGTTTTAAATGATCGCTGGGCCGACCCCGCAGTCACGACCCAACCAGACACACCAGGGAGCGACACCTCAACTGAAGGAGGAAGACGTTAAGAAAAACGCTTCGCCGGATAAGGATCTTAGTTCCAGGGATGGGATGGCCAAGAAAGGCACTATGCATGGTTTTCGGCTGTTTATGGACAGAAGACTACGATATCCCAGATTCTGTGTAACAATTCTATGCGATATGCGTCTCTTCTGTATATGCTAAATGATATTTGGCTCAAATACCATTTAAACCATAATATGCAGAAAAGAGGAGCATGTCATGAAATCACAAGGTCTGTTGATTGTTATATTAACCATTACAACACCCTGTTTCGCCAACATTCTAACAGTTAATCCCAATGGTTCCGCCCAGTATGCAAACCTTAATGAGGCCCTTCAACAAGCCCTACCCAACGATACTGTCAAGCTTGCACCCGGGGTTTACAGAGGCAGTCCCAACAAAAACCTCAGTTATTCCAATGGCAGTATTACAATAGAGAGCGAGCAGGGCCCACAAACCTGTGTTATTGACTGTGAAGAAAATGGTCATTTCCTTGATTTCTCCGGTCCTGTCGGAGGGTTGTTGACACTGAATGGATTGACAATCGCAAATGCTGCCACGGAAACCAGCGTCATTGATGTGAGTAGGGGCAGCTTGGTTATGAACAATTGCCTGGTGCACAACTGTGTCTTTTCAGGCATAACCTACAATGGTGGCGTTGTTTACGCCTCGGCTGGCGACACAATCACACTCACTCGATCCAAGTTCTTCAACAATCAAAGTGAAGAAATCGACGGCATATTCAACGCCTTTGGCAGCGTCCTGAGTGCTTGGGAAACAAAAGTCAACATTGACCACTGTGTATTTGCCAACAATAGCTCCGACATCTTTGGCGGGGTCGTTTTTACCTACTCTCTTGAGCAAATAGACAAAACCCTGACCATGACAAACTCAACCTTTCATAACAACAGCAGTAGCAATCCCGAATTCCCAGGGTCTGCTTTTGTCACCTATTTAGACCAGCCTGCCACGATTAGAAATTGCATTATTACGAACAACAATAACTTCGCCATAAGTATTCTGAAAATGACTGAACGTGCCAACATGGCGGTCAACAGTTGTTTGTTTTCCAACAATGGCGGTATTTGCATAGATCTCATTAATGGAACGTCCTATTCAACGGTCAGTAGCCTGAGCGGAGTTTTTGAGACCTCCAACAACATCACAGGCAATCCCAATTTTGCCGAAGACACTGACTTTCACCTGCTGGACGGATCAGCCGCCATTGACAAAGGCCTCACGACACAGCACACAATAGACCTCGACGGGTTGCCCCGACAAACTGATGGCGACCAGAATGGCACAGTGACCCAGGACATAGGTCCCTACGAATATGACCCCGAGCACCCCTTGATTGTGACATCTCAATCCAGTCTTGTCTTCACCAAAGATGTGAATGCCCCCAATCCCCAAGACCAGACCTTTTCATTTCGCAATACAACCCCTTCACCTCTGAACTGGCAGCTCATATCAGAATCTCCATGGCTCAAGGTCTCGCAGAATTTCGGTGAGTTGATCAACGACAAAACCTCTGTCACGGTCTCAGTAGACTCAGACGGCATGCCACGCGGTATCCATTCAGGTCTACTTACTCTGTCTGATCCCAATGCACCCACCAGCCCAATCCAAATCCTCGTATCTCTGAGAATACTGGGCAAGCTCATTGTACCTAATCAATTCACCACCATCATCCATGCAGCACAAAACGCCATGTCAGGTGAAACCATCGAAGTCCACGGTGGTGACTATGAAGGCGGCATTGTTTTGGATAAACCACTCACCTTAATTGGATACCAAGACCCCAATATTTCCACCACCCACAACAACGGCATTCAAATCTTGGCGGACAACTGCCACATTCAGGGCTTTACCTTGAATGGAACAGGGCCTGGTATTTACATTTCCGGGTCCAACAATACCCTCAAGAACATAATCATCACCCAGGGTGACACAGGCGTTTACCTCAGCAATGGTTCAAATAACACGCTTGACCAACTGTCCATCGCAAACTGCCTCATTGGCGGCTTGAACATCCAGGACTCTCCCGGCAGCACCGTCACCAATGTCACCATAATGAACTGCCTAAAAGGCTTTACGCTCACAGGCCAGAAGGTGAGTGACTATCAGCAAAATATTGACCAAACCAATACCGTGGATGGCAATCCCATCTTTTATCTGGTGGGTGAATCTGATCGGGTGATTGCGCCTAATCTGGCCACACCGGCCTGTGTCTATCTGGTAGAGTGCGCTGATATCGTCCTGTTCAGACTGGGACTCAGTGGCAATGGCCGCGCTATCTGCATAGTAAACTCCTCCAACAACACAGTTCGCAGCGTCAGTATCTCGGATTGCGATGCAGGTATCTGGCTCTTTGAAGCCCCCAACAACACACTCATGAGCAATACAATCAATGACTGTGACTATGGTATTCGCCTGGAACATTCAGCACAGACCACCATGACAAAAAATATTCTCACTGACAATGTTTCGAGTTTTAGTCTCATTGCCGAAGAAACCCATTATCAACAAACCATTGACACAACCAACCTCATCAACGACCTGCCCATCTACTATCTGGTGGGCCAGGAAAATGTCACGCTTGACGAAACGAATCCAGCCGCCTGTATCTACGCACTTCAATGCAGAAATCTCGTTATCACCAATCAAACGATTACAAATAACACCCATGGTATTGCATTGATAGATTGCAGCAATACCACCGTCGAAAATGTGATCTGCCGAGACAATCAGGAGAGCAATCTTTATATCGCCAACTGCAACAACGTCACTGTCAATCAAGGCCTTTTCACCCACAGCAGCTACGGCATTGACATGATCAATAGTACAAACGTCGAAATCAGTAATGTTGAGTGTGGCCACAACGGCACAGGTATCCAAACCATCTCCGTGGATTTCACTCTCATCAACGCCTTAATCCACAACAACACACAAGGCGGTGGCATCGGCTACTATGCCTCTGCTGAGCGACAAGGTATTATCCAGGGATGCACCATCATAAACAACAGCCTCATGGGAGGCACCGTACCAGATGAAGGCGGCGCCATTACAGGTGCGGCCGAACTCCTGAATATTCTGGATTCGATTCTTTGGAACAATACACCTGGTACCCTACCCTACCCTCAATTCTATAACTACACGGCCAGTTACTGTTGTGTCCAGGATCCGCTTGACGGCCCAGGCAATATCACAAAGGACCCACTGCTTACCCCAGATGGGCACCTCACCATTAACTCACCCTGCATAAATGCAGCCACGCCAGGACGCAGGCGAGTCACAGGGGTTGACATGGACGGAGACCCAAGGCGAGTTGGCACAAACGTTGATATCGGTGCGGACGAATACCAGGATGCTGATTCAGATGGCCTGCCAGACTGGTTTGAAAAACAACAGGACCCCAATGGCCTGGCCATGGACCCAGATGGCGACCTGAACGAAGATGGCACCACCAATATCGAAGAATACACAGGTGGTATCACCTCTACCCCATCAAATGGCCGGTAAGACAAAACTCATTGAGTCAACAGAATATATCAGTACCTCCTCCTGGCGGATCACGTCTTGTGCGTGGTCCGCTTTTTTTTGCGTCACTCACCTGAGCAGATGATCTACAGGCCACAACGTGTCTTGATCCACTGCAACGCCTGTTCTTTGGTTTGGACAGTACCTTCCAACTGAGCCAGGTACAGGGCGTCGGCAAGCTGGCCGAGCTTGGGGCCTGCGGGTATGTCCATGGCCATAAGCTCGTGACCGTTGAGTAAAGGCTTTGGCCGTAACGGGGTGTCACCGAGTTGGGCGACTCGATCTTGAAAAACAGTCAAGGCGTCGAGAGATCCGTTATCAGCCAATTGAATGGCTTTTTGAAGGGCCAGGAGATCTGAACAATAGGGTGCCCCGGCCAGGAGTTTAACCTGTGCCAGTGACATGGAGTCCTTGAGAAGATCACCCCTATGTTCCAGGAGATATATGACATGTCGGATTTGCTGTCGGCTGAGCTTGAGGTTTTCAAGCTGCTTGAGTGCCGCCTTCGGCTCCAGGGCCGCACACAGACCGGCGAGTCCGAGGGGATACGCCACGGCATGTCCGAGCCGTACCAAAACATCACAGGACTGTGTCAGGTCACTGGGTGTCATACCACGAAAGATGACATCCGCCAGATGAGTCTCGATCAAAAGTCTGACACCTTGGGCACGATTGTCACAACACAAAATGCCCTCCAGCTCCATGGAAATCCGTTCCTGACTGGTCTTTACTATCTGAGGGGCATAGCGCTGCATGGCTTCAAACGTGGCGGGGGCAATCTCAAAACTCAGTTGCGCTGAAAAACGTACCGCCCTGAGCATGCGAAGATAATCTTCCTGGAACCGATCATCAGGTAGACCAATCGTTCGAATCACCCGTTTATTCAGGTCAACTTCGCCACCCACATAATCAATGACCCGGTCTTCCACAGGGTCATAGAACATCCCATTAATGGTGAAATCCCGACGGGCGGCATCTTCCTTGGCCGTGGTAAAGTGAACCTGTGTGGGACGGCGCCCATCCACATACTCGGCATCCGCCCGAAACGTAGCCACCTCAATCTGATCCTGGTCTATCAGAACAATGACCACACCAAACCGAGCCCCCACCTTGAGCGTCCGTTTGAACAGTTTCATGACCTGGGCAGGTTCTGCATTGGTCGCCACATCATAATCCTTGGCCTCTCGCCCCAACAACCGATCGCGCACACACCCCCCAGCGAGTAAGGCCTTAAAGCCCTTTTCTCGCAACCGCGTTATCACAAAAATCGCTGCCGCCCGATTTGACACAACCAATCACCAACCACAAAGTCTATACTTTTCTTAACAAACTCACCTGCATGCTGCTCCATTCCCGCCGTTCGAGCAGGCCAAAGGGGCCATACTGCTGAAGCAAATGCACCTTACGATCTGTGCGTACAGAAATGATGGCATCGTCTGTCACTTGATTCTTCAATACACCCATCAGACCGGCCAACTGCGACTGAGACCCCACATCAACAGTCATCGGATAGGGGGGATCAACAAACACAAGATTGTACTTGGGCTTACCATATTCCAACGGCGCACCCGATAAAAAGGCATTCGTGGAAAGCACCTTACACTCGTCCCCAAAACACGCCTTTTCAATATTCTTGATCAGAGTCGCACGTACCTGGGCATCACGTTCAATAAAAGTTACAAAATCTGCACCACGGCTCACCGCCTCTAATCCCAGCGATCCCACACCCGAGAACAGATCCGCCACCATGGCCCCTTCAGGCAGCTCGTACTTATAGAGCACGCTGAACAGTGACCCCTTTACTCGATCCAAAATGGGCCTGGACACATCACCCTTGGGCGAAATCAACTTCATACCTCGTCGTCTACCAGCAATTATTCTCATAATGGGGTACTATACTCAGTCCCACAGTCAAAGTCCACCCTCATGTGCAGTAAGAGAACCCTGGAACCCATCCGGAAACTGGTTTTCGAATGGGTTCTAATCAGGCACTATGGTAAAATCCCAACCCATTTCCGTGGCCAAGCCATGCGGTAGAAGCATTTTTGACTGATAGGCATTCGAATCAGTGTTTTTGATTGATGCCTCTATTGCCTTTGAAAACGGCGCTGTGACCAACGCAACAGACTTGAGCACAGCTGGATCATCCTCTGTCGATGTTGGCTCATGAACCGCCAAACACAATTTGGGATCTGATGAGACCAAATGAGTTCGACACACAACGGGCCTAACAGGATAGACGGTGCATATGGCATTATCCAGTAGAGGGCAACACCGTACATATTGGGAGAGATCTACGTGATCGTCCAACTCACCTGCTTGCGACCTGCCCGGCCAGGTATTGTCCCAGGCATGCCATTGGTGCGTTCGTATTCGAAGATCATCGATCTGCTTTATGGAAAACTCCCGCTTTACATATTGCGCCAACGTATGCATCTCCGCCCTGTTCGTAAGGATAAAATGTCGACAACAGTGGCAACACCCCATCTTGCAGGTTGGGGTGATGCCCTGTCTGGTTTTCAAACGGTTCAATTCTTTTTCAATGGCATTATCAACAGTCTCATAGACACCATTCACGTAATTCTCTTGCTTCGTCATTGAGCAATCGAATCCCTGTTTGTCAGGTGTCATATCGTCGTCTTGGCTACTTCTTGTCAAATTTGCAATCCCCTACGAATAGCAAGTACTTCACTATAGTCTCTTATGTCTACCACAACGCAACTGCCCTTGCGAAACCTTCCCCTTATCAATAGGCGGTTTCTCGCCATTTAGCAATAATTCATTTTCAAATAAGGGGAATCTGCTATACTTGCCATGAGACGAACATCTGGCACAGCAGGCAATAAACAATCTGAATCAACTGAGAGAAGGACCGTGACGGTGGGTCGCTTCGCTCCAGTTTTTCAGTGTTCAGTGTTGAGTGTTAAGTTAGTGGCAAGGAGTGGGTCGCTTCGCTCCAGTGTTCAGTTTTAAGTTTTAAGTTTTAAGAGGTTGGCAAGGAGTGGTATTAGATGGGTATCAACGGTGAGCTTATCCGTCACACCGTCACACCTTCTTACCTTCTTGCCTTCACGCGGTCACACGGTCAAGCCTTCTTTTCTTTCCACATAATTGGCGTGGCTGTCGCAAACCAGACAATCGTGGCGATCAGCATGTACCACTTTACCTTATCAAGATCCGTTACCTGACCAATCAGATACAGAAAAGACGGCAGTATCAAACCGAGTAATGAAAGCAATGAGAC